>OLWU01000045.1_pt1 | contig 21911 bp, 13 predicted proteins | sample 1673351 | NCBI WGS metagenome assembly OLWU01 (sample SAMEA103958109, study PRJEB25191) | human gut metagenome | biome: human-associated habitat [ENVO:00009003]; feature: intestine environment [ENVO:2100002]; material: feces | place: Germany | collected 2013/2015
ACGGGCTGCTTCGCCTGCACCGTAGCCTGCAAGCAGGAAAACCAGTTTGATGCCGATACTTGGGGAATCAAGGTGCTTGAGCAGATCTACACCTATCCGAACGGACATGTGCAGGTCGACAACGTCCCCTTCCCGACGACCCTCTGCAATCTCTGCGCCGACCGCATCGCGAAGGGCGTCGACACCCGTCCCGCCTGCGTCAAGGCGTGCCAGGGCTCCATCATCTATTACGGCGAGGCCGAGGAGCTGCTCGAAAAGTCCAAGGAGCTGAAGCGCCCCGTGCTTTGGTTCAACAACAAGTGAGGGGGTAAGCAGATATGTGGAAGCTTTATGACGATCTTTATATCGGCATCCCGTCCGGTATCACCATCGACGGCTGCGTCATCGGCGACGAGTGGGTCACGGTGCGCGCTGCCGGCAGCATCGGCATTGCCCGCATGCTGGAAAAGCCCTGCCGCAGCGGCGACGAGTTTATCGGCGCTTATCTGCGCGACACCGCCTGCCATCTCCATTGGGACAGCCTCACGAAGGCAGCCGTCGGCGTCGCCGCGCTCAATGCGTGGTATAACACCCCGGAGCGCGTCGCCGGGCTGGACGGCAAGGGCGAGTTCGGCTATACCCACGTTCCCGAGCATCGCGCCGCCGTTGTCGGCGAGTGCCCCTGCTTTGCCAAGAGCGGCTTTGCCGCCGAAGTGTTCCCGCTGCCGATGGACAAGGACTTCGACCGCGCCGCCTACGCCGCGCTGAAGGATTTTGACGTCGTTATCGTCTCCGGCGACGTGCTGACGACCCGCGCCCTGCCCGGTCTGCTGGAGATCGTCGGCGAGGGCGGCAAGGTCGTGCTGGACGGCGTGTCCGTCCCGGCGAGCGCGCTGTTCTTTGCCTTTGATATGCCCATCCGCCGCATCAACGGCTATTACCGCCGCTTCGACAACACCATGGAGACCGCCGCACGCCTCGGCCTGCGCGATATCGAGCCCGGCATGCTGCCGTTTACCGTCGTGCCGCAGGAGCTCCATCGCGTCGTAGAGTCCGACGCCGCGAAGCGCTTCACCTCCTCCCCCTATCAGGCCAGCAAGTTCAACCCGCAGGCCTTCAACAAGTGGGAAGGCTATGACTACGACAAAGCGGAGTGGTCCAAGATTTTCAAGTGCTGACGCACAGACAGCAAAAAACCAGCCCATCCCTTTCGGGATGGGCTGGTTCGTTTTTTTCTCAGATGAAGAACTGGCTGTGGTAAAGGGAGATGAGCAGAACGTTTGCAAGGGCGGCAGAGGGGCGGCCGTTGCCGGTGGCGGGGGTGCCCGCCTCCCGGATGATGGCGTCGGCGGTAAGGGTGCAGGGGCCGTCGTAGGCCACCGTGCCCTGCGGACAGATGCGGTAGCGCTGGCTTTCGCCGGGCTGGCCAAGGCTGTTTTTGGCGTGGGCCACCACCCGCACCTCCGGGTGCTCCGGGTCCCGCCCGGCAATGAGGATGCTGCGGGCGGCGTTGCGGAAATCGCTGGAGCCAAGCAGACGGTCCAGCGCGCTGCATACCCCGGGGCCGGGCTTGCTCATGTGGCTGATGAGCAGCACCGCCATGTCCAGCTCCTTGGCAAGGGCACCCAGATGGTCAAGCAAGGGGCGCACCTGCTCGGCGCGGTTCATCTGCACCCCCTGCCCCAGATAGCTCTGGATGGGGTCGAACACCAGCAGCGCCGGGCGGTACACCCGGCACAGGGCGGCAAGCTCCTCGTCGCCCATGCTGTAACTGGCACCGTCCTGAAAATACAGCCGGTCAAGGTCTGCCCCCATGGCCTCGGCGCGGGGACGCAGCACCTTGTTGGGGTCGTTCTCGGCGGTAAGGTAGAGCACGGTGGCGGGGGGCTGCGGCGGGTCGTCCGGCGCAAAGGCTGCGCCCCGGGTAAGCCGGGCGCACACGTCCAGCGCAAGGCTGGTCTTGCCCGCAGCGGACACGCCGCCCAGAATGCTTACCATGCCCCGGGGCAGATAGGGCTGCACCAGATAGGCGGCGCGCTCCGGCGCAAAGGCGCTGGCGGGACGGATGCGGAACCGCCCGCGCCCGGCCTTCTGTTTGGCTTCGGCTTCGGCGCGCTGCTCCTCGGCAAGGCCTGCCTGCACATACTGCTGGCGGGCGTTTGCCACAAAGCCCTCGATATCCTGCCCCATGCGCGCCCCGCAGTCGGTGAACCAGCTCTCCACCCGGCCGGTGTCCCGCAGCTGACGGCTGTACAGCTGCCCCCGCAGCAGCCGCAGGGCTTCCTCGCGGCGGTCTTTGTCCAGCGTATACACCAGTGTGGCGGTGTAATCGCTGAGCAATTGGGCGTCCGGCGCGTGCTCCAGATGCTGGCACAGCTCCGTCCACACCTCGTGCTGGACGGCCTGCGCTTTGTCGTAGGCGGTACGGTACTTGTTTGCGTCCATGTAAAAAACCTCCTTTGGACATAAAGTATCTACCCTTATCCTAAGGCGATGGACGCGGAAAAACCAGTGTGTACTTTTTGAGGGCCAGAGGGTATTATTGCACGCTGGATATACACGCTGTAAATGCAAGTGCAGCCGCTGCAAAACAAAAACAAACGCAGCAGCGCATGGCAGCGCCCGCCGCGCGGGAAAACTCTGCCAAAAACTGGCGAAGTATTTCACCCCGCGTAATCCACCGAAAACGTGCGATTTTTGGGGGAGACAACAAATGCCGGACAGCTTGCAGGCTGCCCGGCATTGTGCGTTGTGGTTATTTTTTGATCGCCCGCAGGATGCGGTTGGCGATGTACTTATGCCCGCTCACGGTGGGGTGGGCATCGGCGGCGGTCATGGCAAAGGGGATGGGCACATAGGTCACATTCTCGTTCTGGGCGGCAAGGCTCTTGCCAAGGGCATTCAGCCGCCGGAACAGCTGTGTCCACTCCGGCAGCAGGGGCACAGGGTTGGTGTAGCCTACCAGTATAATTTGCGCGTCCGGGTTCAGCGCCCGCAGCTCCGCTACGACCTGCGGCATATGCACGGCGGCGTCCTGATACGCCTGCTCGCAGATGGCGTCTGTGCCGCCGCCCAGCAGCAGCTGGGTGGTGGCTTTGCGCTCCTCGCGGGTCAGCCGCAGGCGGGAAAGGTCGCTGTTCAGCCGCTGCAGGTTCTCAAAGCTGGGCTCGCGCAGCACGCCGCTGACCATGGTGGCTACCAGCTGCTCGCTCTTCCAGTTGGTGGCGTTGCCCAGCGCCACAAGGGCGGGCACCAGCGCATCGTTGGAGCCGATCTGCACGCTGATGACATCCGCGCGCTTGAGGTAGTCCAGCATCTGGGGGTAGACGTAGTAGGTGCCCGCCTGCTGGTTCATCTGGGGCATTGCGCCGGTGTGCAGCATATCCGCAAGGTCGCCGGTGGTCAGCCCGGGCAGGCCAAGGTTGATGGCGTGCTGGCGGTCCAGCCCAAGGCCTTTGCCCACCAGCGAAACATAGCACTGCTCCGGGTAGCCCTCGAAGTTTTGGGCCACGTCTATGCCGATGGCGGCTTCGGTGTACTTGACATCCGGCAGACCCACGCCGGAAACGATGCTGTCGCCCAGCGCCACATAGGTGCGCTGAGGATCGGCGGCAGGGGTGTCCGCAGCGGGCTGGGCAGCTTCCTCAGTGGGGGCTTCCGCGTCCGGGGCAGCTGCCTCGGCGGTCTGCTCCTGCGCGGCGGGGGCGGTCTGTTCCGGCGGCAGGGCGTCGGGCTGCTGGGCAAAGGCAGGCACAGCCAGCAGCACCAGCGCAGCGGCGCTGCACAGCCATGCGGTAAAACGGGGATGTTTCATGGATGATTCCTTCTTTCTTAAAGGCAGACGGGACGATTGAAAATGGCCTCCGCTTGTGCTCTGGCCATAATGAGCGGAATTGGTTTTTTATTCGGGATTCAGAAAAGCCTGCAGGCTTTTCTGAATCCCCTTTTCACGGGAGGGGTTACCCTACCTCTTCTTCCAGCTTACGGTAGTCGGCCTTACCGGCGGGGGTCAGGGGCATTTCGGGGATGATCTTATAGGCCGAGGCGGCGGGCTGCACATACTCCGGCAGCTCCTCCAGGCACAGCTGGCGCAGCTCCCGCAGGATCTGGCGCTTTTTGCCGGTGGCGGCAGGCTCCAGCACCACAAAGACGAAGGGCAGACGTCCCTGGGTGTGGTCGGTATCGGCGCGGCCCACCACGCAGCACTGGTGCACGGCGGGGTGGCGGCTGATGACGTTTTCGATCATGGAGGGGAACACCTTGAAGCCATCGTGCCGGATGATGATGCGCTTGATGCGGGCATCCAGATACACAAAGCCGTCCTCGTCCATGGAGCCGATATCGCCGGTGTGCGCCCACAGCTGGCCGTCCGCGTGGCGGCGCAGCAGGTAGGCGGTCTCCTCGGGCTTGTTGTAGTAGCCCTTCATGGCGGTGGGGGTGCAGATGCAGATCTCGCCGCGCTGACCGATGGGCAGCTCGGTCTCGGTGCCCGGCTCGAAGATGGAGACCACCGTGTTGACCATGGGGATGCCCACGCTGCCGGGCTTTGTCACGTTGCCGGCGGCGATGGTGGCAGCCGAGGAAACCTCGGTCATGCCGTAGCCCTTTGCCAGCGGGTACTCCACCCCGTGGGCTTTGAGGAACCGGTTCACCGTCTGCTCCGCGCCCAGCGAGAGGGAATCGCCTCCGGCGGCGTAGTTGCGGATGAAGGAGAGGTCTTTGTTTTTCAGCAGCGGGTCGGCGGCAAGCTGCTGGTAGTGGGTGGGCACGCCGAACATGTGCGCGGGCTTGTACTTCCACACCAGTGCGCCCAGCTTTTCCGGGTCCAGATTGGGGATGATGATGACATGCAGCCCCATGACCAGCGGCATGTGGATGCCGCAGCTGTAACCGTAGGCGATGAAGGGCGGCATGACGTTCAGCAGCTTCTGCCCGCGGTGGAACAGACGGCTCTGGGCGGCAAACTCCTGTGCAAGGGCGTTGAAGCAGTAGTCGGTCAGCATAACGCCCTTGGGCGAGCCGGTGGTGCCGCCGGTGTGCACCACCACACAGGTGTGCTGGGGGTCGTAGGGCGCGGCGGCGGGGCTGTGCCCTTTGCCTGCGGCGATAAAAGCCTTCCAGCGCAGCACGTTGGAGGCGTAGCGGTTTTTATCCGGCTCTGTCAGCTTGTAGCCCACGGCTTTGGCCAGCGGCAGACTGTCGGCGGGGCTGAGCACCACCACCCGCTCCACGCTGGTGCGCTTTGCGGCCTGATGGCAGCGGGGGTACACCACGTTCAGGCAGATCAGCAGGCGGGACTCCACCTCCTCGATGTACTCCCGGATGCCCTCGGCGCTGTACCGGGGGTCTACCAGATTCAGGGTAGCGCCCAGCAGGTCGGCGGCGTAGAAGGTGTAGACCACCTCCGGGGTCATCACGCTGACCACCGTGATGATATCGCCCTTTTTCACCCCCAGCGCCTGCAGGGCGGCGGCGGTCTTTTTTATCTGCACGATCAGGTCGGCGTAGCTGAACTTGCGGCCGTAGTATTCCAGTGCGGTGTCGCCCAGATGCCGCTCGTTGTTGCGGCAGACCAGCGCAAAGGCCGAGCACTCCGGCACGGATTGGTGGATGTACTTTTCCTCATAATATTTCAGCCATGGCTTTGCCTTGGAGGCGTAGACCGGCTCCTTGCCATCTTCCATCATAGGATCAGACCTTTCTTTATCATCATTCGGAGACCGGCTCTCCGAGAGCGGGTGCAGTTACATTGGCAGGGGCAGCGCTCTGCCCGGCGGGGATGGTCTCCGGCAGGGCGGCAGCGGTCTCCACAGGCTGGGCAGCAGCAGTCTCCACGGTCGGGGTGGCTTCCGCAGCGGTTCCGGCGGCGTTTTCCGCTGCCTTGGCGGCTTCCTCGGCGGCCTTGGCGGCGCGCTCGGCCTTCAGCTGCTCGGCGCGCTGACGCGCCTCCTCCTGCCGTTTCAGGGTGCGCGCCTTGATGCGGCACACCGAGCACAGACCCTCGGCGCTGTCCGGGGCAATGGGCTTGCCGCACTGCTTGCACAGGGTCTTGGTGCACTTGTGCAGCACCACGGGGCCAAGGGTGGTCAGCTGGTACAGCTTCATGCCGTCAAAGCCCTTGTTGGAGCATACGTTCATGCACACGCCGCACTCGCTGCACTTCCACGGGGTAAGCACCATGCGGGTCTGGCCGTTGGGCATCTCCTCAAACTTCAGGGCATTGGCGCGGCAGGCTTTCTCGCACCGGCCGCAGCCAAAGCAGTTGTCGGTGAATTTGGGCATATAGTAGCCGTACTGCAGGGGCGTTTCCATGGCGGCTTTCAGCTGCTTTGTGCGCTGGTGCAGCAGCAGGCGGAAGTCCACCCCGCTGTCCTCCTCGCTGCGCAGACCGGGCAGCATTTGCAGCAGCTTTTTGGTGCCGCTCTTGGAGCCGTGGCTCACCTGTTCCAGCATCTCGCGGCGGGTCAGCTCCTGCACATGGTAGGGGTACTCCTTTTCCTCATACGCCAGCGAGAACCGCGCTTCGAACATCGGCTGACCGAAAAAGTCCACAAGTCTTGTCAGCTCCTTGCGCAGCTGCTCGGCGCACAGGTCGTTCTCGCACTGCCCGCAGGGGGTCAGGTCCAGCACGATCTTTTTGTTCAGTGCCAGATACGCCAGCGCCTCCCACGAAAGGGCACAGATGCAGCTGCGCACCACGGTGTTCTTGCGGCTGGACTTCTCACAGCCGATCCAGATGGTATCGCTGTCGGAATCTGCTGCGGCGGTATCCCGCTGCACCTGCTCCGGCGAAGGCGCAATGCAGCCGCTGCGGCAGGCGGAAACGCACAGCCCGCAGTCGGTGCAGGGGTCCCAGTCCTTGACGAGGTTCGGGCGGGTAAAGATCTCCTCGCCATAGGGGCAGATGTCCTTGCAGGTCGTGCAGGGCTTGCGGTGAGGGTGCAAATTCCAGCACTGGCGGCGGTTGATCTCGGGATGGCTGGTCTTCATCAGGGCATCCATTGCAGTTCTGGTAAAAAAGCCCATGGTCTTACTCCTTTTCCACAACAGAGGTAAGGGCGGCGTGGTCGAGCAGGAAACGCTGCACCTTCTGGTTGGTCACGGCGGCGGCGATGGCGTCCCGGCTGAGCACCTTGCGGATCTCTTCTTCCGGGGTGTCGTGCAGCTTGGAAAGGCGGGCGATCTCGGCGTCCACCTCCTGCTGGGTCACGGTGATCTTTTCGGCTTCGGCGATGGCGCGCACTGCCAGCATGGCCCGCAGCTGGCGCTCGGCTTCCTTGCGGTAGCCCTCCCGCACCTGCTCCGGGGTCAGCCCGGCGCTCTTGCAGTAGAGCTCCATGGTCATTTTGCTCTTGCGCAGCCGCTGGCGCAGCTGGTTCATCTGGTATTCGGCGTTCTGCGCCAGCAGCTCTGCGGGCAGCTCCACGGTCAGGTTCGCGCCTGCCATATCCAGCAGCGCCGCCCCGGCAATGCGGTCGGCGTTGGCCTCGTGGGAAAGGCGCTTTTTCTCCCGCAGGCTCTCCCGCAGGGCATCAAGGTCCGCAAAGCCCAGCGATTTTGCAAGGGCATCGTCCACCGGGGGCACCTGCTTGCGCTCCACCGTGTGCAGGCAGATCTCAAACTGCGCCGTCTTGCCGGAAAGCTCCGGCACCCGGAACTCGGCGGGGTAGGTGAAGTCGAACCGGAAAGTCTCGCCCGCGCAGTGGCCGTACACGGCATCCTCGGCGGCGGGCATCAGCTGCCCGGTGCCCAGCACTACGGTCACGGCTTCCATCCGGCTGTCCGGGATGGGTGCACCCGCGAGAAAGCCCTCGAAATCCAGCGTGACCCGCATCCCGCGGGCGGCGGGCGCGTCAGTGGGCACAAAGGGCGCGTGGACCCGCGCCAGATTGCCGATATCCGCCTCTACGGCTTTATCCGATACCGGGCGCACCCGGCGGGTGAAGGCAAGCCCCTTGTACTGCCCCAAAGTGGCAGCGGGCATGGTGTTTGCAGTTTGTTCCATAGTCGAACACTCCTTTTTACAAAAGCGGCGTTACAGCCCGCGGGCGGCCAGCCAGCTTTCTGCGATCTGGGAGAACATCTCCGGGTACTGGGCATCTTCTTCTTTAAAGGCGCTCAGGTAATACTCCACCTCGGCGCGGGTGGGGGCCACGGTGCGCCGCCAGATGGTAAAGGTGGTGCCGTTGCCCATATCAAAGGTGGCCTCCAGCGCAAAGTACTCGTCCCGCACCGCAAGGAACCGCTCGTTCAGCTTGTGGGACATCTCGCCGTTGCCCACAAAGGTCTGGGGGAAGGGGTCGGCGGTGAGGACATATTTGGCCTCGAAGAACTGCATGGGGAAGTTGTGGGTGCCCGGCACCGAGAAGCCGAAGGCCAGCTTATCGTTGATGGGGGTTGCAGGCAGCTGGCAGTTCTTGAAGTGATCCGGGCAGTACAGCATATCGTGGGGGATCATGTAGCTGATCTCGCCCTCGGCGCAGTGGGTGTCGATCCAGTTGGCAATGGCCTTGATCTGCGGCAGATCCTTGCGGTCATAGATCAGCTTGTCCAGCCGGACGAACTCCTCGGTGACTGCCAGCGGGAAGTGATCCACCAGAAAGCCCGGCAGGGCAATGGTGGTCAAGGGAGAGCAGCGCACCGAGGTGGCAAACACGAGGGTGAACACCCAGAACACGACCTTTGCCGCCCGGAAGCGGCTGATGCCCTCGGCCAGCGCCGCTGCGCCCAGCAAAAACAGGAGAAACCACCCCGGGAGGAACAGCAGCATCTGGTGGGAGCCGGTGTTCTGGATGCGGGTGAACAGCAGCATGCTCAGCAGGATCTCCAGCCCGGCAAGGCAGGGCAGCGCGGGCATTTTGCGCTTTTTCAGGCTGAACCACAGCCCCATGCCCACGAGCACAAGGTTCATCAGACCCATGCGCCAGAACTGCAGGCTGATCTCGGCTGCAAAGCCGCCGCCGTTATAGTAGGAATAGCGCTCGGCGTAGCTGTAAGCGAGGATGCGGCTGACCATCGGCCACAGCAGGATCAGCATGGCCGCCATGCTCATCAGGCCGAACAGCACGAGGTTGCGCACCTGCAAAAGCGCCTGCTTTTTCTGCCCGGCGCGGGCAGTGCGCGCGCTGCTTACCAGCACCAGCACCGCGTAGGCAAAGTAGTAGCCCACCACAAAATATAAGTACCACCGGCGGGAAAGGATGATGGCTGCCGTGGCGGCAAACAGCAGGCAGAAGCGCACCGGCTCCAGCTTTTCAAACCGGAAGTCCAGCGTGAGCAGCAGGATGCTGAAGCCGAAGATGAGGCCGAACCAGTCCGGCTGGCTGAGCATGGCGCTCATACGCAGCCACGGGTAGGTGACCATCCACGACATTCCAATAAGGAAGTACCAGAAGCGGTTTTTCACCCGCAGCATCTGCCCCACCTTGATGGTAAGCCCTGCCAGCAGCACCAGCAGCATGGGCAGGACGCTGAACACCTGACAGAAGGCAAAGCTGTCGCCGGTGCGGTCGCTCAGGCAGAAGGGAAACTCCAGAAACAGGGTGATGAAGTTGGTATAGTCCTCGGCAAAGGAGCCGAAGATGAACTGGAAGCCCGCCGCCGGGCCTTGCAGAAAGGCGGCTTCGGCCCAGTATTGTTTGTTGATATAGTTGACGTAATCCCAGATATACACAAAGCTGCGGCAGCCAAGCGCCCAGAAAAAGTAGACCAGCGCCGCCGCCCACAGGCCGATGAGCACCGCCTTGTGGAAGAGGTCAAATTTGATTCCCGCCACCCGCAGCACCAGCAGCACACAGGCAAACAGGGCAAGGTTGCACCACAGGCTCACCAGCGGAAAAAAGAATTTGCTGCCGGGCGCAGCCAGCGCAAAAACGGCCAGCAGCACCGCTGCTGCCGCCAGCACCAGCACGATTTTCGCCGCAGCGGAAACGCGGGGCTTTGTAATGGGTTCGGACATGGAATAGGACCCTCCTTGCAAAATTTCACACCTTACAGTATAACAACTCCCCCGGGCACTGTCCAGCACCCCGGCGGTGAAAAATGCAGAATGTCCCGCCGCTTTCAAAGCAGACGGGACATTTTTGCATAAATATTACTTATCGGAAACTTCTGCAGCGGTCTTAGCAGCCTTTGCCGCCTTGCGCTTTTGCGCCAGCGCCCTGTTGGCGCTCAGGCGGGCGGCGTCCGGGTTCGGGGCTTCCGGGGACAGCCGCAGCAGATAGCTGCCCATGGCGGGCAGATCCAGCGTCAGGGTGTAGTCCCTGCCGAACACGCCGCCGTCGGTGGTGTGGAAGCTCTGCTTGCGGTGCGCCTTGTGCACGCCGCCCCAAGTGCCGGCCTCGGTGTCCAGCACCAGCTCTGCGCTGCAGGGGAACTTGAGGTACAGAGGAAACTTTTTGTGGGCGTGGTCCTGTGTGTTCATCACGCAGAGCAGGTTCTGCCCGCGCCCTTTGCGCAGCCATGCGTACACACCCTCGGCACAGCTTTCGTTTGCCACCCACTCAAAGCAGTCCGGGTTGTACTCGCCATCGTACAGGGCAGGCTCGGAGGCGTAGGTGCGGCAAAGGGCGGCAAAGTACTTCTGGAAGGCATCGTGGAAGGGGTATTCCAGCAGATTCCAGTCCAGCTCCCGCTTTTCGTCCCACTCCCGGAAGTGTGCCAGCTCGTTGCCCATAAAGTTCAGCTTTTTACCGGGATGGGTGTACATATAAAAATACAGGGTGCGCAGCTGGGCGCATTTTTCCGCGTAGCTGCCCCACAGCTTGTCAATGATGGTCTTTTTGCCGTGCACCACCTCGTCGTGGCTCAAGGCCAGCAGATACAGCTCGTTGTAGAAGTAGTGCATACTGAACAGCAGCTTGCCGTAGCAGCCCGGGCGCTCGCCGAAGGGGGTGGCAAAGTAGTCCAGCGTGTCGTGCATCCAGCCCATGTCCCACTTGTAGTCAAAGCCCACGCCCTCGTAGCGGGTGGGGGCGGTCACCTTGAGGAAGTTGGTGGAATCCTCCGCCATGTAGATGCCGGTGGGCCAGCGCTCGTTCAGGCCGTGGTTCAAACTGCGCAAAAAGTTCACCGCGCCCTGATTTACGCCGCGGTTGGGGTCGCCCTGCCAGTACAGCGCCCGGGAGATGGCGTCCATGCGGATGCCGTCGCAGTGGTATACGTCCATCCACAGCCCGGCGGCGCTGCTCAAAAAGCTGCACACCTCCCGGCGGTAGTAGTTGAAGTTGCAGGTGCCCCACTCGCTCTGTCCCACGTCGCTGTCGTACTCGTACAGGTAGGTGCCGTCAAACTTTGCCAGTGCGTCGGCGTTGGCGGCAAAGTGCACCGGCACAAAGTCCATGATGACGCCGATGCCCATGCGGTGGCAGGCGTTGACAAAGCCCGCAAACTGGGCGGGGGTGCCGTAGCGGCTGGTCACCGAGAAGTAGCCGGTGGTCTGGTAGCCCCAGCTGCCGTCAAAGGGGTGCTCGGCCAGCGGCAGCAGCTCCACATGGGTAAAGTGGTGCTCCAGCAGCCACGGGATCAGCTCCCGCGCCAGCTCCTCGTAGTTGTACCACCCGTCCGAACCGTCCGGCCGGGTTGCGCCGGGCTTATGTTTCCAGCTGCCGGCGTGCAGCTCGTAGATGTTCAGCGGGCGGTTGCGGCATTTGTCCCGCCGCTCCATCCACGCGGTGTCGTCAAAGGTGAAATCCAGCTTTGTCAGCTTGCTGGCGGTGCCGGGGCGCAGCTCGGTGGCAAAGGCGTAGGGGTCGCTGCGCATCACGGCGCTGCCGTCCGCGCCATGCACGCGGTATTTGTACAGATCTCCTTCCGCAAGGCCGGGGATAAAGGCGCTCCACACGCCGGTATCGGCTTTTTCCATGGGTACGCCGCGCTCCCAGCCGTCAAAGCCGCCGCACACCTCCACGGCGGTGGCACCGGGTGCCCACACGGCAAAACGCCAGCCCTCGGCGCCGTTTGGGTCGGTGCAGGGGTGCGCACCCAGAATGCGGTAGGCATCGAAGCAGTCGCCACTAAAAAACGCGCGGGGGATCACAGGGTAATTCATGCAAAGATCTCCTTACTTCTCTATGTTGACCGGCGGTGTGCGCCGGTTGATACAAGGCTGTTTGGGCAAACTATCCAAGAAAAACGCCTTTTTACTGGCACAGTGGCCGATAATCTTAGCGAATCTTGACAAAAATCGGCAAATTTTCACATATTTGCCAAATCTTGTGGTATACTGTTGCTACTGCCGTGCAAGCGGCGCAACTTTTTAAGCAATAGAACGGGAGCGAATGATCATGGCTTGGTATGACGAAGCAGTATTTTATCACATCTATCCGCTGGGGCTGTGCGGCTGTGCGCACGAAAACGACGGCCAGCCCACCCCGGGCGCTTTTGCAAAGCTGGAAGCATGGGCAGCCCACGCGGCAAAGCTGGGCTGTACAGCCATCTACATCGGCCCGCTGTTCGAGAGCGGCTCCCACGGTTATGATACCATCGACTACCGTCTGGTGGACCGCCGCCTTGGCACCAACGAGGAGTTCAAGGCTTTTGTGGCGGCCTGCCACGCCCGCGGGCAGCGGGTCATCGTGGACGGCGTGTTCAACCATGTGGGCCGCGATTTCTTCGCGTTCCAGGACCTGAAAGCAAACCGCGAGAACGCCCGCTATAAGGACTGGTTCTGCGATGTGAACTTCTGGGGCAACAACGAGTATAACGACGGCTTTTCCTACGGCAACTGGGGCGGCTACAACCTGCTGGTCAAGCTGAACCAGCGCAACCCGGAGGTGCAGCAGTACCACTATGATACCGTCCGCTTCTGGGTGGAGCAGTTCGACATCGACGGCATCCGTCTGGATGCAGCCGACGTGCTGGATTTCGACTTCATGCGCGGGCTGCGCCGTCTGGCAAACGAGGTAAAGCCGGAGTTCTGGCTGATGGGCGAGGTCATCCACGGCGATTACAGCCGCTGGGCAAACCCGGAAATGCTGCACTCCGTGACCAACTACGAGCTGCACAAGGGCCTGTGGAGCGGCCACAACGACCACAACTATTTTGAAATTGCCCACACCATGCGCCGGCTGCAGGGGCTGTGCCACGACACCCGGCTGTATCTCTTCTCGGATAACCACGACGTGGAGCGCCTGCCCAACAAGCTGCGCAACCGGGAGCACATCCGGCACATTGCCATTCTGGTGTACAGCCTGTGGGGCATCCCGTCCATCTACTACGGCTCGGAGTTCGGTATCGAGGGCAAAAAGGAGTGGGGCAGCGACTGGCCGCTGCGCCCCTGCTTGGAGCTCAGTGACTACGCTGATGCAGAACGTACAAATCCTGTTACCAGTGTATACAAAGCGCTGGGGAAATGCAAGGCTGAATTGCCGGAAATGACCTACGGCGAGGTAAAGGAATTGCAGCTCACCACCCAGTGCTACGCCTTTGCCCGGGTGCTGGACGGCAAGGCGGTGGTGGCGGTGCTGAACAACGGCGATACCCCCGCACAGCTGGAGTTCCAGCTGCCGGTGGAAACCGCCAAGGTCACCGACCTGCTGGCGGACACCGTGGGTGCGCAGGAGGTGCTGGTCTCCACCGAGTGGAACCGCATGAAGGTGCAGCTGCCCTCCAATTATGCCACCCTGCTGCGGGTAGAATAAAGCAACGCCTGCGGCGTGACCGGCGCAAAAGCCTTTACCCTTTGGAGATAGGTTTCCCCCTTCCGGGGGAAGCCTTTGTTCAGAAAGCTGAGATTGGAATAACCTTGCACATTTTGCCGCGTTTTGCTACAATAAGGAGAGAAAAGTCGTTTTACGGAAAGGAAGCCTGACCCCCTATGAATGCAGCACAGCGCAGAGAACGCATCCTGACCCGGCTGAACAGCGCCGGTGCCCCCTTAAGCGCCAGCACGCTGGCGGCCGAGCTGGGGGTGTCGCGGCAGATCGTGGTAGGGGATGTGGCGCTGTTGCGTGCCGGTGGGGCGCAGATCGATGCCACCCCCCGGGGCTACCAGCTGCACCCGGCGGAGAAGGGCTATACCGGCATTCTGGCCTGTGTGCACCGCACGCAGGAGGAGATGCGCCGGGAGCTGTACACCGTGGTGGATCAGGGCGGTACGGTGGTGGATGTGGCGGTGGAAAACAGCCTTTACGGCGAGATCCGCGCCACGCTGAACCTGTGCAACCGGTACGATGTGGACAACTTTATCCGTCAGGCTGCGGATGCGCCTGAAAGCCTTTTGAGCCGCATGACCGGCGGCGTGCACCTGCACACTTTGCGCTGCCCGGATAAGGACACCTTTGCCCGCATCCATGATGCTTTGGAGCAGCAGGGGCTTTTGTACCGCAAGGAGTAACGCCGCTCCGCTTATACCCAGTATAAAAAGGGCTGCGGGGCTTGTCTATCCGCAAAACCGGAAAAATGTTGGAAAATCAACAAAAATGCAAAAGAGGTGGGTTTTCTGGATATCCGCATTGAAAAGACCGAGCGCGCCATCAAGCAGGCCTTTATGGAGCTGCGCCGCGAAAAGCCGGTGGAGAAGATCCGAGTCAAGGAGCTGTGCGACCGCGCCTGCATCAATAAATCCACATTTTACGCCCATTATCAGGATATCTATGCGCTGGCCAACGCCATGGAGGACGAGATGGTGCACGCGGTGGTGGAAAGCCTGCCCCGCCTGACCGCCAGCGATGTGAGCGAGCGCACCGAGTGGCTTGCGCGGGAGATGTTCCGCGCCTTCACCGCGCATCAGGCCGAGATCAGCGTGCTCTTCTCCGGCTCCCGGCAGGGGCTGTTCATCAACCGGGTGGAACAGGCCATGTGCCAGTGCATCGCCCAGACCGACCCCACCTTTGAGACGGACGTAGTGCGCAAGGTGGTGCTTTCCTTCTGCGTGCAGGGGTGCTACTACACCTTTACCACCTACTGCGGCCAGATGGACGAAAAGCGCCTTGTGACCCTGCTTGCCTCCATCGCCCGCGCCGCGCAGCGGATACGCATGTAACGGGACTGGCTTTGCATGCGCTCCGCGCTGCTCTGCGCATAAACAGCGGAAAAATTAGTTTTATTATCGGGATAGCGGAGCGTCTGCGGACGCTCCGCTATCCCATTTTTTATAGGGGACGCGTGCTTTTGGCATAACCACCAAAAAATAAGACGAAAATTCGTCATCTATACTTTTTTACCAGATTTTTCAAGAAAGAGTTTACACTATGCCGGAAGTGGTGGTATTATATAAAAGTATATGATGGCGTAGGATGCGCTTGCGCTCGGGAGGGTGCTCGGGAGGGTATAGAGCAGGATGAAGAACAAGATCTCGCGCCGCAGCTTTCTGGCGGCGGCTGCGGTCTCGGCGGCGGCACCGAGGACGAGATCAACGGCGCAGTCACCTTTTTAAAGTGGTTCACCGAGCCGCAGAATAACATCGCTTTCGCGGTGGAGTCGGGCTATCTGCCGGTGACCACCGGGACACGGTGCTGGCGCGCATCGCCGCAGGCCAGAGCGCGGAGGCAGCCACGGCAGAGTTTTTGACCGACGACTATTTTGAGGCGTGGTATCAGGCCACCCTTGCACAGTTACAGCAGTACGAGGGCTGACCGCCCGCAAAAAAGACGGAAAGGGGGCAGGGCGATGTTTGACGCATGGAAAGAGCGCCAGCGGCAGCGCTTGAAAAACAGACCGGAAAGAACCGTGTTCTACAATATTTTTGCCACCATGATGCTGGTGCTGGTGGTGGAGCTGCTGATGGCGGTCGCCAGCATCCTTGCCGTCAACGTGACCGGGCAGCTGGACGAAAACGCCAAGGATCTGCTTACCATGCGGGTGCGCAACCGCGCCAGCTATGTGCAGGAGATCCTGCGGAACGCGGAGGATCTGGATCAGCTGAGCGAGCAGATCACCGCCACCACCCAGCAGCTGCTGAAAAGCGGCGATATCTCGCTGGATACGCTGGATAACAGCAGCGAGCAGAGCGATGCTTTACTGGTAGCGCTTGCCCCGCAGCTTCTGGACACCCTGCGCACAAAGCAGGTGACCGGCATCTTTCTCATGCTGAACACCCACGATCTGGACACCTGCGAGGTGGGCAAAAAAATGCCCGGCATCTACCTGCGGGATCTGGACCCGGACGCCCGCCCTTCGGAGCGCAACAGCGACCTTTTGCTGGAACGCGCCAGCGCCACAGTGGTAAAAGAGCTGGCCATCGGCACGGATAAGGGCTGGCAGCCCGCTTTCCCCTATCAGGGAGATACCAAGGGCGGCATCCTGCGCACGGTGTTTCAGACCGCGTATAAGAGCGGTGCCAGCCTTTCGGCGGAAAGCTATGGCCGCTGGACCACCGACTCCTACTGTCTGGTCGGGGACGACCGGCACGCCATTGCCTACTCCATGCCGCTGATCCTGCCGGACGGCACGGTATACGGCGTGGTGGGCGTGGAACTGCTCACGGACTATCTGCAAACAAAACTGCCCTTCACCGAGCTGGACGAGGACAAGGCAGGCACCTATTTTATCGTGACCACTACCGATGATGCGCTGACGGACGACGTGCTCTCCCTGCGCAAGACCGTGACCTCCGGCGAGGATCTGGTAACGGCGGATGCACCGCTGGGCGTTTTGAACTGCCGCAGCGACGGCAACGGCGGCAACTGGGCGGAGCTGAACGGCAAGCGCTATTATATGGTGCTGGAGCCGCTGCTGGTGTATAACCGCAACGCGCCCTTTGCCGCCGAAAAGTGGTTTCTGGCCGGTACCATGGAGCAGTCGGTGCTGCTGGCTTTTTCCGACCGGGTGCGCGAGGTGCTGCTGGCTACCTTACTGTTCACGCTGGTGCTGAGCGTTTTGGGCAGCCTGCTGGTCTCGGCGCGGCTTGCCCGCCCCATCAACCATTTGTACCGCGAGGTGATAGACGCGCAGGAGAAAAAGACCTTCCCCCGCCTGTCACGCACGGCCATCCGGGAGGTGGACCGCTTTGCCGAGACCATTACCGAGCTGAACAAGGAGCTAGTGACCAACTCCACCAAGTTTTTGCGCATCATGGATATGGCCAGTGTGGAGATCGGCGGCTACGAGCTGCGCACCGACACCGGCAGCGTGTTTGTGACCGATAATTTCTTCTCCCTGCTGGGCAAGCCCGAGATGCAGGGCGAGCCGCTGAGCGTGCGCCGCTTTGAGGAGGTGCTCAAGGGCATCCGGGAAAAGAATCCCTGTGACCACACCGCCGAAGGCGATGAGCTGCTGACCATTCAGCAGCCGGACGGGGTGCGGTACATCATGCTGCGCAGCACCATCGAGGGGCACGCCAAGATCGGCCTTGCTGAGGACGTGACCGCCGCTGTGCTGGAACGGAAGCGCATCGAGCACGAGCGCGATCACGATATCCTGACCGGGCTGTACAACCGGCAGGCCTTCAACCGGGTGTGCACCGAGCTGTTCGCCGCGCCGGAGCGCATGGGCGTGGCGGCGCTGATGATGATGGACTTGGATAACCTCAAGCACATCAACGATACCTACGGCCACGACTGGGGCGACCAGTACATCCGCCGCACCGGTCAGTGCCTGCGGGACAATACCCCCGCCGGGACGGTGTGCGCCCGCCTTTCCGGCGACGAGTTCCTTGTGCTGTTCCACGGCTACCGCAGCCGGGACGCAGTGCGGGAAAAGATCGACTGCCTGACGAAGGCCATGCAGCAGAGCGTGGCGCTGCTGCCCAGCGGCAACGCCTTGCACATCAGCCTTTCCGGCGGCATCGCGTGGTACCCGGACGATGGGCAGGACTGGGAGACCCTGAAAAAATACGCCGACTTTGCCATGTATCAGGTCAAGCATTCGGAGAAGGGCCGGGTGGAGGAGTTCGACATCGGGGTGTACAACCGCGAAGCCTACGCCGAGCGCACCCGCAGGGAGTTCCGGCAGCTGCTCAGCAATGCGCAGGTGTTCTACTGCTTCCAGCCCATCTTCTCGGCGCGCAGCGGCAGGGTAGTCGCCTACGAGGCGCTGATGCGCTCCGACCTGCCCACCCTGCGCTCCCCGGCCACCATCATGAAGCTGGCGCGGGAGCAGGGGGCACTGTACGAGATCGAGCGTATCACCTTTACCAAGGCGCTGGAGACCTTCGACAGCCTGTGCCGGGCGGGCAGCGTGTCCGGGGATGCCATGCTCTTTGTCAACTCCATCGCCAGCACCTGCCTGACGCAGGCGGATGTTGATTATATAGACAGCCGCTGGCATGAGTTGCGCCGTCGCATGGTCATTGAGATCACCGAAGAGGAAGCCATCGACTACGAAGCACTGGAGAGAAAGCGCAATGCACCGGGCTTTTCCGGGATGTTTGCACTGGACGATTACGGCAGCGGCTATTCCAACGAGAATACGCTGCTGGAGCTTGCGCCCCGGTTCATCAAGGTGGATATTGCCATCATCCGTGGCATCGACACCTCGCCGGATAAGCAGCAGATCCTGCGCAATATGGTGGCCTACGCCCACCCCCGCAGCATGAAGATCGTTGCCGAGGGCGTGGAGACCGCCGCCGAGCTGCGCACGGTCATCGAGCTGGGCGCAGACCTTTTGCAGGGCTATTTTCTGGCACGCCCGGCCATTGTGCCGGGGGATATCGCGCCGGAGGCAGCGGGGATCATCCAGGAGTTGCAGCGCCGGAAAAAAGACTGAAATATATGCCCTCCCGGGCGCTGCGGCGCTGGGAGGGTTTTTGCAACGGAGGTAAAAAGATATGGTTCAGGTGGATCTCATCACCGGCTTTTTGGGCGCAGGCAAGACCACCTTTCTGCGCCGCTATGTGCGGTACCTTGTACAGCAGGGGCATAAGGTGTGCATTCTGGAAAACGACTTTGGCGCGGTGAACGTGGACGCCATGCTGGTGCAGGAGGTGCTGGGTCCCGGCTGCGATGTGGAGACCATCAGCGGCGGCTGCGACTGCGACACCCACCAGCGCCGGATGCGCACCAAACTCATCGCCATGGCCATGCGCGGCTTTGACCGGGTGGTGGTGGAGCCCAGCGGCATCTTTGATGTGGACGAGTTTTTCGATATCCTGCGGGACGACCCGCTGGACCGGTGGTATCAGCTGGGCAGCGTCATCGCCATTGTGGACGCCCTGCTGCCGGAAACGCTTTCGCCGCAGGCAGAGTATCTGCTGGCCTCCGAGACCATGAACGCGGGCTGCGTGCTGCTGAGCCGCGCCCAGCTGGCAGCGCCCGCCCAGTGCGCCGCCGCCGCTGCCCACCTGGAGCGTGCACTGGAAGCCGCAAAATCCTCCCGCCGCTTTGCGCCGGGGGAAATCCTTGCCAAGGACTGGGACGCCCTGACCGATGCCGACCTTGCCGCCCTTGCCGCCTGCGGCTACCGGCAGGCCAGCTGCGAAAAGCTGCATTTTGACCAGCACGCGGCCTTTACCTCCCTTTGCTTTCTGGAACTGCACCTCACCCCACAGCAGCTGCAGACCGCCGCACAGCGGCTGTTCAACGCACCGGAATGCGGGCAGGTGCTGCGGGTCAAGGGTTTTGCGCCCGCCCCGGCAGGTGGCTGGCTGGAGCTGAACGCCACCGCCGCCGGCTGCACCCTTGCGCCCATCCCGCAGGGGCAGGAGGTAGTCATCGTCATCGGTGAAGCACTGGATAAAGCTGCCATTGAAGCAAACCTGAAGGGGTGAAAGGCAGTTTTCCCCCATAACAAAACGCATTGTGGAAAAACAGGAGGGAGCATCATGCAGGAAGTACGCGCAGCCGTTATTGGCACCGGGGTCATGGGGCGCAAGTATGCCCAGATGATCGCAGAAGGAAAGGCGGGGGCATTGCGCCTGACCGCCGTGGTCTGCCGCAGTGCCGGGGCGCAGCAGTGGGCAAAGGATACCCTGCCGGATACGGTGCGGGTGTGCTCCAGCGCCGACCAGCTGTACGATTATGCAGAAGAGTTTGACGCCGTGCTGGTAGTCACCCCGCACAAGACCCACCCGGCGCTGGTGATGCAGGCTTTTGCCCACGGCAAGCACGTTCTGTGCGACAAGCCCAGCGCAAACGCGCTGGCACCGGCACTGGAAATGAACCGCGCCGCCGAAAAAAGCGGCCTTGTTTTCGCCATGATGTTCCATCAGCGCCGCTACAAAAAGTATATGCGGCTAAAAAAATTACTGGATGATGGGGCATTGGGCGAGATCAAGCGGGTGCAGCTGGAAAACAGCCGCTACTTCCGCACATGGATGTACCACCGCTCCGGCAGCTGGCGTTCCAGCTGGGCAGGGGAGGGCGGCGGTGCGCTGCTCAATCAGGGCCAGCACATTCTGGATATCTGGCAGTGGCTGTTCGGGATGCCGACCAGTATTTATGCTGTGATCCCCTACGGAAAGTATAACGATTTTATGGTGGACGATGAAGCCACCCTGCTCATGGAGTACCCGCAGCAGCGCACGGCAACCTTTATTCTTTCCACCGGCGAGGGCAGCTACACCGAGCGGTTGGAGATCGTGGGCACCAAGGGCACCGCCCTGCTGGAAAAGGACACCCTCACCCTGCGCACCTATGCGCCGGACACCGAGACCTACCGCCGTACCGCAGACTGCACCGAGCGCCAGCAGCTTACCGAGACCACCGTTACCGAGCAGTTCGCCCCGCAGGCAGAGCCTTACCCGGAGATGCTGGCAAACTTTGCGGACGCCATCCTGCACGGCACGCCCCTGACCGCTCCCGGCGTGGAGGGCGTGCGGGCGCTGGAATTGACCGATGCGGCTTACCTGTCCGCATGGCTGGGGGAGAAGCTCACCCTGCCGCTGGACGCAGACCGGTTTGAACAGGAACTGCAAAAGCATATTCAGGAGGAACAGACAAATGGCTAAACTGCGGTTTATTGTAGTAGGCTCCGGCTGGCGGTCGCTGTTTTACTGGCGCATCGCGCAGGCGCTGCCGGAGCGGTTCGAGCTGTGCGCCATGCTTTGCCGCACCGAGGAAAAGGCCGAAAAAATGCACCGGGAATACGGCGTGCCGGTAAGCACCTCGGCGGAGCAGTGCATTGCCCTGCACCCGGATTTCGTGGTGGTGGCAGTGAATAAAGCGTCCATCGCCGCCGTCAGCACCGAATGGCTTGCCCGGGGCTTTGCCGTGCTGAGCGAGACCCCGGCGGCGCTGGAGGAGGACGCATTGCGCGCCCTCTGGCAGCTGCACCGGCAGGGCGCAAAGCTGCAGGTGGCAGAGCAGTACTGGCTGTACCCCACGCTGGCAAAACGGCTGGCAGCAGTGCGCAGCGGCGCACTGGGCACGCCGCAGTTTGCCCGGCTGTCGGTGGCGCACGGCTACCACGCGGTCAGTCTGGCGCGGCAGTTCCTGAACGCCGGACAGCAGCCGGTGCGGGTGACCGGACGCAGCTGGACGGAAAGGATCATCGAAACGGATTCCCGCTGGGGTGCGGTGCATAACGGCGCACTGGTGGAAAAGACCTTGCAGCAGCACACGCTGGAATTTGCGGGCGGCGGCACGGCGTTTCTGGATTTTAACGGTGTGCAGTACCACTCCTATCTGCGCAGCACTCACACCAGTGTGCAGGGAGAGCGGGGCGAAGTGTTCGACGACACCCTGCGCTGTCTGGATGCCGCCGGGGAGCCGGTGTGCCGTCTGTTGACCCCGCTGCCCGACCCGCTGGCAGCTGCCGCCGCGCAGGCGGGGCTGAACGAGGACGAGACCGCCATCGCCTGTTTTCTGGACAGGATGCAGGGCTATCTTGCCGGCGGGGCAGAGGTGTACCCGCTGGCAGACGCCTTGCAGGACGCCTACCTTGCCCTGCTGATGGAGCGCGCCCTTGCCGCCGGTCAGCCGCTGGAAAGCACCCCGCAGCCGTGGAATACAGAAGAACGATAAAAGAGGCTCAGGAGCACCTGTCGGCGCTTCTGAGCCTCTTTTCACGATTGGAGCTGTGACGGCAAACAGCCAGTTCTCCGCAGCAGCCCTTTC
>OLWU01000051.1_pt1 | contig 21580 bp, 19 predicted proteins | sample 1673351 | NCBI WGS metagenome assembly OLWU01 (sample SAMEA103958109, study PRJEB25191) | human gut metagenome | biome: human-associated habitat [ENVO:00009003]; feature: intestine environment [ENVO:2100002]; material: feces | place: Germany | collected 2013/2015
TCTCCATGGAAAGGTCCTCCTCTTTTTCTTTTTTATGTTCAGATGTCGCGCCCGATAAAGTGGCCCTGCGAGACGGCGTGGAACAAGATGTCCGGCTTTACGCAGTCGCCAAGCTCATAGTAGTACGGTGTGATGCCGCGCAGCTCGTTTCGAACGTCCACACGCGGGGAAAGTCCCGCGGCGCAGAACACGCTGTCGCAGGCGATCATCTCCTCCGCTCCGCCGCAGGAGACCAGAACGCCGCCGTCCCGGATCTCCAGCGCCCTCGTGTTCAGGCGCAGATCCGCCCTGCCCTCGATCTCGCGCCGCAGCCCCTGCTTGTGCCAGAGCGTGGCGTCCACGGCGTAGTCGCCGCGGGATTCGATGAGCGTCACCTCGTGTCCGGAGCGAAGAAGATGCGCCGCCGTTTCGCAGCCGACGAGCCCCGCGCCGATGATCACGACGCGCCGTCCGAGACCGGGGTCCTCCCGGCGCAGGTCGTCGATGTTCTTCACCGTCGGCAGGTCAATGCCCGGAATGGGCGGACGGGCGGGGCGCGCTCCCGCAGCACAGACGAGCGCATCCGGTGCAAACGCCTCCGCCCACTTGCGCGTGACGCGCGTATTGCGGAGAATCTTCACGCCTGCGCGCTCCAGCTCACGCTGCTTCTGACCGGCGTAAGCATACATTTCGCGCTTGAAGGGGACGTGCTCCTCACAGAGAAGCTGACCGCCCAACCGGTCGTGATCGTCGCAGATCGTAACGTCATGTCCGCGCTGCGCCGCGACGAGCGCTGCCTCCATACCGCCCGGTCCGCCGCCAACGACGAGCACGCGCTTGCGCTCGGCTGCGGGCGGCAGCGCATAGGTGTGCTCCAACTCCGCGCCGATGACCGGGTTCACGGCGCAGCGGATGTTGCGCGTCGTAGCGGTCTGATTCAGGCAGAGGAAGCAGCGGATGCAGCGGACGATCTCGTCCTCCCTGCCCGCCGCAGCCTTCAGCGGCAGATAGGGGTCCGCCGTCAGCGCGCGGCTCATCTCGATCACGTCCGCCTTGCCGGAGGCGAGGATCTCCTCCATCTGCGCCGGGTCGTTCAGTGCGCCGACCGTCGCCACAGGGCAATCGACCGCCTGCTTGATGCGCGCGGCAAGATAGACGTTGCGACCGTGCTCCTCGAACATGGACGGGTGGGTGATGACGCAGCTGTCCTCGTCGTCGTGGACGCCGGCGGAGACATGGAGCAGGTCCACCTTCGGCGCGAGCAGCTTTGCGATCTCCACGCCCTCGTCGATATCGTAGCCGCCGGGGGTGAACTCCGCACCGCTCATCCGGAACTCGATCGGGAAGCCCGGACCGACCGCCTTGCGGATGGCGTCGAGCACCATCAGAGCAAACCGGCAGCGGTTTTCCCGGCTCCCGCCGAAACGGTCCGTGCGGTGGTTCGTCTTGGGCGACATGAACTGCTGGAGAAGCCAGCCGTGGCCGCCGTGGACGATCACCATGCCGTAGCCGCTGCTTTTCGCAAGGCGCGCGGCGTCCGCGTAAGCGCGGATGATGGTCTCGATGATCTCCTCCGGCATCTCGAAAATTTCCACGCCGTCGGCAGTGAACTCATGGTCCGGACCGTAAGGCGGCATGCCGGTGCGGGTGTTCTTGGAGACAAAATTCGCGATGTTGGCGTATTTCCCGCCGTGGCTGAGCTCCATGGAGGCGACTGCCCCGTGGCGCGTGATGGCGCGCGCCGCCGCCGCGACGGACGGCACAATAGACGGGTCGTCAAGCTGGAGCTTATACGGGTGCATCAGGCCCGTCGGCGTGTGGACAATGCCGTCGCCGAGCGTTACGACCGCCGCGCCGCCGCGGGCGCGGAGCTCGTAGAACGCGATGCACTCGCGCTTGAGATACTCGCCGGGGATGACCATCGGCGACCCGGTCGGGGAGGCGAAGATGCGGTTGCGGTAAGTCACATTGCCCAGCCGGATGGGCGAGAAAAGATGCGGATAATTCAAAGCGCGTTCCTCCTTGCTTTGGTTTTCTGCAAGATATCACGCGATAGCCGGAGCTGTAAAATACCAAATTTCGCTGTCCGGCAGCGGCGCGCGAAAAACAGGGAGATGGCAGGCGGCTATCAAAAAAGGCGATGGACATTCCGTGCCATCGCCCCCGCTCTTTTTTGTAAAATCCCTGTAAAATTTTCCGCTCCGGCGGCGGGGAGCGCTTGATTTCGGCGGGAAATGCATGGTATCATAGGGGAACACTGTAAAGAAATCGACGGAGGACGGACTTTTGAAGCGCTTTGACACGGTTTTTTTCGATCTGGACGGCACGCTGACGGACCCCGGTCTGGGGATCACGAATTCCGTGCGCTATGCGCTGGAGCGCTTCGGCATTTCCGTTCCGGACCGCAGCGCGCTCTACCGCTTCATCGGTCCGCCGCTGATGGACTCGTTCCGGGAGTTTTACGGCTTTTCCCACGCCGACGCGGAGGAGGCGGTGCGGCTTTACCGCGTTTATTTCCGCGAGCAGGGCATGTTTGAAAACGCCGTCTACCCAGGCGTTCCCGCGATGCTCCGCGCCCTGCGCGGGGACGGGCGGCGGCTCATCGTCGCGACGAGCAAGCCGGAGGAGTTCGCCGTCATGATCATGGACCACTTCGCGCTTTCGCAGTATTTCGACTTCATCGCCGGGGCGGCGATGGACGAGACGCGCACCCAGAAGTGGGAGGTTATCGACTACGCCGTTTCCCGCGCCGGGATCGCGGACCGCGAAACCGTTCTGATGGTCGGCGACCGGCGGCACGACATTCTCGGCGCGAAGCGCTGCGCCCTCGGCGGCGCGCTCGGCGTGCTCTACGGCTACGGGGACCGCGCGGAGCTCACCGCCGCGGGAGCTGACGCCCTTGCCGATACAGTGGAGGACGTCTCCCGGCTCATTCTGGACCAATAATTTTTTCATATCAGGAGAAGGAACCAAAACTATGCTCTATGCAATCCTGCTTTTCGCCGCGACCTATGCACTGATGCTCTTTTTCCCGAAGCGGCGGCCCTTCATCGCGCTGGGAAGCGCCGTGATCTTCGTCGTGACCGGCATGCTGCCGGTGAAGCTTGTGCTCTCTTATATCGACTTCAACGTCCTGCTCATGATCGCCGGCACGATGGGCACCGTCGCGCTCGTCATCGCCTCCGGCATGCCCTATCTGCTCTCTGACCTCATCGTGGAGCGCGTGCCGAACGTGAAGTGGGCGATCGTGGTCCTCTCGCTCTTCGCGGGGATCGTCAGCGCGTTTATCGACAACGTTGCCACCGTGCTCATGATCGCGCCCATCGCGCTCGCGATGGCGAAGCGGCTGAATATCAGCCCGGTCAGCATGGTCATCTCCATCGCCGTGAGCTCCAATCTTCAGGGCGCGGCGACCCTCGTCGGTGACACGACGAGCATCCTGCTCGGCGGCTACGCGGGCATGGACTTCATCGACTTTTTCTGGTACAAGGGCGAGCCGGGCATGTTCTTCGCCGTGGAGCTCGGCGCGGTCATCAGCGCGCTCATCCTGCTCTGGCTGTTCCGGAAGGACACCCAGCCGGTCGAGGCGGGCAAGCGCACCGTCGTGGAGGACAAGGTGCCGAGCATCCTTCTGCTCGCGACCGTGCTGCTGCTCATTCTCGCCTCGCTCTTTCCGAACCGTCCCGCGCTCACGAACGGCTTCATCTGCGTCGGCATTATGATCATCGGCGTCGTGCGTCAGGGGATCCGAAGCCGCAGCTTCAAGGCAATGGCGGCGCCGCTCAAGGAGATCGACTTCGAGACGATCGGACTTCTGCTCGGACTTTTCGTCGTCATCGGCGGCATTACGGAGATGGGCGTTGTGGACGCGGTCGCGGACCTCTTTACCCACATCGGCGGCGGGAACCTGTTCCTCATCTACACCGTCATCGTTTTTGCGAGCGTGCTCATCAGCGCGTTTATCGACAACATCCCCTACGTCGCCACCATGCTCCCCGTGGTGCAGAGCATCGCGACGGAGATGGGGCTCGACCCGACCGTGCTCTATTTCGGTCTGCTCTCCGGCGCAACGCTCGGCGGCAACCTCACCCCCATCGGCGCGAGCGCGAACATCACCGGCATCGGTCTGCTCCGCAAGGAGGGCTACGAGGTAAAAAACAGCGACTTTATGCGCATCGGCGTCCCGTTTACCATCGCCGCAGTCGTCCCGGCGTATGTCTTTATCTGGTTTTTTTACGGAGTATAAAAAACCGGCTTCCCGCCGTCAGACGCGGCACTTCACTATTCATTCATCCGAGGTGAACACACCCGACCATGGACACGATCATTCTCCGCGAGGGACTGCGGGAGCGGTTTTCCCGCTTTATGGCACGCGGGCGCGTGCTGCTGCTGAGCGCGCCCTGCGGCTTCGGTAAGACGACCGCGGCGGAGACACTGCTTGCCGGCGAGCGCGGCGTGGTGCGTCTGCGCGCGGGGGAGTGCGGGGAGCTGCCCGCTCCGGACGGCGACTGGCGTGTTCTGCTGCTTGACGAGCTTCAGCTCCTCACCGCCGAGCGGGGGCGTGCCGTCCTCTGCGACCTCATCCGCACAGGCGCGGACCGGCGCTTTGTGCTTCTGACCCGCGGCGCGCCGCCGGACTACCTCGCCGCGTTTCAGTACGCCGGACTGATGGAGGTGCTGACGGCGGAGGATCTGCTCTTTTCGCGCGAGGATACGCGGCGGCTGCTGGCGGCGCATGGCGTGGAGCTCCCGGACGCGGAGCTCGCCGAGCTCCGGCGCGAGAGCGTCGGATATCCGCTCGGTCTTTCGTTTGCGGCGCGCGCCCTTGCCGCCGGAGCGGCCTTCGGTCCGACGCTTTTTGCCTCCACGCTCCGCGAGGTGTTTGCCTATTTCGAGACCGAAATCTACCGCCGCTTCGATCTGCCCGTCCGGCGCTTTTTGCTGGAGGTGGCGCTGTTCCCGCGCTTTGATCTGGAGCTTGCCCGCATCGTGAGCGGAAACGCCGCTGCGGGGGAGACGCTCGACTGGCTGATGCGCAACACGACCATGTTCCGCCAGAGCGAGGACGGCAGCTACAGCTTCTGGCCGCGCTTCCGGGACTTTCTCGTGTGGGAGCTCGAGCGGGAATATACGCCCGAAAAGCGCCGCGCGCTCTATGCCCGCGGCGGGCTCTACTACGAGCTGCACGAGAATTACGCCCGCGCGCTCGAATGCTACACCGCCGGCGACGACCACTCCAAGGTTTCCGAGCTGCTCATCCGCAACGCGGAGCTGCACCCCGGTATGGGGCATTACGACGAAATGGAGCGCTATTACCGCGTGCTGCCGGAGTCGGAGGTGCTCGCCTCCCCGGCTTTGATGCAGGGAATGAGCATGCTCTGCGCCCTCGGCGGGGACTATGCCGGGTCCGAGCGCTGGTATCGGGAGCTTGACCGCTTTGTACGCCGCTGCGGGCGGACGGACGCGGCGGGGCGCCAGGCGCGCGGCCGCCTTGCGTGGCTGGATATCTCGCTGCCCCAGCGCGGTGTGGATGACCTCAGCGAGCGAATCCCCGCGGTGTTCCGCCTGATGACGAGCCGCGAGGCGGTGCTGCCGCCCTTCTCCGTTACGAGTGCGCTGCCCTCCATCATGAACGGCGGCAAGGACTTTTCCGACTGGAGCCGCCGGGACGATCTGCTTTATGCAACGCTCCGCGTGCCGGTTGAGGCGCTGCTCGGGCGCGACGGCGTCGGCGTTGCCGATTGCGCCGCGGCGGAGAGCAAGTTTGAAAAGGGCGAGGATGTTTCCGCGCGGATGCTTTCGCTGGCGTCCCGCCTGCCGGAGATTCAGCGCAGCGGCACACCGGACATCGAATTTGCTCTCGTGGGACTGCTGGCGCGCAGCCAGATGGACGCCGGAGATCCCGACGACGCACGCGGCACGCTCGAGAGCCTGCGCGAGCGCTTCGTCCGCCTCGGTCAGAGCCGCTTTCTGCCGAATCTGGACGCAATGCTCGCCCGCATCGCGCTCCACACCGGAGATCTCGACACTGCGGAGGAATGGTACCGCAGAAGCGCGCCGCGCGACCTGCTGGAGCTGAATCTGCTGCGGCGCTATCAATACTTCACGCAGGCGATGGCGGAGCTGACCGCCGGACGTGCGGACGACGCGCTGCTGACGCTCGCGCCGCTGGAGCGCTACTGCGCCGCCTGCGCGCGGCACATCGACGGCATTCACTTAAACGCCCTCACCGCCGTCGCGCTCCACCGTCTCCGGGATGAACGCTGGCGCGAGCGCCTCGGCGCCGCGCTCACCGCGGCGGCGGGTTACGGCTTCGTGCGCACGCTCAGCGTTTACGGCGCGGCGCTGCTGCCGCTGCTGGAAAGATCGGGCTGGGCGGGCGACGCGCGCTATCTCCAGCGGCTCACCACCGCGGCGCGGCGGCGCGCGGGGCTTTACCCGGCGTTTTTGCAGCCGCCGCTCGCCCCGGAGGAGAGCCTGACCCCCACGGAAATGCAGGTGCTCCGCCTCCTCTGCGCCGGGCGCAGCAATGCCGAGATCGGCGAAGCCCTCGGCATCCGCCTCCCCACCGTCAAGACCCACGTCAGCCACGTCCTCCAGAAGCTCGGCGTCTCCCGCCGGAGCGAAGCCGAATCCGCGGCGAGACGGCTGTGGCTTATTGAGTAATAAAAAGCATCCGGACCGGAGCCAAACGGCTCCGGTCCGGATACTTTTTGCTTTATTTTTACAGCTTTTCCCAGTTGAGGTGCCCAACGTCCGTGACGCGGGGGCTCTGGGGGCGCTCGGTCGCCTTGGGGCAGAAGATCTCGATGACCTTCAGGTCCTCGCTGGAATCCGTGCGGGACTGGATGCCGTGGGGGACATTGGGCGGCACGACCATCATGCAGCCGGCGGATAGCTCGTAATACTCGTCGCCGCACCAGAAGTTGGCTTTGCCTGCCGTGATCATGATGATCTGCTCATAGTCCGTGTGGGTGTGGGTCATGCTCTCCGGGTTGGAAAAAATCTCGGAATACTGGATGGTCAGCTTCTCCGAGCCCTGAAAGATCCAGCTGCGTCCGCCGGGACGGCTGGTGTCCGGCTGGGTCTCGTGGGTATCGAACAGAATGGGTTTCTCGCTCATTTTTTTGTTTCTCCTCTCAGGTTGTTTTTTTCAAAGACTCATAACGGCGTAGTAAGCGCTCTCGACCGCCTGCTCCACCGTGGCGGGACCGGTGCAGTCGCCGATGGGAAGAACGCGCAGGGCGCTGCCGAAGAAGCCGTCCGCGTCCGTGCTGCGGGCGCGCAGACCGGCGGCGTGGAGCACGGTCTCTGCCGGGAAGGACACCGCTCTGCCCTCCGCGTCGATGCCCTCGACGGCGGTGGCGGTGACGGCGGTGCAGCGCACGCCGGTGACGAGATGGAGCGTCGGCGTGGAACGCATCTCAAAGAGCAGCTCGTTCCGGTGGGTCGGGGTGGCGTCCGGCGCGAGCTCCGGGCGCATCTCGATAATGGTCACGTCCTTGCCGAGGCGCGCGAGGTGCAGCGCGGTCTCGCAGCCGACCTGTCCGCCGCCGATGAGCACGGTCTTTCCCGTGACGCGCTCCTCACAGCCGTAAATTTCCGTGGCGTGGCAGGCGCGCTCCAGACCGGGGATGGGCGGCACGACCGGCACCGCGCCGAGCGCGGGGATGACGACGTCGTAGCCGCCGCCGGCGAGCGTCTCCGCCGTGGCGCGCGTGTTCAGGAGAACGCGCACGGCGCTCTTCTCCACCTGACGCACGAGGTAATCCTTGAAGTTATGCAGCGGGTATTTGAAGGGGACGAAGTCGGAGAACTTCAGCGCGCCGCCGAGAGCGCCGCTCTGCTCATAGAGCGTGACGGCATGTCCGCGCTCGCAGGCGGTGAGCGCCGCCTGCATGCCCGCCGGACCGCCGCCGATGACGGCGATGCGCAGCGGCTTTTTCGCCTTTTCGCCGATCTCCGGCAGGACGTTTTCAAGCCCGACACGCGGGTTGACGGTGCAGTGGAACTGGCGGCCCATCACAACGCTGTCGTGGCAGTGCATGCACTTGACGCAGGGGACGACGTCGTCCGGGCGGTTTTCATGCGCCTTGACCATCAGCTGCGGGTCCGCGATGAGCCCGCGCACGCAGTAGAGCACGTCGGCGCGCCCCTCGGCGAGAATGCCCTCCGCCTCTGCGAGGTCGGAGATGCCGCCGATGGCGGCGATGGGGACGTTCAGCCCCGCCTTTTTCGCGCGCTCGGCGAGCCAGACGTTCGGGATGCTCGGCAGAAAGCCGCAGGGGTGGGTCGTGGTCATCCAGCGCGGTCCGTGGATACCGGCGGAGAACTGAACGAGGTCCGCCTTGCCCTCAATGAGCCGCGTGAAGGCGATCGCCTCCTCGATCTCGATGCCGCCCGGCTCATACTCCGTGCCGCTGATGCGCACCTCGATGAGCAGCCGGCGGCCGACGCGCGCACGGATGGCGTCGAGGATCTCGATCGCGAAGCGGCAGCGGTTTTCAAAGCTTCCGCCGTATTCGTCCGTGCGGCGGTTATAAAGCGGGGAGAGGAACTGACCCACCTGAAGCCCATGACCGAAGTGGAGCAGCACCATGTCGAAGCCGCACTCGACCATCGCGGCGGCGGCGTCGGCATAGCCGCGCACCGTCTCCTGAATGTCCTCGCGGGTCATCTCCTTGCCGGGGACCGCCCAGAGCGTCGGCGCGCCCTCGCTGACGACCATGTTGCGCGCCACGACGCCGGCGACGCCGAGCTCCATGGACGCCTTCGCGCCGTGGAGATGGATGCGGCGGGCGAGATAAGCCATGCGGTTGCGCGCCATGGGGTCGTAGATATCCCAGAACGCCTTGCGCTGGCTGGGGTCGACGGGGAAAATGCTCGCGCCCACGCAGGTGACGCAGGCGGCGCCCGCCTTGGCGCGGGACTCAAAGTGGGCGATCGCCTCCTCGGTCGGGGCGATGCCGCCGTCCTGACATGCCTGAAGTCCGGTAGGCGCGGCGAAAAGACGGTTGCGGAACGTGACGCCGCCGATGCGGATGGGGGAGAGCAGATGCGGGAAGGGGGTCTCCATAAGCGGTCTTCTCCTTTCACTTTTTCAGCCCAGAGAGGGGTCGATCAGAATTTTCAGATGGTTCCGGCGGTCCGGACGGTCCAGACCGAGCTCCACGCAGCGCGAGAGCGGCACCGTGTCCGTCACGAGGTCGCGGAAGCGGAGCTTGCCGGAGGCAAGCATGCGCAGATACGCCTCCACCTCCTCCGCCGTGTAGACGAACGAGGGCGTGAGGTCGATCTCGCGCGGGATGATGCGGTTCGGTGCAATGCCCATCGGCTGACCGTTCGTGCCGACGAGCATGACCTGTCCGCCGGGCTTGACGCAGTAATAAGCGCAGTTTTCGAGCGACGCCGGGCTCCCGGCGCACTCGAACACGACGTCCGCGCCGACGTCGCGCCCCAGAATCTCCAGCACGCGCGACTTCAGGTCCTCCGTGGCGCTGAGGTCGATGACCTCGTCCGCGCCGAAGGAGCGGACGAGCTCCGCCTTGGCGGGACCCGTGACGAGCGCGATGATGCGCCCCGCGCCCGCGGCGCGCAGCAGGCGCATGGCGGAAAGCCCGATGGGACCCGCACCGCTGACGACGACATCGTCGCCGAGGCGGAAGCGCGAGCGGCGGATGGCGTGGAACGCCACGCATACCACGTCGAAGAGCACCGCCTCCTTCGGGTCCGTGCCCTCCGCGACGGGGATGAGCATCGTGTGCGCCGCGTCGTGGATGAGCATATACTCCGCGTAGCCGCCGTCATAGGTGCGGATGCCCGCGGTGCGCATAAAGCCGTGGGTGCAGATGTTCGTCTGCCCGTGGCGGCAGGGCGTGCAGTCCTCCGCGCAGTGGGCGGGAGGTCCGCAGAGAATGCGCTCGCCGACAGTGAAGCCCTCCACACCCTCGCCGAGCGCGGCAACGGTGCCGACGTTTTCATGGCCGAAGACCATTCCCGGCGGGATCATCCCGGCGCGGCGGAAGGACTCCACGTCCGTGCCGCAGATTCCGCAGTATTCGATCTTGACCAGCATCTGGCCCGGACCCGGCACGGGGACGGGGCGCTCCTCGATGCGCATGTCCATGGGACCGTAGTAAACTGCAACCTTCATCTTGTTTTATAAACTCCTTCCTCTTGCTCAGCCGCCGTTCTGGACCTTCAGGCCGCGGGAACGGAACAGCTCCATGATCTGCTCGATCCGCTCCGGGGGAACGCTCTGCGCCTTCAGGGTATAGGGCTTGCCGAGCTGGGTGTATTTGATCTTTCCGTATTCATGCTCCGGCAGGATGTCCACGCGCTCGACGCTTTTGAGCGAGGCGAGCAGATCCGCCTCCGCCGCGAGGGTCTCGTCGGAATCGTTGTAGCCGGGGATAATGGGCACGCGGATAATCATCGGCTTGCGCAGCTCGCTCATCGCGCGCAGATTGCGCAATATGACATCGTTGCTGCACCCGGTGTTTTTCCGGTGGTTCTCCGGGTCGATGTCCTTCAGGTCAAAAAGCAGCATATCCGCCGCCTTCAGCACCTCCACCGCCGCGTCTGTGCGTGTGTAGCCGCAGGTATCGACGTTCACGGAGATGCCTGCGCCGTGGCAGAGCCCGATGAGCTCCATCATAAACGCCGGGAAGCTTGAGCTCTCGCCGCCGCCGATGGTCGCGCCGCCGCCGCTGCTGCGGTAAAACGCCTCGTCCGCGCGGATGATCTCGAAGACCTCCTCCGCCGTCATCCACTTGGCGAAGGGCTCCATCGCGTCGAAATAGCAGACCTCGGCGCACTGCATGCAGCCGTCGCAGCGGCTGCGGTCGATGACCGCCTTGCCCTCCGCCATCGTGACCGCGCCCTGCGGACAGACCGGCACGCATTTGCCGCAGCCGGTGCAGTGCTCGGCGGTGTATTTCAGCTCCTGCCGGTAAGACTGCCCCTCCGGGTTGCAGCACCAGATGCACTTCAGCGGGCAGCCCTTCAGAAACACGGTCGTGCGGATGCCGTAGCCGTCCACGAACGAGCCGTGGATGATGTGGAAAACCAGCGCCTTTTCGCTCATTTCAGGCTTCCTCCTCAGCTCTCGCACTCGCTGCGCTCGATGATGTTGTTCTGGAGCTCCGGGCTGAGCTCCGTGAAGTAAGCGCTGTAAGTCGCCACGCGGACGAGCAGGTCCTTATACTTCTCCGGGAAGCGCTGCGCCTCGCGCAGCGTGGCGTTGCTCGTGAAGTTGAACTGGACGAGGTTGCCGCCGTACTCAAAGAAGGTGCGCAGCATGCGGGCGAAGGAGCGGACGCCGGCTGCATTTTTCACGAGCTCCGGGCTGACGCGGACGTTCAGGATGCTGCCGTTTGCGAGCAGGACCTGATCGAGCTTCGCCACGGAGCGGAAGGTGCTCGTGACGCCGGAGACGTTCCTGCCCTGATGGGGCGAAATTCCGCCCTCCGCGAGCGGCTCTCCGGCGCGGCGTCCGTCCGGCGTTGCGCCGAGAACGGCGCCGTAGGGGATGTTCGCCGTCATCGTGATCGCCGAGCAGGAGTTGCGCGCGTTTTTGTAAATCTTGAACTGCTTGATGAAATGGCACATGTCCGTCAGGATGCCGCGGAGCAGCAGGTCCACATAGTCGTCGTCGTTGCCGAACTTCGGCGCTTTCGTGACGAAGTGGAGCACGTCCTCATAGCCCTCATAATTTGCGTCGAGCGCATCGCAAAGGCGCTGCATCGTGATCTTCTTGTCGTCGAACACGACCTTTTTGATCGCCGCGAGGCTGTCGCCGATGTTGGCGAGGCAGCCGAGACCGGTCGTGTGGCTGAGCTGGGGATAGGTGCCGCCCTGATAAATGTCGATGCCGCGGTCGAAGCAGACGGGATAGAGCGAGGAGAGCAGCGGGCAAGCCGAGTGGGTGCCGAACATCTCCATATCCGCGTTTTTGAAGGCAAAGGTGGCGCGCATCATATAGCGGAACTGGCGCATAAACGCCTCGCGCACCTGCTCGAAGCTCGTGAACGAGCGGGGGTCTCCGGTCGGCAGACCGAGGCGCTCGCCGGTCTTGCGGAACACGCCGTCGTTGAGCGCGAGCTCCAGAATGAAGCCGCAGTTGACGACGTTGCCGTTCGGGTCGTGGGCGCGGTAGGGGATGGAGGGGTTGTGGCAGCCGACGGAAACATAGTCGCGCGCGTCCTCGAGCGGGGTGCCCATCTGGAGCAGGGACTCGATCGTCGTGTCGTCGGAGACGAACTTCAGCTTGCCGTGGAGGTCGCGCGCGACCTCGCAGGCGCGGATGACGAACTCCTCCGGGTTATAGCGGCTGATGCGCACGACGACGTCCTCCGCCGTGAGCCCGACGTCCGCCTCCGCGTCGAGGAAGAGATAAGTCAGCGCGTTGACCGCATCGCGGCCGTCCGGCGTGATGCCGCCGATGGTGAGACCCTGCATGACCGGGTAGCCGGAGAACGCCACGCTGAGGAAGTTCTCCTGCAAATTGATGGCGGCGTTGAGCTTGATGAGCAGCAGCGACGCCAGCTCCAGCGCCTCCTCGCGCGTGATCGCGCCGGAGGCGAGGTCGGCTTCGTAATAGGGCAGCAGATACTGGTCCACGCGGCCGAGACTCATGCCTGCGCCCCAGCACTCGATCATCAGCGGCACGAACACGAGCCAGATGCTCTGCACCGCCTCGCGGAACGAGCGCGCCGGCTGCTCCGGAACGCGGCGGCAGATCTCCGCCATCCGTTCCAGCTCCGCGCGGCGGACCGGGTCCGTCTCCGCCTGCGCCTGCGCCGCGGCGAGGTCGGCATAGCGGTTCGCGTGGCGCACGACCGCCTCCTGCGCGATGATGACGCTCTCATAAAAGTGGCTGCGGTCCAGATCCTCCGGCGTGAAGGGGTCGAGCTCCGCAAGACGGCGGCGCGCCTCGTCGATGGACGCGCGCAGACCGTAGCGCAGCACGGACTCATAGTCCGCGACGGAGTGCGCCTGATGGTGCCCGTTGCGGCAGAAGCCGCCGGTCTGGAGAATGTTCTCCAGCTTCGCCGCCCAGGGCGGCACCGCGCCGATCCAGTAATCGGAGAGGGTCTTGCCGTGCCAATAGGGAAGTATCTCGCGGATCTTGTCCTTCTCCTCCTCGCTGAGCGGCTGATATTTGTCCCACTCGCGGTCCTGCACGGTGTCCAGCTCCTCGGCGATCCAGTCGCTGCGCATTTCGATGAGCAGCGCGCCGCCGCGCTCCTTGCTCGTCTGCCAGCCGGCGAGCAGCTCGCCTTCCTCGATGCGGACGGTCATATTGTCCAAGATCTCCGCAAGCGCCCGCGCGCGGCGCAGGATGACCGGGAGATTCTCCGTTTTCTGATAAGACTTCGTCATGTAATAAGCCCGCTCCACACAGATAGCCGGCGTTACCAGCATCCGTTCGCGCAGGCGGCTGACCCGTTCGGTAGGCGCCATAGTGTTCTCTTCCTTTCCCTCCGCCGCACCGGGCAGAGACTTGGTTTTATGCGAACATTATAAAATTTCCTACCGCCTCATGTCAAAAAGTGTGCGTTTTTCGCGCCGCGACGGGGTTTTTGGTTTTTTTCAGCGCAATCCGGGGCGGCGGAGGCGAAAAAATGAACTTCCCGCCCCTGCCCTTCGGCGGCAAAGCCGCCCCATCGCGCCGCGCGGAAAACCACTTTTCGCAAAATCGCCGGAAGATGCGCAGAAATTGACACTTTCGCGCGCGTTCCTTTAGAATAGACCCGTCAATATGGGGAGCCGGCGGCAGCCGGCGGAAAGGAACAAAACACTATGATCAAAAATCACGTTCGGGAAAAGCTGGACCGCGGCGAAAAGGTCGTCGGCACCTTCTTCCACACGGGCAGCGGTCTTGCCATGGACGCCATCGGGCTGTCCGGCATGGACTATGTCATCATCGACGGGGAGCATTCTCCCATCGCCATCGAGACCGCGGGCGACATGATCCGTGCGGCGGAGGCGCACGACCTCACCGCCTTTGTGCGCGTGAAGGAGATCTCCCGCTCCTCCATTCTGAAGCCGCTGGACCTCGGCGCAAAGGGGCTCATCGTGCCGCAGGTCGGCGGACTCGCGGACGCCAAGCAGCTTGTGGAGTGGGCGAAATACCCCTCCGTCGGCAACCGCGGCATGGCGATGGGCCGCGGCTCGGACTTCGGTCTCGGCGCGCTGCCCATCCGCGAGCACTGGGCGTATCATAACCGCGAGACGCTGCTCATCCCCATGTGTGAAACGCGCGGCTGCCTCGACGAGATCGAGGCGGTAACGGCGCTGGAGGGCGTGGACGGCATTTTTGTCGGTCCCTGCGACCTCTCCATCGCACTGGACCGCCCCGGCGAGTTCGGCGCGCCGGAGGTGCTCGCCGCCTTCGCCCGCATTTCCGCCGCCTGCCGCGCCGCGGGCAAGTTCTGCCTCGCTTACTCCCCCTCGCTGGAGATGACCCAGCGCTTCCTCGACCTCGGCTATCAGGGCGTCGCCACCGCGCTGGATATCAATCTGCTCCTCTCGGCTTACTTAAAGCTGACGAAAGAGACAAAAACCCTGTTCTAAAAGTCATCCGGGACCCGCTACGCTGGGCTCCCGGATGAAAAGGATTCACTCCGCTCAGCGCACGCCCCTTCGGGGCGCACGTTCCCTCCGCGCAGAGAATTTTTCGGCACGCACAGGTCGCGCCGAAAAATAATTGAACTTTATTTGCGGCGTGCGCGCCGCAAACTCTGCGAGGCTTTTTATTTCCAAAAGAAAGAGAACCATCCAACATGACAAGAACACACGCGCGGGCGCTTACGAGCGGTCCGGAATGGAAGTGCATATTGCTTTTTGCGCTGCCGATCATGCTCGGTCAGTTTTTGCAGCAGCTTTACTCCACGGTGGACGGCATCGTCGTCGGGAACTATGTCTCCTCCGGCGCGCTCGCAGCGGTGGGCAACTGCGGCATTATGGCGAATCTGTTCCTCGCCGTCAGCCTCGGCATGTCCAACGGCAGTGCCGTGCTCGTCAGCCAGCTTTTCGGCGCGGGCAGGCGGGAGGACATGCGCCGCGCCGCGGCGACCTCGCTGACGCTTTTGGCGGCGCTCGGCGCGGCGGCGATGGTCCTCGTCTTCTGCGCGGCGGAATTTTTCGTCGTCCATGTTCTGAGCATCCGCGAGGCGGCGATCCAGGCGGACGCCGCAGCGTATCTGCGCATTTATGCGCTGGGCTTTGTTTTCACCTTTGTCTATAACGCCGTCGCCGCCGTGCTCCGCGCGGTGGGGGACAGCCGCGCCGTGCTGCTGTTTCTGCTGGTGTCCACAATCGTGAACACGGGGCTGGACCTGCTCTTCGTCGCGGTATTCTCATGGGGCGTGGAGGGCGCTGCGTGGGCTACGGTCATCTCCCAGCTCGCCTGCGTCGCCGTAAGCGTTTGGTATATGGCGCGCAATTACCCCGAGTTCCGCTTCCGCGCCGCGGAGCTGCGCCCGGAGCGGGACAAGCTGCGCCTGTGCCTCAAAATGGGTCTGCCCACAACGCTCCAGCAGCTCGTCGTCACGAGCGGTCATCTGTTTTTCCAGCGCCTCATCAACGGCTTCGGCGAGGTCACGATGGCGGCGTGGACCGTCGGCCACCGCTACGATCTCTACTGCTCCGTGCCCGTGATGGGCATGATGCAGGCAATGGCGAGCTTCGCCGGTCAGAACGTCGGCGCGAACCGCTATGACCGCGTAAAGCGCGGGCTGCGCGCCGCCGTCGTGCTCGACCTTGCCATCGTGCTGATCCTCGGCGTGGTGCTGCGCGCCTTTGCCGCGCCGCTCTCGGCGCTCTTCGGCGTGGAGGGCAAGGCGCAGGCGCAGGCGGTGGAGTGCCTCCGCTTCCTCTCGTGGTGCTATCCGATCTTCGCCGTTTATCTGCCGTTCAACGGCATGTATCAGGGCGTGGGCGACCCCGCCGCCTCCGCCGCCGGCAGCCTGATCGCGCTTTCCGTGCGCGTCGCGGGGTCGTATCTGCTCGTTTATTGCTTCAATTGGGACTATCACGCGATATGGACGCCTTATATCCCCGGCTGGTCCGCCGCACTGATCTTTGTCCTGATCCACTATTTCCGCGGCAGCTGGAAAAAGCATAGCCTCGTCCGCGGCGCGCCGAAGGAGGGGTAAGACTTAAGCCTATGCAGGACTTTTTCGCTTTTATTTCCCGGATGAAGTATATCCCGCGCTGGAGCCTGATGCGCTCCACCGTGCAGGAAAACGTGCAGGAGCACAGCCACATGACCGCCGTCCTCGCCCACGCGCTGGGGCTCATCCGGCGGGACGTGTTCGGCGTCCCCTGCGACCCGGAGCACCTCGCCGCCGTCGCGCTTTACCACGACGCGCCGGAGATTTTGACCGGCGACCTGCCAACGCCCGTGAAGTATCACGGCGCAGGGATCAAAGCGGCTTATGACGAGGTGGAGGCGCTCGCGGTGGAAAAGCTGCTGGGCGAGCTGCCGGAGGCGCTGCGCCCGGCTTACCGCGCGCTGCTGACCGCCGAGCGCAACCCGGCGGAATATGAGCTCGTCCGCGCCGCGGATAAGCTCAGCGCGCTCATCAAATGCGTGGAGGAGCGCAAGGCGGGCAGCCGGGAGTTCCTCTCCGCCGAGACGGCGACGCGGAAAAAGCTCGCGGAGCTGCATCTGCCGGAGGCGGACTATTTTATGGAGCATTTTCTGCCCGGCTTTGAAAAAAATCTGGACGAACTGGGGGCTTTGGAATGATTCAGGAAAAACTCGACCGCATCAATGAGCTCGCCCGCTTAAAGCGCGAGCGCGAGCTGACCGCGGAGGAGGCGGAGGAGCAGTCCGCCCTGCGCCGCGAATACATCGCCGAGTGGCGCGAAGGCGCGCTGCAGGTGCTGGAGAACACCTATATCGTCGATGAGAACGGGAATAAGCGCAAGCTGGAACGAAAAAAGTAAAATTTTTTCGGAAAACCGGGAACTTTTTTCGCGCCGCGCCGTCTAAAGAAGCAGAAAACTGCCGGAACGGAAGGAGCGTGGCTTTGAAAATGGAGGAAAAATACATCGTGTGGGTGGTCCATCCGGGAAAGCTCGCCTCATTCCACCGCGTCTCCGGCGGCGAGCAGCACGATTTTTCCCTGCACGACGAGTTTATGCAGTACCTGAGAGAGCTCATGGAGCGCGGGTATCGGTTTCAGTGAGCAAATAAGAAAATCGCCCTGTCCGAATCGGACAGGGCGATTTTTTCACCCCTTCGCCTTTGCCTTCGGGAGGCTCCAGCGCCAGTGGGCGGCGCAGAGGCGGAGGACTACGACTGCGGCGGCGCCGAGGAGCATGGCGGCGTCCGCGCCCAGGAGGTCCCAGAGCAGGGCGGTCAGCAGCGCGCCGATGATCGAGGCGCAGGCGTAAAAATGCTTGACGAAGACATAGGGCATATTCCCCGCGAGCACGTCACGCAGAACGCCGCCGCCGACGCCGGTGATGACGCCGACGAACACGAGCAGGAACACGCCGTAATCCTCCGAGCGCGCATAGGCGCACTGGACGCCGACGGCGGTGAACACGCCGAGCCCGACGGCGTCCATCGTGCCGAGCAGCTTCTCGCCCAGCATCGGGTGGCGCTCCATCGCGCGCTGAACGCAGGGCAGGAAGGTCAGAATGGACACGGCGATGGCGGTCAGCGCGTAAACCGGGTCCTGAAACGTCAGCGGCGGGGTATTGCCCAGCACGAGATCGCGCAAAACGCCGCCGCCCACAGCGGTACAGAGCCCCAGCATGGAAACGCCGAAGATATCCATGCCCTTTTTGATCCCGACCGCCGCGCCGGACACGGCGAAGGCGACGGTGCCGAGGATCTCCAGAATGAAAACGACTGTGGTATACATGGCGAAGCTTTTCGCGCCCTTCCTTTTTTACTCAGCCAGCAGCCGGCGCAGCTCGCGCTCCGCCGTTTCGTAAATGCGCTCCGGCGCTTCGCCGACGAAAAACTCGCCGCGCTCATAGAGCACGCGCCCGGCGACCATCGTGAGCTCCACGACGTCCTTGCTGCCGCTGTAGACCAGATTTTTGGGGATGTTGATGACAGGCCGCATGCTGGGGCGGTCAAGATCGACGACGATGAGGTCCGCCTGCTTGCCCGGCGCGATGCCGTCGCAGTCGGCAAGCCCCATCGCCCGCGCGCCGCCGGTGCAGGCGGCGGAGAGCACCGCGCCCGCGTCGCAGGCGGCGGCGTCCATGGTGCGCAGCTTCTGCAAAATGCAGGCGGTGTACATCTCGCGGAACATGTCGAGCGCGTTGTTGCTGCTCGGTCCGTCCGTGCCGAGGGCGAGATTCAGCCCAGCGTCCAGATAGCGCGTCAGCGGGGCGACGCCGCCGGCGAGCTTCGCGTTGCTCGCGGGACAGCTCACGACCCAGAGCCCGCGCTTTTTGAAGATCTCCACATCGCGGTCGGAGAGATAGACGCAGTGATATCCGCCGCCGCCGTAATCATAGAGTCCGAGGGAGTCGAAAAGCTCCGTCGGGGTCATGCCGTGGCGCTCGATGCAGCCGGCTACCTCGCTTTTTGTCTCCGAGCTGTGGACAAAAAACGGGGTCTTATGGCGCTGCACGGTCTCGGCGACGATCTTCATATCGTCCACGCTCGTGGTGTACTCCGCGTGGATGCCGGGGATCATGGAGATGAGCGGGTCGAGGCTGTTGAAGCGCAGATATTCGCCCTCCACCTGCTCCGGCGTGCCGTTCTGTCCGCAGAGGACGCAGCGGAAGCCGCTGTCGATGCAGCTTTGGGCGATGGCGTCGCGGTAATAATACATATCGAAGCAGGCGGTGATGCCGCTTGTGAGGTATTCCAGAATCGCGAGCTTCGTGAAGGCATAAACGCGCCCGGCGTTCAGCTTCGCCTCCAGCGGAAAGATCTGGTCAAAGAGCCACGGCTGGAGCGGAACGTCGTCCGCGAGGGAGCGGCAGAAGGTCATTGCCGAGTGGGTGTGGGCGTTTTTGAAGCCCGGCATCAGCAGATGCCCATGCAGGTCGATCTCGCGGTCGAAGGCGGGCAGCGTCTCCGGCTTTGCGCCGACATAGCTGATGCGCGCGCCGTCTACCCAGACCTCGTCGTCCGTGACGGCGGGACCGTCCGTCATCGCGAGGACTTTGCCGTTAAAAAAGCGGATCATGCCTTCTCCTCCCCTGCAAAGCGCCACGCCGTTTCGAGCGCGACGCGCATCATGTCGGTGAACGCCTCCTGCCGCTCCGCGGCGGGGGTCTCCTCCCCGGTCAGGATGTTGTTGGACACGGTCAGGATGCTGAGCGCGCGCTTATGGCAGGCGGCAGCCTCCCAGTAAAGCCCCGCCGTCTCCATATCGACGGCGAGCATGCCGAGGTCGCGGCAGCGGGTGTTGATCGTGGGGTCGTAATTATAGAAAACGTCCGTGGAAAACACGCTGCCGACGCGGACGGGGATCTCCGCGGCGTCCGCGCTCTCGACTGCGCTGCGCAGCAGGTCCCAGTCCGCCGCCGGAGCGAGGGTGCCGGGGAAGCCGTACTGCACGGAAAAGGCGGAGTCGGTGGACGCCGTCATTGGGATGACGAGGCTGCGCAGGGCGAGATCGTCCGCCACGCCGCCGGCGGTGCCGATGCGGAGGATGCTCTCCACGCCGTAGAGCGTGTAGAGCTCGTGGGCATAGAGCGTCGCGGAGGGGATGCCCATGCCGCTGCCCATGACGGAGATGCGGCGTCCGCGGTAAAGCCCGGTGTAGCCGAACATGCTGCGGATATCGTTGAACTGCTTGGGCTCGTCAAGATAGCGCTCGGCGAGCGTTTTGGCGCGCAGCGGGTCGCCGGGGAAGAGCACGACGCGCGCAATGTCGCCAACGGCGGCGGCGATATGGAACGACGGGGAGTTGGACATAGCTTGTTTCTCCTTCGTGAAAAGTCAGTCAAAAAGTTTTGCGAGGCTTTCGGTATAAGGCGGGCGGCAGACGCCGCGCTCCGTGACGATCCCGGCGATGAGCCCGGCGTCCGTCACGTCAAAGGCGGGGTTATAGCACTTCACATCCGGCGGCGCCATCGGCGCGGCGTACCACTGCTCGCGCAGCTCCGCGCCGTCGCGCAGCTCGATGGGGATGTCCGCACCCGTGCGGCAGGAAAGGTCGATGCTGCTGCTCGGACCGAGGACGTAAAACGGGATGCCATAGTATTTTGCCAAGATTGCGACGCCGCTCGTGCCGATCTTGTTCGCGGTGTCGCCGTTCGCGGCGACGCGGTCGCAGCCGACAAAGCACGCCTGCACCCAGCCGTTTTTCATCACCATGGATGCCATGTTGTCGCAGATGAGCGTCACGTCCGCGCCGGCGGTCCGGAGCTCCCAGCTTGTAAGGCGCGCGCCCTGAAGCAGAGGGCGGGTCTCGTCGGCGAATACGCGGAAGTGCAGCCCGCGCTCTAATCCCAGCAGAATGGGACCGAGCGCGGTGCCGTAGCGGCTCGTCGCAATGGGTCCGGCGTTGCAGCGGGTCAGCACCCCGTCGCCGGGGCGCAGGAGCGCGAGCCCATGCTCGCTGATGGCACGGCAGCGGGCGATGTCCTCGTCCAGAATTGCCTGCGCCTCCGCCGCGAGGCGGACCCGCAGCGCCGCGGGCGCGTCTGTCGGGTGCGCTGTCAGAACGTTCTGCATCCGGCGGCAAGCCCAGCCGAGATTCACCGCCGTGGGGCGGGACGCGGCGAGGGACGCCGCGGCTTCGGAAAACGCGCGGTCAAACTCCGCCCGCGTCTCCGGCATCCCGGCGGCGAGCGCCGCGAGGGCGAAGCCCGCAAAAATGCCGAGCGCCGGCGCGCCGCGGACGGCGAGGGTCTGCACCGCCTCCCGCATCTCGGCGAGAGAGCGCAGCGTCAGATATTCCCGGCGGAGCGGCAGGGCGCGCTGGTCCAGGATGACGACGCTCGCCCCGTCCGCGCCGGGCTGGATATGGTCGATGCGTTCGGGCATCAATAGTGCTCCCAGTGGACCTTTTCGGGCTTGTAGCGGTCGTCCATCGGCTTTTCCGCGGCCTTATAGCCGCAGGTCAGCACCGCAAAGGGCACGACGCTGCCCGGCAGGGCGAGCAGCTCGGTCAGGTATTTCACCTTCTCCGGATAGGGCCAGCAGCTCAGCCAGCAGCCGCCGAGACCGAGGTCCTCCTCCGCAAGCAGAATCGTCTGGCAAACGGCGCCCATATCGCATGCCCAGATGTTCTCCACGCGCTTGTCGTTTTCCAGATTCGCGAGCGGGATGATCAGCATCGGCGCATTTTTGGCGCTGACGGTCTCCGGGCTCGCCTGCGAAATGCGCAGGATAAGGTCCTTATCGGTCACGACGAGAAACTCCCACTCCTGCGCGTTGTGGCCCGTCGGGCTCTGCATCGCGGCGCGGAGAATCTGTTCGACCTTCTCCGGCTCGACCGGCGTGTCCTGAAATTTGCGGATGGAGCGGCGCTTCAAAATGGTCTCGATGGTATCCATAAAAATCGTCTCCTTTTGTACACTTCATAGTAATGGTTTAGTTTTTCTAAATAAGCCTCGCAGAGTTCGCGCCCGCCCTAAAGGACTAGCGCCTACGGCGCGTCGCAGCGCG
>OLWU01000053.1_pt1 | contig 21501 bp, 26 predicted proteins | sample 1673351 | NCBI WGS metagenome assembly OLWU01 (sample SAMEA103958109, study PRJEB25191) | human gut metagenome | biome: human-associated habitat [ENVO:00009003]; feature: intestine environment [ENVO:2100002]; material: feces | place: Germany | collected 2013/2015
ATATAACCATACAATTGATGCCAAAGGGCGTCTTATTGTACCGGTGAAGTTTCGTGAAATATTAGGTGATAATTTTATTGTTACCAAAGGTCTTGACGGCTGCCTTTTTGTTTACCCGAATGATGAATGGCAGAAATTTGAAGAAAAGTTACAGACATTACCACTTACCAATAAGAATGCAAGACAGTTTACAAGATTCTTTCTTGCAGGTGCAGCAAGCGTAGAAGTGGATAAGCAGGGCAGAATACTTCTTCCATCAGTATTACGCGAGTTTGCAGGCTTGGAAAAAGATGTAGTTTTAGTGGGCGTTGCAAGCAGAATTGAAATCTGGAGCAAAGACCGCTGGCTGCAGAGTATCAGTACCTATGATGATGATATGGATGAAGTAGCAGCGAATATGGAGAGTCTTGGATTTTCTATATAATATGCAGACATGAGGTTTATTATGGAATTTAAACACAAATCAGTTCTTTTGGAAGAAACAATTGACAATCTGAATATTAAACCTGATGGAATCTATGTAGATGGAACACTTGGCGGTGCAGGACATTCATATCAGATAGCGAAAAGACTTACAGGTGGTGGCAGACTTATAGGTATAGATCAGGACGCGGACGCAATTGCGGCAGCGACAGAAAGACTTAAAGAATTTGAAGAACGCGTAACAATAGTAAGAAATAATTATTGCAATATGGACAAGGTTCTTGATGAACTTGGAATTGATAAAGTAGATGGAATACTTCTTGATATAGGAGTTTCATCGTATCAGCTAGACACAGCAAGCAGAGGATTTACTTATAATGTAGATACTGCTCTTGATATGAGAATGGATCAGAGACAGGAGATGACAGCAAAGGATCTTGTTAATACATATAGTGAGATGGAGCTTTTCAGAATCATAAGGGATTATGGAGAGGACAGATTTGCCAAGAATATTGCTAAACACATAGTTGCGGCAAGAAAAGAAAAGCCGATAGAGACAACATTTGAACTAAATGAGATTATAAAGGCTTCTATTCCGGCAAAGGTGAGGGCGACAGGAGGTCATCCATCAAAGAGAACATACCAGGCTATAAGAATTGAACTTAACAGGGAATTAGATGTCTTAGAGAATTCAATAGATATGATGATAGACAGGCTTAATCCACAGGGGCGTTTATGTATCATAACATTCCATTCTCTAGAGGACAGAATAGTTAAGGCAAGATTTAGAAACAATGAGAATCCATGTACATGTCCACCGGATTTCCCGGTATGTGTATGCGGAAAGAAATCAAAAGGAAAGGTTATAACAAGAAAACCTATAGTTCCAGGAGATGAAGAACTAAACGAGAATCAGCGGTCTAAAAGCTCTAAACTGAGGGTGTTTGAAAGAATATAAAACATTTATGGAGGGGAAAGTTTTGGAGAAGAGAAGAAATGTTGTAAATCACAGGACAACTGAATATCAGTATGGAAGTGCAGTAAGAAAGCTGCAGTCTGTTCCAGAAATACATACTTATGAGCATGAAATATTTGAGCGAAAGATGTTCAGTGTGGTGATAATGTTTTTGGTGAAAAATGTCAAAATGTATAAATATTCAAAAAGTGCGGGCAACGGTGCTAACTATAATTAGTAAATTTGTGGGAAAAAGTGGTTGACAGTTTAGTATTTTCAGATATATAATAAAAATAGACATTGGTTGTGTCTTGTCCTCCTGTTGTATTTTAATTCGGGAAAGGCGGGTTGTGTGAGAGCAGCCCGTTTTTTCTATTTATTTTAATAAGGATTATCTTTGTAGATATTAAAAAAGAGAAAGTTATATATTATGGAAGAATATAAAGCGGTCGTCGTAACCGACAAAAAGAAAATAGCGGAAATAAAAGCAGCGTTGAAAACGACGGGAAATTTTGACATCAGGCCTGCCGCACCTGATAAGTTGCCCGAAAATGCACAAAAAATATGGTTTGGTAAGGTTGACAAATAATAGCACATAATGATATTATATTTATAGACAAAAGAATAAACGGTTAAGAGCCGAAATCGCCCGACAATCACGGGAATGTGAGTACACTCTTGACTTTTGGTAAGTTTCGACACGGACTTTCGCTACCGTAGTTCGGACAAAAAGCCCTTGTAAATTGCTGAAAGGCAGTAAGTTTAAGCAGGGGCTTTAATTTTTTTGAAATTTTTTCTATTTTTTAAGAAAATCTCTTGACAGCGGTGGTCGAAAGTGGTAATATTTGTTTATCAACAGTAGGAGGTCATCAAAAATGACTAATAAAGAAAGGCAAAAGAGCCTTGATAAACAAAAGTGGGTAAACAGCGAAGATTTTGGCTATGATTTAAGCGGGAAACTTTTTTATTGCGACCATTGCAAGTTTCAAACGGAGCGCAATATGGTAAAAAGTTGTATAGCAAGTCAAAAACAGCGCGAAGAAAAGAGCCTTTGCGCCACGGCTTATAACAAAATGGTTAGAGGAGGAAATAAATAATGGATAAACTTTTACAATATTCGGGAATGTTGGAACGCTTTGCTTTCTTGTCGCTGCTCCGTTCGGGCGACAAAATTCTCGGGGAAACGGTTGATTTTACCGATGAGCAAAAAGAAAGGCTTAAAAATTATTCGGAAAATTTATAAAACCCGTTGACAAAAGTGGGCGTTAGTGGTAATATCAAAGAGTAATCAACGTTTACTCCTGACATAAAAACACATTGGTTACTAATTGCGTAGCGAGGTTTAACCTTGCCGCGACCGCGATTGCCGACTTATATGGGTTGGTTATGATAAGGTTATCTCGAAAGTTCCCTTGTTGTGTAAAACATACTGTCATATAAGCGGTTAGGGCGATGAACCAACCTAATTGCCCAACTCCTTTGCTTTGTATCAAATAGTGTTGCTTCGGCATTGTTGTTTGTACATCTATAACTCCTTTATGCGGTTTGGGCGACACCGTACAAAAAGTCGCCCACTCCTTTATTTTTTGCATTATGAGCGTAGATAATTATGCAAATACAATAAACATTTGTAATAAAGAACTTAATAAGCGACTTAATAAAAAAGCGTTGTGGGACGACGATGAAACCGTTTCACAACTTTTTGATATTCTTTACACTGCCTATTGGCAACAAATTCATAAGGTTTTAGTGCCACAAGAGAATAAAACGGCGGAAGCGGAAATTCGCTCCCATATTAGGTGCATTATTTCTAATCACCTATTGCCTTTATATGCCAAAGTGGAAAAATTGAGCAAGATTGCGAAAAAATCGCCCGAAAATACAAAGTTATTGAATAAGTATATGGAACTTTACGATAACTTTTATGCGCTCGCGGCGTTTCGCTCGCTTAAACACTTTGCCCTTTATATGGAATTTGATACCGACCCGAAAGATAGGGTGTGGGAAAATGTAATGCCTTGCTTTGAGGGACTTTATTTTTATATAAACAAAATGGTGCTTGACGGCTCTATAAAACATATATGTAAACAATATCCGACGGGCTTCGGCAAATCGTTTTCGGATATTGAAGCCATATCTTTTATATTTGGTATAAACCCTATAAACAATGATGTAATGAAAGTGGTGGGCAACCCCACGCTTGTGTCGGACGTTATGACGGGAATAGTCAATACAATGAGTAGTGCGAGATATGCCAAAGTGTTCCCATATTACGCGCAATTTAACGGCAAGGAAGAGATTTTTTCTATTTGTAGAATAAGTCAGGGCAATCAGGGCATTTTGGTAATAAACGGCTCTAAACGCCCTAAATCATTCCTTTGTTGCGGAAAAGAAACCGCTATTGACGGCGGTCGCTTTAAGTATAGATTTTATGATGATATTTGTAGGTCGAAAGACAAGGAAAATATCAATGAACACGACAAGGACTGGGCGAGATATAACGATTGTTGGAAAAAGCGTGAGTACGACCAGTATAACTCATTTGAGATAGCGGGTGGCACTGCCTATTCAATTTATGACTTTTTGTCAAGATACAAGGAAAAGTTTGGTGCAAAAAAAGCCGTTCCCGATACTCGCTTTAAGTACACCTATGTGAACGAAAACACTCGATTTGTTTCGGTGGCCTGCCCTAAACTTGACTTTGACACCGATGAAAGTACTTACCCCGCAAAATACTCAACGGCGGAAGCAAGGGAAGAACGCAATAGAGATATGCGTACTTTTATGGCAATGGAACAACAATCGCCTTTGCCGCCAGAGGGAACGCCCTATTATTGGGATAATTTAAGATTATATACGGATTTGCCCGCAAAAGAGTGCAACGGTGGCACAAGAAGTGATTTTTCGTGGGCAGCACTTGACTTGCCGAGAAAAGGAAACAACTATGCCGCGCTTGGCATTTTCTATCGGGATAACAAGAGCAAGGACTTTTTCTTCACCGATTGCGTTTATGAAAAGAAACCGCTTGACGGGAAAATCGCCGATAAAGAGTTGTTGGACTATATTTGCGAAAAAATGGTTTTCCACAAGACAACTAACCTTGTCGTAGAAACAAACACGAACTCAATGATTGTAAGCGAGATAAGGAAAAGGCTTGCGGCACTTGGGTGGTCGTGCAATATTATACCGCAATACTCTTATGAAAATAAAGAAGTAAGGATATTTAATACTCAAAGCGCAATTTTGGAGCGTATTCGTTTCCCTGACCGAAAAATGTTCCCCGAAAGTTCAAATATGGGGCAACTTATGCGCCACGTTGTTTGCTATGCTTATGACGGCAAAAACGACGACGGAATTGATATGATTTCGATGTTTGCAAAGGCGTTTGTAAGCAATGGCGTGAAAATGGGGGCGATTGAGGTGCTTGAAACTCGCCGATAAATATTACTTTTTTTATTAAAAATATGTTGACAAATATAAAAAATGTTTGATAATATAAAAATAAGGACATTGCGATTATGGAGAAGTATGTAATTTGCCCTTGCTGCAAACGGGCTGATAAGCCGCTTGATATTGAAGTTCCCGACGGATTTGAGGTGGACTTTGATATGCGACACTACACACATAAAACTTTTTGTGATAATTGCCGTAGAGTAATTAAATATAGTTTTAAGCAAAAACAAAATAACTGATTTCTATTGCGCAGACAGTGGTTTGCGCTCTTTCTATTGAGGTATAACGTGATATTCGATTACGGCGGTATTAAAAAAATCAAAATCCCCTTTACCAAAGAGGAATTTTCTGCGTTTACAATAAACGAACTCATTTCGGTATATACGAAATATATGCCGTTTTGTGTGCAAGTTCATAATCTTAACGTTATCAAAGAAGATTACTTATATAACTATTTTGTTGGCAAGCAAGATATTCGTACCAAAAAAAGGGAGTTTCTTGGCGATGACGCAACAAATACCGACGCAAACCAGCGCGTTGTTGAAAACCACGCAAATGCACAAGTAACCTTTAAGGTTGACTTTTTAATGGGCGATGAAATGCAATTAACGCACAAATCGGACGTTGAGAGCGACGACCTTACCTATCTTGACAATTTCCTTGAAGATAGCGGATTTTTCACTGCTTTCCGCGAAACCAAAAAAATGATGTATGCGGTGGGCATTGGCACGACTTATTGTGTTCCCCGCACCGATATTATCGAATATGACGAAAACAATAGAGCGAGATATAGTAAAGAGTACGATAAAGACACTATGTCGCCGTTCATTTGTGAAGATGTTGACCCCCGCTATAACTTTGTTGTATATTCTAACTATTATGGCGAAGAACCGCTGTTTTGCGTGAGCATTATTGTTGACGACGCAAACGATAAGTGTGTATTTCTCATTAACAATGGTAAATTTACACTTAAATGCGAGGGGTCTTATCTTGGCGCAACTTCCGTGCCTTTTAGCGGTGATTATGCTATTTCGGAAATCACTAAAAACGCATTTACTCAACTTCCTATCATTGAACACGCTCGTAATAAAGAGCGTATGGGTATTATTGAAACCAACAAGGACTTGCTTGATGTAATCAACCTTATCGTTTCAAATAGTGCCGACGCAATCATTGACACCGTAAATAATATCCTTGTCTTTGAGAATGTGGAAGTTGACGAGGAAACCGTAAAGGCAATGCGTCGTGGTGGCACGATTAAAGTAAAATCTTCGGGCGACCCGAATATGCCGAGCAAGGTTTACACTCTTGAAGTGAAAATGAACCACTCGGACGTCAATGTATTTTATGAACAAAGAGTAACCAAAGCATACGATATAGCGGGCGTGCCTATTGCAAGCGGTGTTACGACCACGGGCGGTCAAACGGGCAAGGCAAGACTTCTCGGCGGCGGCTGGGAAAATGCTTATACAAAAATCAAGGGCGATATTATCGGTATGAAAAAAAGCGACTATGCTTTGCTGAAACTTATCCTTGATATTTGCCGTACTGTCCCCGACACCAAAGTTAATGAACTTTCGGCAAGCCAAATTGAAATCAAATACAACATCAACCCGAATGACGATATTTTGTCCAAAGCGCAAGCGGCGAACAACTTGTACAACATTGGTATGCCGCCCGAAATGATTTTGACCGACACTGGGTTATCAATGGACGCGCACACTGACGGCTTTAAGTGGCAACAATATATCGACCAAAAAGAACAAAAGGAAGCGGAAAAGGCGGAACAAACCCTTGCCGCAACCCAAAAAATCGTTGGAAACGGCGATAATAACGACGGACAAAACGATTACAACAAAAACAAAGCGGTTGCAAAGCCGAAAGGCTAACACATATATAAATTTCTCGACCTTGCAGAGATATAAATACAAGGCGGTCTATGCGGAGAGCCACTTCGCGTTTACAAATCAAGGCTGACCGACGGAGCATTATGGAACTCAAAGATTTACTCGGCGAAAATTACAAAGACGGTATGACGATTGAAGAAATCAATACCGCACTCGCAAACAAAAAGTTTGTTGACCTTTCAGGCGGCGGATATGTTTCCATTGACAAGTTCAAAGCAACGGAAAAAGTCGCTACCGACGCAAAAGCGGAACTCGAAAAAATAAGGCAAGCGTCTATGTCGGAAGAAGAAAAACGACAAGAAGAATGGAACGCTTTGCAAGCGCAGTTGGATATTCTTACCAAAGAAAACCAAAAGAACGCGTTTGAGAAGAAACTTTTGGCAAACGGCTATGACGCCGAGGAAACACAACAAATTATGGCGAACCCTGACGACCCTGCGATATATGCACAAATTATGAAAACCCGCATAGAAAAAATAGTCGCACAAAATAATGCGGAAAACTTGAAAAATAGTGTAAAATTACCGCAAGCAAGTCCCGACGGGAAACCTAAAAAACTTACCGATTACTCTATGAGAGAACTTAACGAACTTCGTGATAGTAATCCCGCACTGTATCGGCAAATCTTAAACCAAAAATAATTATTAGGAGAAAACTAAAATGGCAGTTTTTGATAGCAAAATTTTTAACGGCGAAGTATTTGAAAGATATACGCAGACCGTATCCGACCTGCGCAGGAATGAACTTCTTAAAGCAGGTGTTTTCGTAAACGTTTCGGGCGATATGAGAGCAAGGTTTTCCGAACAAGTTGGCTCGCACATCGTTACCGAACCTATTAAAGGCGCACTCGGCGGCAATCCCGTAAACTATGACGGCGCAACCGACATCGACGCAAGTTCTCGCTCGACCATTTCGCAAAAGAAAGTCATCGTCGGTCGTGCAAAGGCCTGGAGCGAACTCGACTTTTCGTCCGATATTACGGGCGGCGAAAACTTTTTGCCCCTTGCAAACGAAGTTGCCCACTATTGGGACAACGTTGACCAAAACACGCTCCTTGCTGAACTCGCGGGCATTTTCGCTATGAGCGACGCGGACGGCAAGAAATTCGTTGCAGCACACTCATACGATATTTCGGGCGCAACCGAAAACAAAGTTGGCGTAACCACGCTCAACACGGCAATTCAGCGTGCGGGCGGCGACAACAAAAACGCTTTCACCGTTGCAATTATGCACAGTGCGGTCGCCACGAGCCTTGAAAACCAAAACCTTTTGGAATACCTGAAATACACCGACGCAAACGGCGTACAGCGCGACCTTTCTCTTGCAACTTGGAACGGCAGGGTTGTCCTTGTTGACGACAATATGCCCGTTGTTCCCATTTACACCGCTTCTTCCGACACGTCCGTTCAACCAGGCAAAGTGTACTTCACCAAAGACGGTAGCAACAACTACACCGTTGTTTCTGCACCCTCTGGCAACCCGTCCACCTCGAACTATTACGAACTTACGGGCGCAACCTACACCACTTACATTCTCGGTCGCGGCGCGTTTGAGTATGCCGACGTTGGCGCAACCGTTCCTTACGAAATGAGCAGAGACCCCGCAAAAAATGGCGGCAAAACTTTCCTTTACAGCAGACAACGCAAAATGTTTGCTCCGCGTGGCATTTCGTTCACGAAAGACGGCGGCACTTCCCCGACGGACGCGGATTTGCAATCTGGCGCGAACTGGGCTATCGCAAAATCGGCTGACGGCGCGGTTACTTACCCCCACAGAGCAATTCCTATCGCTCGTATCATTAGCCGCGGCTAATTACTAACAATGAGATTTTAGGAGATAAGATATGGCAGATATAAATTCACTGGTTGACAATATGAAAGACGAGTTCAAAAACGAACACGATTATTTGTCGGAAGATGAAGTCGATAGGCTTTACAATAAAGCACTTGGCATTTATCTTGACATATCTTTCCCCTATGCTCACGAAATCGTGGCAATCCCAGAAACTCGTCCCCGTGCGGTCGGCTGGGTGAGAGATTGTATGCAAGAAATCCTTGAAAGGAATGGCGTAAATGCTCGCTCTTACAGTGAAAACGGGCTTTCCATTGTTTATGACGCAACTATGATAAGCAATGGGTTAAGGGCAAGGCTTGTTCCATTGGCAGGTGAAGTCAAATGAGATTAGGTAGTTATGTTTGGTGGTGTCGATATAATGGCGTGAACGAATACGGCTCGCCGTCATATCTTCCACCTATTAAAATAAAAACTTCTTTCAATTACTTTACTTGTCAGCCCATTACCGAGTATAATGATATTAAAGTATTTGGTGAAGATAGTTCTTCCACTTGGAAAGTGATGATACCCGTGGGGATTTATGAAAGCAAATTTCCGATTGGCGAAAAAGACCTTTTCTATGTGGACGGGGCAATGCCGAATACTAAATCAAAAGACTATGTAAGTGGCGACGGAGCAAACGCCTTTGTTAGCCGCCCACCTACCGTCGTCAATAAATTTACAAGAGTTTATTTGTCGGCAAGAACGGAAGAAAAATGATAGACAAACGCGGGCTTCAAAGATTTACAAAAGCGGTAAACTATTTGGCAGACGACAATAAAGAATATCGCCGAGTGATTGGCGGGGCATTAGCGGACGCGGGACGAAACGTCGCCGATGACGAGTTCCACAAATATCATTTTGAAAACGGTCAAAAGGTATGGGACACCCCGTATGCGAAAGACTTTACAATTATAGTTGGCTCGCACGAAATATATACGGGGCGCAACGAAATTACCGCGACAGGCAAGGGCGTTTATTATGCCGAATTTGGCACGGGCATACTTGGCGAGTTAGGCGATTACAAAGGGAAACTTCCCACCGAAAACCGCACTTTTATCAGCCACGGACAAATCCTTTCAACCGACGGCTGGGTATATAACTATTATCAAAAGTTATATGATAAAGAAGCCGAGCCGTGGAATGGTTTTGCTCCGATTGCAGGGCTTTATAAGGCTGGCGACTATTTGCGGAAAAATTGTGTTAAAATAGCAAAAGACGCTCTTCGCGGTGTTGGCAAAAGACGCTTTATGCGTTAAGGAGAACTTATGGACGAATTTCTTAAAGACTTAATTGAGTATATAAATAAAGGACTTCAAGCGGACGGCGGTTTCCCTGCCAAAATTAAAGTCGTTAGAGCATACTCGAAAGAAACAAAGATTGAAAGCCCGCAAGTATCTCTTTATGTTATAAGCGATGACGATACGACACGCGCCTCGACCTTTAATGCGGAACACGCAACCGATTATCCCGTACAATTCTATTGCTATTGGAAAGACGGGATTAAGTATAATGGAGTGCCTTACGGCGCACAACAAGGTGCGGAATTGCTTGGGAAAAAGGTTTCTAAACTCTTTGAAGATAAGGAAGCCACGATTGCATATAACAAAAATATAAGACTTGTAAACAAGGTTGGCGGTGCGCCTTTTGGTATGCCCGTGTCAAATGGCTCGGCGAACTACCAAACCGTGCCACGCTTTGTTTTTACTGTTATCAAGCCATACTCGGCTATCAATGAGTAAATAACTTTAAGGAGAATAAAAAACTATGGGAATTGCTTTGACCTCTATCGGTATTAAGATTTCCTATGCGACGGAAGCCAACAAAGGCACTCGTCCTACTACGGGATATAAGGTTTTGCCCGACTTAAAATCTATCCCCGACTTTAACCCCCAACCTAACACGGCTGACGCAACGACTTTTGACAATCTCGAATATACGAGTTATGTTAAGTTGCTTAAAGATATTGGCGGGGCTTTGGAGTTCAACGCGAACCTTACGCAAGATTTGTACGACGCGTGGTCGGTTATGATTACGGCTAACAACAATCTCACGGACGGCAAACAAATGTGGTATTGCGTGGATATTCCGAATTTCGATAAGTCGATTTTCTTTACGGGCGACCCGTCGGAAATGGGTATTCCGTCGGTGGAAGCCAACTCGCTTTTGGAAACTTCGGTTTATATCGTTCCCACGAGCGAACCCGTTTTTGCGGACGACCCCACTTACACCGAATAATCACTTGAAATGGAGAAATGTAAATGAGTAAAACTTCCATTAAAATCACTATCAACAACAAAGAGTATTCCTATGACTTTGCAAAGTTCGGTTTTTATGCCCTTTGCACAGCGGAAAAGGAATACGGGCTTAACCCCCTTGAACTTGAAAACAATCCTATGTCAACCATTCTTTCCTTGTTTGCCTTTGTAGCGGATATGGACGTTGACAAAGCGGGTGCGGAAATCGACGCTCACCTTGCAAATGGTGGGTCGTTTGAAGATTTATTCCCCTTGCTTACGGGCTTTCAAGAGTGCAGTTTTTTTCAGTCAATGGGCAAGAGCAAGAAATAATCGGGGATAACCCCACACAAACAAAAAACAAATCCGTGCGAGAGTATGGTAGTTTTTCATCTTGGATAGAGAATGAATTTTTACTGCCATACCTCAAAATCGGAGGCACTCGGCGAGAATTTTGGGAACTCACCCCACACGATATACAACTTGATTTTAAGGCATATCAAGAGCGTATGGAAGATGAGAGTAATAGAATGGTGCAAAGTGCGTGGGCAATCGGTCTTTATGTTAGAGCCGCACTTGCTTCCACTCCCGTAATTCTGGGATATTCAAAGCACTCGCCCCCGAAATACCCCGACTTGCCCCAAATTAAGAAAAACGACGAAAATTATACCGAAAAAGCAAAAGACAAAGCGTGGGTTGAAAAAGAACGCCAAAGAGCGTGGGACTTCTTTGCGAATTTAGGTAAAAAATAAATGAGGTGCTAAATGGCGGATAACAACGAAATTGATAGCCTGAAATTAGGGATAGAAGTTGGCGACCTATCAAGTTCCGATATTAAAAACATAAAGGACTTATCAAGTAGTTTAGCCGCCCTTGATAAAGTGTTATCTTCCGAGTTTATGAAAAACTTGGAAACTTTGTCGCACTTAAAAATCAATGTAAATGTTTCCGAACTTAAACAAGCGGCGAAACAGGTACAAAAAGCGGTTGCCCCTACGTCTGCAAGCGAAACTATTTTTGGCGACGGCGTTGATGTTGCAGATATTACAGAAGAAAAGAAGAAACTGCAAAAGTTGATAAAGCAACGCCAACAGGCAATTGACGAAAACCTTGAATATTCTGAAAAAGTTCTTGATAATAAACCCGATAACCCTTTTTTGTTAAGAGCGAAAGAGTTGCAACAGCAACAGGACATCGACCTCGCAACCTTGCAATCTTATAGAAAACAGATAAATGAAGCGCGGAAAACAAAACAGGCACTTGAAAGCACTGTTTTCGGCGCAAATTCTAAAACTTCCTATCAATATATCGGCAAGGACTTAACGGCGGTCAAACAAACCATAACGGGGACACTTGACAAAATCACTATTACCACAAAAGGCAAGTCGAATGAAGTCAAGAAAGCCATTGATAGCATATTTGAAGAGAGTGGCAAGTCCGCAAAAGATAGTGCCGCTGTATTTATCGAAAAAGGTGTTATTGAACCTGAAATCAAAGCCAACGAGCAACAAGAAAAGCATATAAGTCTTTGGGAAAAGTTTAAGCAAAAAGTTAAGAGCGTTGGCGAGGTTATAAAGAAACTCGGCGACCGTGAAGATAAAGAAGAAAAGAAGCGCAAGGCTTCGGGTTATGTTGGGAAACTCGGCAAGGCAATCGTCCGTGTCGCTATTTATCGTGCAATTCGTGCGGCAATTAAGGGCATAGTTCAAACAATAAGGAATGGCTTGCAATCATTTGCGGAGTTTAGCCCGAAATTTGAGCAGACAATGACGGCGTTGACTTCGGCGGGAAGAAACTTTAAGATGAGTTTCACAACCGCTTTTGCGCCGATTTTGGAAAGCCTTGCCCCCGCACTTATCCAGATTGTAAATTCATTTACACAATTAAATAATAAACTTGCGGAAACAATCGCCTACTTAAAAGGCGCGGGCGAGTACACCAAAGTAAACACCGAATATCAAGAGCAATATAATAAGGCGGTAAACCTTTTGCCCTTTGATAAATTCAATGTTTTACAGCAAAGCAGTTATGGCGGGTTTGAAAAGGCTGCGGTAGATACCGAGAAAATGGCGAAAAACGCGCCTAAATTGGAAAAAATAAAGGCGGTCATAACTTCGTTCAAAGAAACACTTAAAGCCGTTGTAGCCACGCTTGGAAAGGCTTGGGAATATATTAAGTCTATCTTTGGGGAGTACGGCGATGTAATTCTCACCGTTATGAAAGCAAGTATTGATTTTAGCAAATTGTTATGGCAAACGCTTGGCTCGTTGCTTAATGTGGTAAAAGTTATTCTTAACCTTGACTTTTCAAAGAGCATAATATATACTTCGCTAACGCTTCTTTCGGGCGTGCTTACAACGATTGTCGGCATTGCTAAAACATTTTTAGATATAATTAACTCTATCCTTAACCGTGATTTTTCGGGCTTTGGCGAAAGAGTAAAGAGTTACTTTAACTTTGGCTTTACCAAAAATTTGTGGAATAGAGGTCGTCGTGGTGGGTTTATTAAGGATTTCTTGAAATGGAAATTCCATATCGGCACTTATGCGACGGGCGGATTTCCCGATACAGGCTCATTGTTCCTTGCAGGCGAGCGTGGTGCGGAACTTGTAACAAATGTTGGAAGCGGTCAATCGGCGGTTATGAATATGCAACAACTGCAACAAGCGATTTATGGCGGTATGGTGTCGGCACTTTCGACAATGCAACAAGTCGGTGGACACGAAACAGCACAACCTATCACGGTGAAAATCGGCGAAGATACGCTTTTTGAAATCACAAGGAAATCGGCAACCCGTAGAGGACTTGACTTTGCAAAAGTATGAGGTAGATTATGGCATTAACGGCTGAACAACTTGCGAGATTGCCGCAAGCGTTGCAAGACAACTATAATAGAACAAGGCTTGATTTAGTGGAAATAGACGGGGAGAAGTTCTCGTCCTATTCCACTTTTACTTATTATGAGGCAAAAACTTATGTGAAAAGCCCCACAAGGTCGCAAACGGGCGCAATGGGCAACCTTAATTCCTATGCAACTTTTGTTACTCCCCGCCTTAAAATATCTTTTAACTATATGGATATTGATGTTTATAGGCGACTTATCCAACTTATCAATAGCAAGAATGAGTTTACGGTTACTTGTTATGATGTTGAGAGCGATACAAGGGTAACAAACAAGATGTATTTTTCGCCTAATGATTATCCCGAAATCTATCAGCAAAAACTCAAAGTGCTTGGTTTGCTCAATTATGAGATTGAACTTGTCGGCACAAACAACGACCTTGACTATGTTTCGTTGACTTATAATGCAAACACCACCGATACGGTCGCACAAATGCCCACAAGCCGCGAAATTCCGAAAAACACGAATGTTGTTATAGGCAATGGCTTAACGCCCACAAGAAGCGGATATGAGTTCGTTAAGTGGGGTACTTCGGCGGACGGCTCGACCTTTAACTATCTTAACGGCGAAGAATATCTTATTTATAAGAATACTACTCTTTATGCTATTTGGAGAGCAAGTGTATGATTGAGTATTCGGCAATAATAAAGTCCATAAGCGCGGCAACAAACGAGATTTCGGCAGCGACCTATGAACGCGACGGCACTTATCTTGTGCCAAACACGGCGGATATTTTTAGCGTGTGTAATACACAGGCAAATGTCGGCGCAACCCCGTTTTTGTTAAGTCATAGCAAGTTGGGCGGGGGGCATACTTTTGCGCCTAATAAGGTCGGTTATTCAATAGTAAGCATATATAGCATTTCGGGGACGGGTGTTTATGATGTGTATATCATTTGTGCCGCTCCCGCGCAAGGGCTTACCATTGCGTTTGACACCTATAATAACCGCTACCCCGCAAAAAGAGCGTTTGGAAACACAACCGCAAGTATATATATTAACGGACAATATTTTGATATAGATAGCGCAATTACATATTTTCCCGTCGCAACAAAGACGGAAAGCATTGGGACGTATGAAAACGTGCCATTATATCATATAAGTGTAAGTGCGGGTATGGACGACGCAGGCTCAAAAAACGGCAAATATCCCACTATTATCAGCGGCATTAACATAGGTGTAAGATATGCGGTTGATAAAATAAATATGGTTGATATGGATATATCTCAAAGCGATAGACCGACAAACAACAAGCCTATTTTCGGCGTTATGTCGGGAACTGCGTCGCTTAAAGTGAAAGACGACGGTGGCGAGTTGCTTGGATATGTGCAAAACAAGACCATAGGGCGCAATAGCCCAGTTGAGTTTATAATTAAGAACTCCACGGCAAACAAACAACAAAGTGTCGCTAAAATGCTTATTTCGGACTTAAAATACGATGTAAATAACTTTAACATCGACCTTGAATTGTCCGACGGGCTTTTGGAATTACAAGAAACCGAAAGCAACGAGATTAAAATGAGTACAACGCCGATGACCGCAAAGGCTGTTTTTGAAAGGTTAAAGGCTTATGTAACGAAATATGAGTTTGCTGTTACGGCAAATGCGGAAACGATAATGTCGTCAACCACAATAAAATATCCGTTTTTGGAACAATCAAAAGTGTGGGCGGCATTTGATAAACTTTGCAATCTCTGTGGATTGTATATGTATATGGGTGCGGACGGCAAAATCGTCATCGACACGCAACTTCTTTCGTGATTATGGCAATAGTAATTAAAGCAAAAAACATATACGGCGATATTGATAATAACAAAATTGTCAATAATGAGATAAAGACCGTAAACTTTTCGGAGAACAACATTGCGGTCGTTTCCAGCACGTCGGTTGGCAATACGAGTTTTAGCGGATATACAAGTGAAGAATGTACTTATTCGCGTGCGCCATTGACGGCGGAACAACTCACGGCACGAAACACGGGGCTTACGCTTAAAGAAAGGGTGGCTTCTAACACAAAGTGGGTTGGGCAAGGAGATGACTATTATATTGCATATTTTCAAGTGAATGTGCCTATTTCGTCGCCCATTGATTTATCGCAAGCGTTGTCCTTTGATTACAATTACACAACGGGCAGAGGTCGTAAAGGCGGCGGCGGAGATACCAAAACAGGAACAATTACGGGCATTGTCGCTCAATATTATGATAACTATGCCGCGTTTAGGAATGTTGGCGTTGGGTTAAAAGACGGAGAACAAGGATATGCGCCGAAATTTGAGTTAGGTGTACTGTTAGACGGCACAACTTCTAACAACTTGTCTTTGGCTTTTGGGATTGTTTATGACTATAACCATACATATCCCTACTCGTCGGAATATACGGGATTTACATACATTTATGATAGATATTTGGTACAATCCGTTTCGGCAAGCATTGCTGGGCAACAATTTCAAGTATCAAGCGCACCCGTTTCAATCGGTACGGGAACTTTTGCACAAAGTTTATCATATAATGAACTTTATCAAACGGAAACTAAAATAACAATCGGGGAAACCACTGAAAAAATCGGCACTTTTCTCGCAAATAAAATTATAAATAAGTGGACAAATGGTAAAGAAACTGCTAAACTATTAGTAGAATATGGCGAATATTATGACACTGACGGCAATTTGGTTAAGAGCGTTGAAAGCAACGACAAGTCAATGATATTCAAAATCGGTGAAGTTGTGCGCCCTTATGTCAACTCGGTTAGTGGCGACACGCCTATGTCGAAAAACATTGACGGGACACCAAAAGACTTTTTGATTATTGGGGCAGAGCCTTTCTATGACGGTGCTTGTTGGCAAAGGCTCACTCTTTTAGAATATTGAGGTATTTATGGCAAATTTTACACCTAAAAAAATAGACACCAGCACAATCAATTCGGGGCAGGAATATGCGGTTGGCGATTTGGTTGCACCGAGCGCAATTAACTCGCCGATTGAAAGTGGCTTGTACACCGAGATTATTGCGGACGGACTTACGCAAGCCCCCGATATAAGTCAAATCGCAGGGGTTGGCACGCCCACAATCGAGTTCGTGGACGGCGCGACCGTCAATGGCGTGAAAACAAAGAAGTTCGCCTTTAAGAATATGCTTGGTGGGGGCAGTGGAATACAGCCTTTGCGAATGAGAGATAGCGAAAGCGGCTTATTTTCCGCTTTTAATGGCACAAACGCATATGACTTGATTTTCGACAAAACCGACTTTGTTGTTGATAGGTCAACGCTTTATAAAGTAAAGGTAAACACCACTAAATTTGTTGACACAAAGTGGAAAGGCGCAAACGCAACAAATGTTTCGCAATATCCTTTGGCAAAGTTTGATAAAGACAGTATATATGCAATAAGGCAAAGCGATGTTTGGTCGTCAACTGCCCTGCCGATTTTTTTAGTTAGGTGGCATAGCGCGAATTTCCCCGCTAAAATAGAACTAACATCATCGTCAAGTGTGTCGGGTAATACATTTTCAACAAAGTCTTATTACTTATCATTTGATAGTAGCACATCATCGGAAACTTCGGGCGCAGTACACCTTATGTGCCGTACAAGCAACATTGTCAAAGGTACGGACGGTGCTATATCATTTAGCGAAACAACCGCACAACTTCCGTATTATTATCGCAAGTTTTGCAACGATAGCGGAACTAATCCCGACTAACATAGGAGAGCATAAATGAACGATATACAAATTGAAACCAAAAACTCACCGTGGTATGAAGATGAAAAGTGGCATTGGTATGTCAAAAACACTGTATCATTAAGATATAAGTTTGATAATTTAGAAGTTGCCACGGGCGACCGCATTGAAGTGCATTTCTATGACCGCAAGGGCGCGGAAGTGCTTTCTTACACTTATAACAACTTGGAGCAACAAACAGACCCCGTTTCTGGCACAAAGTTCGTCCAAATCATTATTGATATTGACGAAGTGGATAGTGAGAAACTTACAAGGGGCGATTATGTGTTCTGTATCACCTATTATGGCAAAGACGAGAACGGCGAAGAGAACATTAAAACCATTTGTGCAAATCAAAATGTTGAGGTATTAAGTTGCCACTAATCAATGACGCTAACGATTTCGGCGTAGATGTCTATGTTGATGTCGTTGGGAAAGACAATATAAATGTTGAGATAGGCGCGGACGGCTCAAAAAAGGACATAAATGTCAAAATTGAAGAGCCGCAGGGTGCAAGTGTTACCGCCGATGTTTTAGGGCGTAAAAACGCAAATGTGAGCCTAGCCGCAGACGATACCACCTTGTCCGCTTATACGAATTTGAGCGGGGCAGAGCCGCAATATTTCCGCGACCACGTTCTCAACATGAATAACCCGCACCAAACGACGGCGGAGCAAGTGAAAGCCGTGCCGTTGGAGTTGGACGGTTTTGCACGCATTGACCCAACCGCAAACACCAAAGGTTTTCGGCAGCAAGCGTTTGTCTATGTCAACAAGGGAAATCAAGGTTTCCGAATGTCCTTACAAGAGATTAAGGACTTAAACACTAAAATAGTTGACGCAAAAAGCCACAAGAGCGTAAACTCGGCGGATTTGAGTGTCGGCGATTATATTTATAGCGAAGATTAAGGAGATATTTTATGGCTGAAAAAAGAAAAATCCATAGAGTAGTTGACGCACAAGGAACACTTGTGCAAGTTTTACCCGAAACGAGTGCGGAACAAGTTACGCTTGCCGATACCGCTAATAACTTTACTTCAACGAATGTTGAGGGTGCGCTTGCCGAAGTTGCCGAAATAGCGAAAACTGGTGGCGTTACGGGCGTTAAGGGCGACGCGGAAACCGAATATCGCAAAGGCAATGTAAATATTACAAAGGCTAATATAGGACTTGGTAATGTAGATAATACGGCGGACGCAAACAAAGTTGTCAAGGAAGCGAAAAAGACGACGGGTGCGATTAGTGTTGTAGGCAATGATAGCACAAACGCTGAAAAGTCCATAACCTTTGACGGCTCGGCGGACAAGGAAGTTACCTTTAATAACGGCGATTTTGTTACAACGCTCACGGGTAGCAATTTGCAAGTTGCGATTGCGGACAAGGGCTATGCAACAAAGACCTATGTGGACACGCAAGACGGTAAAAAACTTGACAAGACGGGTGGCACGATTACGGGCAATTTGTCGGTCAATGGTGGCGTAACAGTTGGCGGAAATCTCACGGTCAACGGAACGACGACCACGATTGATAGCACCACGCTTCAAGTCAAGGATAAGTTGATTGAAGTTGCCCACGGAAACACCACAAAACTTACAAGCCCTGCTGGTTTGGTTGTACCTAAATACGACGGCACTAATTCAGGTGCGCTTGTCTTTGACGGCGACGGAATGGCGCAAGTCGGCAAGGTTGTGCTTGACGCGGCTGGAAACATTGATACCACAAAGAGCGGACTTCAAACGCTTGCAACCCGCACTAATCTTGTAGGGGGCAATTTGGTGCAATATGATAGCACTAATAAGACACTTGTAGATAGTACAAAGAAAGTCGGTGATTTTGCGCTTAAAACCGATATTCCGTCCGTTCCTACCAACTATGTAACAACGGATACTAAACAAGATATTACGGGCGAGAAAGTCTTTAAGAACACAAACGGTTTAAGCACTAACTGTATTAACAATTTAAGCGGCAATTCGGTGTATTACTTTGACGGCACTAATGCGCGCCTCGGCTCGCTTTTTACGCCCACCCATATTACGGGCAGTGAAGCACACCCAAAATACGTAATGCAGAATAGCCCTACTAGCCAAACCGTTAAAAAGGACATTGCTCTTGTAGAAGATATTAAAACCACAAAAGTAGATAATGCGGTAAATGCTGACACTGCAACAAATGCCGACACTGCGGGAAAAGTTGCAAACGAACTTGAAATTATTGGGACTAACTCTGGTGGTACTGCAAGTGCGTTGCATTATACAGGGGATAAGTACCAAAGGCTGACATTTTCAGGAGATGACTTTACGATTGTGGGAACGGGTGATTTGAGTGCGTATTTGCGCGCTACTGGTGTAACGGCTGGCTCATATTCAGCAGTAACTGTTGACGCAAAAGGTAGAGTAAAGGCAGGTGGCAAGTCGGTTGAATGGGGTACTTCGGGACAGACCGCACCGAGTAATGACCTTATGGTCGGCGGACTTTTCTTTCAATTACAATAAACAATTAGGGGGTATGCAGTATGGCAACCTATAAACCTATAAGGAAAACGGCGAACGGCACGGAAGAAATCAAAATTCCGTATGCCGTTCTTGCCGACCCACCGACAATTCCCGCTGCCGTAACCGAAAGCACCGTTTCGGGCTGGGGCTTTACGAAAAATGCAGGTACTATTACGGGTATCAAAATGAATGGTAGCAGTAAAGGCACGAGTGGTGTTGTTGACCTTGGAACTGTTATAACTGCTCATCAAGACATTTCAGGGAAAGCAAATTTAAGTGGTGGAAATACTTTTAGTGGTTTACAAACCATAAATGCTCCTACAAATGTAAGCGGTAGCGAACAAACCACGATGAAAGTAAAAACTTCAAACGGCGCTCAGGAGTTTCCAGCTCTGCTTCCGAAAGCCGCTGACCTCGCGGAGCAGCGGCCTGCCGTATTTCCGGTAGGCCAGCAGGATCGGCAGCGCCGTGACAATATGGAGCGCGGTGCGCACAAGGTATTTGACCGCCATCGGGCGGTCGGGCAAAAGAAAATAGCACAGGTAAAGGCCGCCGGACCAGGAGATGCAGCACACGCAGAAAAACGTGATGAGCAGATAGACCTTTTTCCAGAAGCCGTCCGCGGACACCGCAATGAAAACGGCGGAATAGCTGAGAAAGCCGACCGTCAGCGACACCGGCAGCCGCAGCGGCGCCGGCAGCAGGCCGAAGCACAGGTACAGATCCAACAGAAGGATAAGTCCCTCCGCGCCCCATAGCAGCGCTGTCCTTTGCACGGACCAGCGTCGCTCCTGCATCAGCAGCCCGGCCGCCAGCAGCGCCGCGAAGATCGCCAGTCCCACATAGAGGATCGTTCCGATGTAGCGGGGGTCCGTCATCCGTTTCTGGCCTCCTCTAAGTAGAAATCAAAGTATGCCTGCTTAATTTGGGCGCGCAGCCGCCGCGGAACGGGAATGCGCTCGCCGCCGTCCATGATAAGGTCCGTGCCGGAAAAGCAGCGGACGTGTGCAAGGTTCACAACGTAGGAGGCTCCGCACGGGATCATGCCGCGCCGTCCCGCCAGGCAGTCCTGCAGCTGGGCGGCGGTCAGCCGCGCCGTCAGCTTCCGGCCGGAGGCCAGAGAGAAGCTGCGCCGCTTGCCGTCGGTCTCGATGTACAGCACGTCCTCCAGCGCGACGCGGTGCAGCTCGCCCTCGCAGGGGAGCAGGAGCCACGTCCGCTCCTGCCGCAGGGCGATCACGCGATCCAGCGAGGCGTTGAGTTTTTCCTGCGTGTACGGCTTTTGAATGTAGTCCGCGGCGTGGAGCGCGAAGGCGTCCACCGCGTAATCCGAGCTGGTCGTCAGGAAAAGGATGTCCGTATTTTCGCTGCACCGGAGGATGTCCCGCGCCAGCTCTGTCCCCAGCATTCCGGGCATACAAATGTCCAGCAGGGCGATATCCGGGCAGCCGGCCTTCTCGAAGGCGTCCAGCATCGCAAAGGCGGAGGAATAGACGGTCATCTCGATGCTGTGCTCCTGATGCGCGGCCACATAAACGCGGAGGTCCTACGCGATCCGCTCGCGGTCTCCGGCGTCGTCGTCGCAAA
>OLWU01000055.1_pt1 | contig 21423 bp, 19 predicted proteins | sample 1673351 | NCBI WGS metagenome assembly OLWU01 (sample SAMEA103958109, study PRJEB25191) | human gut metagenome | biome: human-associated habitat [ENVO:00009003]; feature: intestine environment [ENVO:2100002]; material: feces | place: Germany | collected 2013/2015
ATCGGGAGGTCTCCACCCCGGAGACGGAGTTTTACGACCTATTTGCCCGCTCGGGCAGTGCCATCCCCCAGGAACAAATGGTACAGGTGTTCGATCAGAGCGGGAAGCTCTGCGTCATGCGGCCGGATTCCACCACCCCCATCGCCCGGGTGGCGGCCACAAAGCTTCGGGCCCTGCCCCTGCCCCAGCGGCTGTACTACGACCAGACCGTGTACCGGGCCGGGCCGGCCCACAGCGGCGGGAACCGGGAGCTCCCCCAGTGCGGGGTGGAGCTGATCGGAGCCGCCGGGATGAAAGCGGATCTGGAGATGGTGGCTACAGCAGTGGACGCCCTGCGGGTGTGCGGGGCCTCACGGTTCCATGTGGAGCTGGGCCACGCCGGCTTCTTCCGGGATGTGGCCGCCCGGATGGAGCTGGAGGAGGGGGAGATGGAGCGGATGCGGGCCCTGATCGAGGGCAAAAACTTCGCCGCCCTGCGGGATATGCTCGCCCCCTTCCGGGAGAACCCCGCCAGCGCGGCCCTGCTGCGCCTCTCCCGGCTGTTCGGCGGGCCGGAGGTGCTGGATGAGGCGGAGGCGCTGGCCGGGGAGACGGAGGCGGTGGAGGCGGCGCGGCAGAGCGTGGTGCATCTGTACGGGCTGGGGACGGAGCGGGAGACCGGGCGGCGGATCCGATGGTCCGGCACCGGGTTTGCCGTGGGCGCCGCCGGGGAGGAGACGGACGTTTTCCTCACCAACTGGCATGTGGCCGCCGGAAGCGGCAAATGCGAGGACGGCTCCATCCGCCTGTGGCTGCTGAAGGACGGGGCGGAGCTGGACGCCAACCAGGCCCCCCTGGCCGGGTCCGCCGTGGAATGCCGGGTGCTGGCCACCACCGACGGCTACCCGGACGTGGCGGTGCTCCAGACCATGGAGCCGGTGTCCGGCTACCGGGCGCTGCCCCTGCTGTCCTCCCGCCGGGTGGTGGACGGGACTCAGGTCTACGCCCTGGGCTTTGCCGGACTGAAGGACACGAACAACGGGGCGGATTCCGGGCCGGAGGACGTGACCGTCACCCAGGGCACCATCACTGACCATTTAATTATGACCAGCGCGGGGAGCACCCGCTCCGTCATCCATTCCGCCGCCATCCAGCACGGCTTTTCCGGTGTAGCGCCCGAAGACCTGATGCTGGTCGCTTTCAATGACGAGGGCGCTGGTGCGGCTTTTGCGGTCGAGCACGGGGGTGAAGTCCATCTCGAAGCGCCCGTCGCTGCTTGTGAAGTGCCACGGGGACATGTAGTCGTCGCGTCCCTTTTTCGTCGGAATGTGAAATTCCACCTGCTCTAATTTGTGCAGCCTGCCGTTATAAAACAGCGCGTTTTCGCTCGCGGCGGAGGTGTCGCCGAAGCCGTAGCCGATGTTCCAGCCGAAGGGGACGCCGCCGACCGCGCCGGAGGCGCTGCCCCAGTACCATGTATTTTTGTAAGTCCACACGCCGCGTCCCCAGTCCAGCACGGCGAAGGAGTCCGCCGGGTCGAAGGTGTAGGTCCGGTTGCCATAGCCGTAAGTAACGGTCCCGGCGGCGCGCAGGCAGTTGATCTTCTGATTGAAGTAAAAATAGCCGGGCTTTTCAAAGGGCGTCGCGATGACGATGCTGTCCTCCGGCTCGTCCGTCAGCTCGATGCGCGCCGTGAGGCTGCCCTCCGGACCGAAGCGGCGCATCTGGGCGAGCAGCACACGCTTGCCGTCGACATGGCGGAAGTGGATGCCGTAGTCGCGCCCGGTGATGTCCGTGTCCCCGGCGGCGGAGTGCTCCGGAAGGGCGGTCGTCCCGCGCGGGAGCAGACGCATCGGGCTCGTCGTGATCTCCCAGCCCTCGTCGAAGTTCAGCAGGGAGATGCTGTCAAGCCCCATATAGCTGTTGTCCGCCACGGTGAGCGCGAGCCCGATATGACTGTTCGTGATGAGGTAATAGTCCCACTCCTTGATGCGCAGCGCGCCGGCGCGCACATCGGCGCGGTGGTAAATGGGCAGCATGCGCCGCGCCCAGCCGGGCTCCGTGAGCTCGCCCTGCTCGTTCAGAAGGGGGATGATCCGCGTGATCTCGTGCTGCATTTGCTGCGTCTCCTTTTCTTTTTATCGGTACTTGTGCTCCAGCCGCTGGCGGCGCACGTCGCGCCCGACGAAGTCCAGCACGACGTATTCCCCGCCGAGGCGTGACACGGTCTGCGGCAGGTAGCGCCGCGCCGTCTCCTCCTCGCTGAGGTTCGTGCTGATGATGGTCTTGCGCCCCGCGGTCAGGCGGGAGTTCACGATGTTATAAAGCGCGCTCTGGGTGAAGCTTGTGGTCAGCTCCGTGCCGAGGTCGTCCAGAATGAACAGGTCGCAGTCGAGAATGCGCTTCACGCGCTCGCTCGCCTCGGCGTAATTTTCCGCGTCGCGGGAGAATTTCTGGGACTCGAAGGCGTCGAAGGCGTCCAGCGCCGTTTCGTAGACGACGGCGAAGCCGCGCCCGGACACCGTTTTTGCGATGCAGCCGGAGAGGAAGGTCTTGCCGAGCCCCGTTCCGCCGCGGAACAGCAGGTTCGGTGAGTCGGGACCGAACTTCACCGCGTAGCTGCGGCAGGCGTTCAGCACGAGCTCCATCTGCTCGCGGTCTGCGCCGGTATAATAGTCGAGGGAGAAGTCCGCAAAGCTCTCCTCGCCGAGGGCGAGCGCCGCGGCGAGCTCCTTCGCGCGCTCGGACTCATAGAGCGCGCGGAGGCAGTGGCACATCTCCCCGCTCGGCAGATAGCCGCTGTCGCGGCAGTCCGGGCAATCGATGTCGCCGTCGAGATAATTTTCCGGATAGCCTGCGGCGGCGAGGAGCTCCCCGTGGCGCTCGCAGAGCTCGGCGCTGCGGCGTTCGAGGTCGGCGAACGCCTCCGGTCCCGCGTGGCTCACGGCGAGGGAGACGACCTCGCCCATCAGGGCGCGCAGCGCCGCGTCCGTATCGCGCAGCGCCGGGTTCTCCTGCCAGAGCCGCGCCTCGCGCGCGTCGCGCTCCGCCTCGTGCGCTTCGCGCCGCCGCGCAAGGGTGTCCCGCGCGCGGGCGAGCAGCTTTCCGTCAGTCGCCATGTCCCGTTCCTCCGTTCATCTGCTCATACATTTTTCGCAGTATCTCCTGATTGCGCCGCTTCTGCTCGTCCTCCGGCGGGGTCTCCGCCGCGGGGCGGGCGGGGCTGACGCGGCGCGCGTCGCCCGCTTCGATCTCCGCCGGGGTGAAGAGCTTTTTCTCGCTCCAGCTCTGCAAAATGCGGTCCATATATTTCCAGACGAGCCGCCCGGTGGAGAGCACCGTGCGGTCGTAGGCGACGGCGATGGCGTCCGGCGAAAAGCCGAGGTCCAGCCACGACTGAACGTATTTCGCCTCGCTTGCCGTCAGCGCGCGGCCGCGGATCTGGAGGACCTCCTTCACCTGCTCGCCGAGCTTCTGCCGCTCGCGGTCACGGCGGATGTGCTCCTCCGCGGCGTCGAGCGTTGTGATCTCGTTTTCCGCCCAGAACCACGCCTCCTTCTCCACGGCGCGCATGGAGGGCATGCGTCCGGCGCCGCTGCGCCGCTGATAGTCCTCGATGCAGTGGTGCAGCAGCAGCATGATGACGTCCGGCGGCAGGGCGAGATAGTCGTAAATGCCGAAAAGCAGCTTCAAGTCTGCGGTGGAGAGCACCCTGCCGAGCGCGCGCTGCGCCTCGGCAACGACGTCCTCAAAGCCGGGGTCCGTCCGCGCCCGCGTGCCGATGTCCTCGGCGGTGTATTCCGGCATCGCCTTCTCCGGCAGCGGCTGCTCGCGATGCAGCAGACCGAGCCGCCGCAGCGTCTCCGCCGCGCGGGCGGTCTCCGCCTCGGATAAGCGGAGGTCCGCCGCCGCGTCCGTCAGGGAAAACCCGCCGCGGCGCAGGATATGCAGATAAAGCAGCGCCGCCGCGCCGTCCTTCGCGGCGAGCAGCCGGTCCGCGTCAGCGGACGACAAAATGCGGTTTTCCTCGTTCATGGTGTGCGCTCTCCGAATCTGTCTCTTGTAGTGGGTCATTTTGTGGTGGGTTATTCATTATATCATAGAATTAGCGCTTGAATCAAGTCCCACTTATATGGTATAATAATTTGCTTAATAGTTACTATGCCGGATTTTATCCATTTACAGGAGAACGAGCCATGCTGGAGCTTTTATCCCCTGCCGGAAGCCCGGAGGCTGTTGTCGCCGCCGTTCAGAACGGGGCGGACGCCGTTTATCTGGGGCTCGGCGGCTTCAACGCCCGCCGGGGCGCGAAAAATTTTTCCGAGCAGGAATTTATCGACGCGCTGCGCTACTGCCATGAGCGTGCCTGCCGCGTTTATGTCACGATGAATACCCTCGTGGGCGACCGCGAGATGGAGCAGGCGGCGGAGCTTGGGCGCTTCGTGTCCGATGCGGGGGCGGACGCCGTGCTGGTGCAGGACCTCGGGCTCGCGCGCGTGCTGCGCAGCGTCTGCCCCGATCTTCCGCTGCACGCCAGCACCCAGATGTCCGTCCATAATCTCGCCGGGGTCCACGCCGCGGCGCAGCTCGGCATGCGCCGGGTCGTCCTCGCGCGGGAGCTGAGCCGGGAGCAGATCCGATTCATCGCCGCGCGCAGCCCCATCGAGGTGGAGGTCTTTGTCCATGGCGCGCTCTGCTTCTGCCACAGCGGGCAGTGCTATATGTCCTCGCTCATCGGTCGTCGCAGCGGCAACCGCGGCATGTGCGCCCAGCCCTGCCGCATGCAGTACAGCGCCGGGCGCAGCAGCGAGGCTTACCCCCTCTCGCTGAAGGATAACTGCCTCGCAGACTTCCTCGGCGAGCTGGAGGACATGGGCGTCGCCTGCGTGAAGATCGAGGGGCGCATGAAGCGCCCGGAATACGGCGCGATCGTCACGAAAATTTATCACCGCGCCATCCATGAACACACGCCGCCGACGGAGAAGGAGCTTGAAACGCTCCGCCTCGCTTTTTCGCGCGACGGGTTCACGGACGGGTATTACACCGGGAAAAAGCAGGACATGCACGGCGTCCGCGGCGAGCCGGACAAGGACGCGAACAAGCTCTTCACCGCCGCGCGCCGCGCTTACGCCGCCGGGGAAATGCGCCGCGTGGACGTGGACTTTGCCGCCATCGTCCGCGCCGGGACGAGCGCGCGGGTCGCCGTGCGCGACGACGACGGGAACGAAGCCGCGGTCACGGGTCCCGTGCCGCAGCCGGCGCAGTCCGCCGCGCTGACGGAGAGCGCGCTCTCCGCCCAGCTTTATAAAACGGGCGGCACGCCCTACCGCTGCCGCCGGGTCAAGGCGGTCGTGGACGGCGGGCTTTTCCTCCCTGCCGCCGCGGTCAACGAGCTGCGCCGCGCCGCGCTCGCGGAGCTGACGGCGAAGCGCGGTCAGCCGCCGCTGCGCCGCGCCGGGGCGATCCCGCCGCTGACGCGCGTCGTGCCGGAGCCGCGGACGGCGCAGCTCAACGTGCAGGTCCTCTCCGCCGAACAGCTGACGCCGGAGCTCGCCGCGCTGCGTCCGGGGCTCGTCTACGTCCCGCTGGAGCTTCTGGCGCAGAAGCCGGAATGCGTAAAGCCCTTCCGGGACGCGGGCGTCCCCGTCTCCGCCGTTATGCCCCGCGTCGTGACGGACACGGAGGCGGAGAAAGTCCTCGCGCTGCTGCGCGAGGTGCGGGAGCAGGGCGTGGAGGAGGTCCTCTGCGGCAATCTCGGCGAGATCGCGCTCGCGAAAAATCTCGGCTTCGCCGTCCGGGGCGACTTCGGGCTGAACGTTTTCAACTCCCAGACGATGCAGGTCCTCGCCGCGGCGGGGCTCCGGAGCGTCACGGCGTCGTTCGAGCTGCGCATCGCGCAGGTGCGCGATTTGGTCCGCGCGCTCGACACCGAGCTCATCGTCTACGGCCGCCTGCCCGCGATGGTGACGGACCAGTGCATCCTGAAGGAAGCCGGCGGAGCCTGCCCCTGCACGGGACCGGCGACGCTCTCCGACCGGATGGGCTCCGTTTTCCCGGTCGTGAGGGAATTTGGATGCAGAAATGTGATATTGAATGCCCATAAGCTCTTTTTAGCGGACAAGCCGGAGGACATCGCCGCCTGCCGCCTCTGGGCGGGACGGCTGCTGTTCACGACGGAGAGCCCGCGCGAATGCGTCGAGGTCGCGAAGAGCTATCTGGGCCAGAACGAATACTGCCCGAACGGGCTGACCCGCGGGCTATATTACCGAGGTGTGGAATGAAGCTGATCCTTGCCTCCGCCTCCCCGCGCCGCAGGGAGCTGCTGGAGATGCTGCATGTTGAAAACCTGGAAATTCACCCCGCGAAGGGGGAGGAAAAGCCCCACCCGGAGCTGACGCCGGACGCGCTCGTGACGGAGCTCGCTTCCTGCAAGGCGGCGGAGGTCGCGGCGGCGTGGGCGCGCCCGGAGGACATCGTCGTCGGGGCGGACACCGTCGTCGTGCTGGACGGGCGGGTGCTCGGAAAGCCGAAAAGCGAGGCGGACGCCGCGGCGATGCTCCGCGCGTTGAGCGGGCGGACGCACACGGTCTATACCGGCGTCGCCGTAGAGCGCGGCGGGGAGCGGCGGCTGCACGCCGAGCGCACGGATGTGCGCTTCCGCGCCCTCACGGACGCGGAGATCGCGGCGTATATCGCCACCGGCGAGCCGATGGACAAGGCGGGAGCTTACGGCGCGCAGGGCTATGCGAGCTTATTTGTCGAGCATCTGGACGGCGACTTCTTCAACGTCATGGGTCTGCCGCTCTGCGCGCTCGGAAAACTTTTGAAAGAGCTGGATGTGAGTTTGCTTTGAAGCTGAAACATTATCTTTCCAAATACGGCGTCCGCATCGCGGCGGTCGTGGTCATTTTGGCGCTCATCGCCGTCGCGGTGACGAGCGTCCGCGGCGGGCGCGCCGGTCTCGTGCAGGACAGCGGCGCTTCGCTCCGCGCCCCGGTGCAGAAGGCGGTGGCGTCCGTCCTCGACTGGGTGGAGGGCATTTACGGCTATATCTACGAATACGACCGCATCGTGGAGGAGAATAACGCGCTGAAGGCGGAAAACGCCTCCCTGCGCGAGGAAGCCCGCAACTATGAGGAGCTGGAGGCGGAAAACGCCCGCTTCCGCGAGCTGCTGGACTTTCAGGAGAAGCACAGCGACTTCGACTTGGAGCCGGCGCGCATCATCGGCTGGGATCCGAGCAGCTATACCTCCGCGTTCACCATCAGCAAGGGCAGCGACGCCGGGCTGGAGGTGGGCGACTGCGTCATCACCGAATACGGCGCGCTCGTCGGGCAGATCACGGAGCTCGGCAGCGAGTGGGCGACGGTGCGCACCGTCATCGACGTGGACATGGACCTCGGCGCGCTCGTCGGGCGCGACAGCTATGCCTGCGTCGTCACGGGTGAGTTTTCCCTCATGAAGCAGGGCAAAACGCGCCTGACTTACCTCGCCTCCGGCGCCCAGATCTTCGACGGCGACGAGGTTTTGACGAGCGGCAAGGGCGGCTCGTTCCCCGCGGGGCTTTATGTCGGGACGGTCAGCGCCGTCATGAGCGAGTCCGGCGGACAGACGACTTACGGCATCATCGACCCGGCGTGCGACGTGACGCAGCTCTCGCAGGTGTTCATCATCCGGGATTTCGAGATTGTGGAGTGAGGCGGGGAATATGATCTTTCTGGATCTCATCAATCTGAAAAAGATCCGGCGCGCCGTCATCTGCGTGCTCTGCATCATCGCCGCGCTCTGGATCCAGATCATGGTGCTCGCGCGCGTGGACATCGCGGGCGCAAAGCCGATGATCCTGCCGGGGCTCGCCGCCGCCTTCGGCTTCTGGCTCGGCGGCGTGTGGGGCGGCTCGCTCGGCATCGTTGCGGGGCTGCTCTATGACCGCTGCTGCGTCGGCTCCGCGGCGCTCTATCTCGTGCTCTTCGCCGCCTTCGGTTTTTTCGCCGGCGTGCTGGCGGAATATCTGTTAAACCGCCGGTTTCTGAGCTTTTTTATCCTCTCCGCCGCCGCGCTCGTTATCACCGCACTGTGCCAGATCGTCCCGATGTGGCTGTTCCACGACGCTATGCTCGGTCCCCTGCTCGCCACCGGCGCGAAGCAGACGCTCTGGTCCCTGCCGCTGACGGTGCCGGTCTATTTCGCCGCAAAGGGGATCTCGAAGCGGTAAGAAAAGCCACTTTTTTCTCCGGGAAAGGAGACTTCCTATGGAAAAACTCATCCGCCCCGTCCGCCTTGCGGTGATGGGGATCATCACGGCGACGCTCGTCGTCGTCGCGGTCATCACGCTCTATAAGCTTCAGGTCGTGGAGGGCCGCGCCTATTACGAGGAGAGCCGCAACAACCAGATCTCCACCCAGCGCGTCAACGCCGCGCGCGGCAGCATTCTGGACCGCTACGGCCGCGTGCTGGTGGAAAACCGCGTCTGCAACAACCTCATTCTGGACGAAGCCGCCCTGTTCCCGGACGGCTCGGACGAGACGATCGCCGCCGCGAACGCCACCATTCTGGAGCTTGTAAACACCATCGTATCTTACGGCGACAGCTATACCGACACGCTGCCCATCACAAAAACGCCGCCGTTTGAGTACACGGAGATGACGAGCGCCCAGCGCGTTTTCCTGCGTGCTTACCTGCGCGACAAAAAGCTCGACGAGTCCACCTCCGCCGTGGAGCTGATGGCGTATATGCGCGAGCGCTACGGCATCGACAACAGCTATACCGCGGAGGAGACGCGCATCATCGCCGGCGTCCGCTACGAGATCAACGGCCGCTACAGCTACGGCTTCGCGACCTCGGATTATATCTTCGCCGAGGACGTCAGCATGGACCTCATCACAACGCTGATGGAGAGCGACATCCCCGGCTTCAAGGTCGAGAGCGGCTTCGTCCGCGAATATAACACGAGCTACGCCGCCCACTTGCTCGGCTATGTGGGCCAGATGAGCGAGAGCCAGCTGGAGCAGTACAGCAAGGCGGGCTACTCCAACGACGCGAAGGTCGGACAGTCCGGCGTAGAGCTCGCGTTTGAGAGCTATCTCCACGGCAGCGACGGCGAGCTGCGCGTGACGAGCACGGCGACCGGCGTCGTCACCGACGCGGTGGAGACCACGGCGACCGAGCCCGGCAACCACGTTTATCTTACGATCGACATCGGCTTGCAGGAGGCGGCGGAGAACGCCCTCAGCTCCTACATCACGAGCCAGAACGCCGAGCGCACCGCCGAGCGCGAGGAGATCGAGCAGTACGGCGGCGACGAGAGCGACATCAAGCAGCTCATCACCGGCGGCGCCGCCGTCGCCGTGGATGTCAAGACCGGCGAGCCCCTCGCCATCGCGAGCTGGCCGACCTATGACCTCAGCAACTTTCTCGCCGATTACAGCGAGATCGCCGCGGCGGAAAACGACCCGCTCTATAACCGCGCGCTTCAGGCGTCCTACGCGCCGGGCTCCACCTTCAAGCCCTGCACCGCCATCGCCGGACTCGCCGAGCACAAGATCGACACCAGCACCATCATCAAGTGCGAGGGCGTTTACGACAAATACGCCGACATCGGCTACGCGCCGCGCTGCTGGATCTACGGCAAGGGCCTCCACGGCGACCTCGATGTCGTCGGCGCGATTACAAATTCCTGCAACATCTTTTTCTACACCCTCGGCGACTATCTCCAGATCAGCCTCATGGCGAAATACGCCGCCGCCTTCGGGCTCGGCGAGAGCACGGGCATCGAACTCAGCGAGGACGTCGGCGTGATGACCACGGACGCTTATTTCCAGGAGAAATACGGCCGCGACGTTTACGCCGGAGAAGCCATTCAGGCGGCGATCGGGCAGGCGGAGAGCCACTTTACCCCGCTCCAGCTCGCCGAATACTGCGCCGCCATCGCGAATAACGGCACGCGCCACAGCGCCTCGATCCTGAAAAGCGTGCTGTCCTACGATTTCTCCCGCACGCTCTTTGAGCGCCTGCCGGAGGTTCTCAGCAGCGTGGAGACGGAGCAGGAATACTTCGACGCGGTCCACGCCGGCATGCGCGGCGTCGTGACGGACCCGATGGCGGGCTCGGTCTACTTCGTCTTTGCCGACGCGCCCTACTCCTGCGCCGCCAAGACCGGCACCGCCCAGACCGGCAAGAACACCGACGACGCCATGTTCATCTGCTACGCGCCCTATGAGGACCCGGAGATCGCCGTCGCGGTCGCCGTGGAAAAGGGCAGCGCCGGCGCCTCCCTCGCCGTCATCGCCCGCAGCGTCCTCGACTACTACTTCGCCTTCCGCGACTCCAGCGTAGCGCTGGAGGCCGAGGGCACCCTGCTGAAGTGATTTAAGCCTCCCTCGTAAGAGGGAGGCAATTTTTATGCGCGCCAAAGGCGCAAGGATCAAAAAAAGACCCCGCCCGGCAGAGCCGGGCGGGATCGCGTATCGCACCTCATATCGCCGCAAGCAGCGTTTTGGTGTATTCGTGCTTCGGGTGATCATAAACCTCCTCCACGGGTCCCTGCTCCACGATCTCTCCGCCGTGCATGACGAGCACGCGGTCGCAGATCTGGTAGACGACGTTCAAGTCGTGGGAGATGAAGAGATAGCTCAGCGCAAGGTCGCGCTGGAGCTCCAGCAGGAGGTCGAGAATCTGCGCCTGAATGGTGACGTCCAGCGCGCTGACGGGCTCGTCGGCGATGATGAAGCGCGGGCGCTGGATGAGCGCGACGGCGAGCCCGACGCGCTGGCGCTGACCGCCGGAGAGCTCCCGCGGGCGGCGGGTCAGATACTCCGGACCAAGCCCGACGCGGCTGAGCATCTCCGCCACGCGGCGGCGGCGCTCCGGGGCGTCATACTTGCCGAAGGCGCGCAGCGGCTCCTCCACGATCCAGCCGACCGTTTTGGCGGGGTTCAGGCTCCCGTAAGGGTCCTGAAACACCATCTGGGGCCGTTTTGTGTGGTGGATGATCTCGCCCGTGTAGGGCAGCATACCGAGAATCGCCTTGGAGAGCGTGCTCTTGCCGCAGCCGCTCTCGCCCACGAGACCGACGATCTCGCCTTGCGCAACGCTGAAGCTGACGTCCCGCACGGCGCGGAAGCCGGGAGCTTTATGCAGAAAGCCGCCGCCTCCGTAGGTGACGTTCAGGTTTTTCACTTCCAGAATTTTGTCTGCCATGGCGCTGCCCTCACCTCCGCCGCTTGTCGCGCGTTGGGATCGCGGCGATGAGCTTTTTCGTGTATTTCTCCCGCGGGTGGAGGAAAATGCCGTCCGCGCTGCCGGTTTCCACGATGCTGCCGCCCTGCATGACGCAGACGCGGGAGCAGAGCCGCCGCACGACCTGAAGATTATGGGAGATGAACAAAATGCCGACGCCATGCTTGCGGCTCACGTCGCGCAGCAGGTCGATGATCTGCGCCTGCACGGTGACGTCCAGCGCCGTGGTGGGCTCGTCGGCGATGAGCAGGCGGGGGTTGATGATGAACGCCGCGGCGATCATGGCGCGCTGGCGCTGACCCCCGGAGAGCTGGTGGGGATATTTCAGATAGGTCGCCTCCGGGTCGGGCAGACCGACCTTTTCCATGACCTCAAGCGCGAGGGCGCGGCGCTCGGCGGGCGTTTTGTCCGTGTGGATGCGGAGCGTCTCCTCCACCTGCTGACCGACGCGCATGAGGGGGTTTAAGCTCGTCATCGGCTCCTGAAAGATCATGCCGATCTCCCGCCCCTGAATGCTCCGCAGCTCCTCGCGTGGGATCGTGAGCAGGTTCTTGCCCTGAAACAGTATTTCGCCGCTCGCGCGGGTCTTTTTGCGGTCCAAAAGCCCCGCGACGGCGAGGGCGGTCAGGCTCTTGCCGCTGCCGCTCTCGCCGACGAGACCGAGCATCTCGCCGGGCTCCATGTGCAAATCAATGCCGTGGAGGACCTCGCTCTGACCCTCCGGGTCGAGAAAGCTGACGTGGAGATTACGGATATCAAGCACGGCTGCGTCCCTCCAATCCCTCGGAGATGAGGCTGAAGCCCAGAATGAGCGCAACGATGGTCCCGCCGGCGCTCAGCGCATACCACGGGGCGGAGAAGAAGTAGCTCTGGCTCTCCGAAAGCATGCGCCCGAGGCTCGTGTCCGGCATGAGCACGCCGATGCCGACATAGCTCATCGCCGCCTCGGCGAGCACGGCGTTGTTGAAGCCGATCGTGACCGTGGAGAGCACGACGGGCATCACGTTCGGCAGGATGTGGACGAACATGATGCGCAGCGTCCCGACGCCCATCAGCCGCGCGTTGCGGACATAGTCCAGCTCCTTCTGGCGCGCAAATTCGCTGCGCACCACGCGGGCGAAGCTTGGGATGAAGAGCAGACTCAGCGCCGCGATGATGTTATATTTTCCGCTGCCCAAAATGCTGATGAGCACGAGGGCGAGCAGGATGCTCGGAAAGGCGGTGATGACGTCGTTGATGCGCATGAGCACCTCGTCGACCCAGCCGCCGAAATAGCCCGTGAACGCGCCGGCCAAAATGCCGACGGCGAGCCCGACGGCAACGGTCGCCGCCGCGATGAACAGCGTGGTCCCCGCGCCGGAGAGCACGCGGGAGAAAATGTCCCGCCCGAAGTTGTCCGTGCCGAGCAGATGCGCCCAGCTCGGCGGCTGCATCTTCGCGGAGGCGTTCATCGCCTCCGGGTCGCAGGGGGTCCAGAAATAGCCCACGACGATGAGCAGCAGCACCGCACCGGCGAGAACGGAGCCGATTATGAGATTTTTGTCGTGTTTCTTTTTCACGGCGTTCTCCTGAAAAGAGCGGTTTTAGGTGAAATCCTCGTCGACGGTGACGATGGCGCAGCAGCCGGGGATGCGCTCGGCGACGAGCGCGCGCAGACGCTCCGCGGCTTCGTCGTCGCTGAGACCGAGGTGGCGGGGGATGACGGCGTCGAAAATGGCGTTTGTGTGGCTCGGACCGGGGACGACGCGGAAATCATGGATGGTCACGGCGGGGTCGAGCTCCTTCGCGAGTGCGGCAATCTGGGCGCGCAGGGCGTCCACTGCGGCGTTGTCCGTCTCGATGGGGTCCATATGGATTGTGGCGACGCAGCCGAAGCGGGCGCGCAGCTCGCGCTCAATATTGTCGATGGCGTCGTGGGTGACGAAGACGTCCTTTTTACCGTCCACCTCCGCGTGGAGGGAGATGATCTGGCGTCCGGGACCGTAATCATGGACGATGAGATCGTGGATGCCGAGCACCTCCGGGTGGGCGAGCACGGCGTCCGTCACCTCGCGGACAAATTCCGGGCTCGGTGCCTGTCCGAGCAGGGGCGAGAGCGTGTCGCGCGCCGCGCCGATGCCGGTCCAGAGAATGAAAAGCGCGACGGCGAGCCCCGCCCAGCCGTCGATGCTGACGGCGAAAAGCCGGGAGACGCCCATCGAGAGCAGCACGACCGCGGTCGCGATGCAGTCGCTCAGCGAATCCGCCGCGGCGGCGCGCATGGCGACCGAGCCGATGCGCTTTGCGACGGCGCGGTTATAGCAAAACATATAGAGCTTCACGGCGATGGCGGCGGCGAGAATCGCCGCGGGCAGCCAGCCGCCGCCGACGGGCTCCGGCGCGAGGATTTTCTCCACCGCGCTCTTGCCGAGCTCAAACGCCATCAGGATGATGACGACTGCGACGGCGAGACCGGAGACGTATTCAAGACGTCCGTGACCGTAAGGGTGCCCTGCGTCCGCCCGCCGCCCGGCGAGGCGGAAGCCCAGCAGGGTGATGAGCGAGGAGCCGGCGTCGGAGAGGTTGTTGAAGGCGTCCGCCGTGACGGCGATGGAGCCGGCGAGCGCGCCGGCTAAGAATTTGCCCGCTGCGAGCAGCAGGTTCAGCGCAATGCCGACCGCTCCGCAGAGCGTTCCGTAAGCGCGGCGCACGGCGGGGTCCGCCGTGTTTTCCCGGTCCGGGATGAGCCAGCGCGCAAGCAGAGTGATCACTGAGCTCTCGCCTCCTGAAGCGTCATTGATAGAGCTTGGCGAGCCCGCCCTTGGACGTCTCGCGGTAGCTGAGGTGCATGTCGCGCCCGGTCTCATACATGGTCTGCACGACCATGTCGAAGCTGATCTTGCGCGTGCTGGAGAGGAAGTTTGCGAGCGAGAGCGCGTTGATGGCGCGCATCGCGGCGACGGCGTTGCGCTCGATGCAGGGGATCTGCACCAGCCCGCCGATGGGGTCGCAGGTCAGACCGAGATAGTGCTCCATCGCGACCTCCGCGGCGTATTCGATCTGGTCGATGCCCATCTCGTGAATTTCCGCAAGGGCGGCGGCGCACATGCTGCAAGCCGTGCCGATCTCTGCCTGGCAGCCGCACTCCGCGCCGGAGATGGAGGCGTTCGTCTTGATGAGGTTGCCGATGACGCCGCCGGCGGCGAGGGCGCGCAGCACGTCGCGGTCGGAAAAATCGCGCTGCTCCTGCGTATAGCGCAGCGCCGCGGGGACGACGCCGCTCGCCCCGCAGGTCGGGGCGGTGCAGATGATGCCGCCGGCGGCGTTTTCCTCCGCAACGGCGAAGGCGTATGCGCAGACGATGCGGTTTTCGCGCGTGGTGCCGCTCTCGTCGATGTGGCGCTGGTTATAGAGATACTGCGCCTTGCGCTCCACATGCAGCCCGCCGGGCAGCTCGCCGGAGGCGGTGAGCCCGTTCAAAATGGCGCGCTTCATCGCGGACCAGACCTCGAAGAGAAAGTCCCAGATCTCCGGACCCTCGCGCTGCTCGACGTATTCCCAGAGGCGCAGACGGCGGTGCTTGCAGTAGTCGGCGATTTCGGCGAAGGAGCGCTCGGGATAGACCTCCGGCGTGTCCTCCTCCGGGTGCCCCTCGACGCGGATGGCGCCGCCGCCGACGCTGAGCACCCGCGCCCTGCCGATCTCCCGCCCGCCGGAAAAGGCGGCGAGGTCCATCGTGTTCGGATGGGGCAGGTCCTGCGTTTCGGTGTCAAAAATGACCTCCGTGCGCTCTGCGCCGAATATGTCTTCCACGGCGCGGTCCGTCAGGTGTCCGCGTCCCGTGCTCGCGAGCGAGCCGTAGAGCGTCACGCGGAAGCGCTCGGCGTCCGGATAAGCGGCGAGAAAGCGCCGCGCCGCCGCCTCCGGTCCCATCGTATGGCTACTGCTGGGCCCGCGCCCGATGCGATAAAGCTCACGCAGGGATTTCATAGTGTGGTATCTCCTTAAGTGAAAAAGCTTCGCAGAAAAAACGGTTATTTCAATCGGATCCGCGGATCGATCAATTGATACGCGGCGTCGGCGAGAAAATTCACGAAAATCACGAGGGCGGAGATCATCATCACGATGGCGAGCACGACGGGGTGGTCGCGGTTCGCGATGGAGAGGAGCAGCATCCTGCCGAGTCCGGGGATGTTGAACACCTGCTCGATGATGATGCTGCCGGCGACGATGTCCGCGAGCGTGACGGCGAGGAAGGTCACGACCGGCAGCATCGAGTTGCGCAGCACATGGCGGCGCAGCACGGTTTTGCGGTCGTTGCCGCGGGAATAGGCGGTGCGGACATAGTCCTGACCGAGCTCGTTTAAGATGCTGCTGCGCAGCAGACGCACCGTCATGGCGCTGCGCGGCAGCGCGATGGCGAGGGCGGGGAAGATGAGGTAGCCGAGAAATCCGGCGAAATCCTCCGACGGGCTCACGAAGCTGCCCGCCACGAAAAGCCGCAGCGCGAGGCCGAACACGCTCGTGAAGACGATGCCGATGAAAAACGGCGGGATGCTCATCACGATCTGGTTCACCGCCGTAACGATGCGGTCGAGCACGCCCCCGGCGCGGCCGGAGACGAAGAGCCCCAGCGGGATGGAGATGACGATCACCATCAGAAACGCCATGGCGGAGAGCGCCGCCGTGATGCCGATCTTTCCAGCGAGCAGCTCGCGCACGGGCTGACCGTAGCTGTAGCTCGTGCCGAGGTCGCCGCCGAAAAAGCCGCCCAGCCAGCGCAGATAGCGCAGCGGCAGCGGGGAGGTAAGCCCCAGCTCCGCGCGCAGCGCGGCGGCGCGCTCCGGCGTCCAGTCCGTGCCGAGCATCTTGGTCGTCGGGTCACCGGGAATGACCTCAAACGCCAGAAATGCCAGCAGGGAAATGACAAAAAGGGTGACGAGCATAGCCGCCGCCTTTTTCGCGATGTACTTCATGTCCGTCACCCTCCTTTCGGGGTTTTAAGTTGTTGGGTTCAGCCTTCGATCTTAAGGCTGCTGAGGTCCATCACATAGATGGGGTAGAAGCGGTAGCCCGTCACGCCGGCGCGGACGGCGACTAAGTCGCAGGGGTCCTGGATATACACTGCGGCGGCTTCCTCCGCCAGAATGGTTTCGAGCTGCTTATAAAGCGCGATCTGGCGCGCCTCGTCCGTCTCCGCAATCGCGGCGGCGTAGGTCTCGTCGTAGTCCTCGCTTGCGAAGTTGCAGACGTTTTTGCGGCTCGTGCTCTCGAAGCGGGCGAGCAGGGACTGCGCCGTCATCGCCGCGGAGGTGTCGAAGCCGACGACCGTCGCCTGATACTCGCGGTTCTGGTAAACGGTCTCCAGCCAGCTGCTCCACTCGACGGTCTTGATCGTGCACTGCACGCCGATGGCGCGCAGCTGCTCGGCGAGTGCCTGCGCCGTGTCCACATGGAACTGGTAGTTGCCGGGAACGGTGATCTCCAGCGCAAAGCCGTCGGCATAGCCGGCGTCGGCGAGCAGACTCTTGGCTTTCTCCACGTCATAGGGATAGAGACCGGTCAGGTCCTCATAGTACTTGCCGAAGGCGGGGTACATGCTGCTGCCGAGGATGCTGCCCTTGCCGTCCGCCACGAGGTCCAGAATGCCCTGACGGTCCACGCCATAGCAGAGCGCCTGACGCACGCGGACATCCTGAAGGGGACCGTAGGCGTTGTTGAGATACATCGCCTGCACGACGTTCGTGCTGCCCTCCAGCACGGTGAAGCCGTCGCCAAGCTCGTTTGCCTGACTCGCGGTCAGGTGGGCGCAGAGGTCGATCGCGCCGCTTTTCAGGCTCATGACGAGCATATCGGCGTTTTCGATGACCTTGAAGGTCACTTTTTCGATGCTCGCCGGCTCGCCCCAGTAATCGGCGAAGCGCTCGAGCACAACGTTCTCCTGCGCGGCGCGGGAGACGAACTTATAGGGACCCGTGCCGACGAGACCGTCCGCCGGGCTGCTGCCCTCCGGGATGATCGCGGCGGTCAGATAGCTGAGGAACTCCAGATAGGGCTCCTTCGTCTTGATGACGACGGTCTGACCGTCCGCCGCCTCAACGCTCTCCACCGCGGCAAACGCGGCGATGAGCGGCTCGCCGGTCTCCAGACCGGCGGCGCGGGAAATGGAATAAACAACATCCCCGACCGTCACAGTGCCGCCATTATGGAAGCGCACACCCTCACGCAGCTTGAACGTGAAGGTGTCGCCGGTGTCCGCAATGACATAGCTTTCCGCGACAGCGGGGATCAGATTTCCTTCGGTATCGGGCTTTACAAGGCCCTCAAACACATTGAAAAGGACTTCTCTGGTTCCTGCCGCCGTCATTTTGTGGGGGTCAAGACTGTCATCCAAATCCTGAGAGATGCCGATCGTCAGCTCGCTCTTCGCTTCCGGCTGCCCCGCCGTTCCGGTCGGGTCCGCCGTCTGGCTTGCCACAGGCTTGCCGCCTCCGCAACCGCAGAGTGCCGCAGCCAGCAAAGCCGCGCTGAGCAGCAAAGTGAGGATCCTTGTCAGAATTTTCATGGGTGAACTCCTTTTGATACTCGTTTCTTTATTCAATTATGGTGTGCCGTTGGCCAACAGCCAATGCAGTATAACGCAGTTTTTCCCGCAATGCAAGCCCTTTTGCGTCAATTCTCCGTCAAATTCTCGCGCTCAACGCGTCTGATGTTCCGCTCGAAGCGGCTGCGCGGACCCATCACCTCGTGTCCGCAGCCGCAGCAGCGCAGGCGAAAGTCCGCCCCGATGCGCAGCACGAGCCACTCGGCGCTGCCGCAGGGGTGCGCTTTTTTCATCGTCAGCCGGTCGCCGACCCGGATATCCATCGGCATGGCGTGTTCCTCACTTTCTGCCCTTGATCTGGTCCCAGTATGCCTTCGCCGCCTGCTCGGTTTTGTTGTCGCCGGGGGTGTAATAGTGCGCGTTTTTGAGGCTGTCCGGCAGATACTGCTGGGCGACCCAATGACCGGGGAAGTTGTGGGGGTATTTGTAGCCCTGCTCGCGCTCAAAGCCCGTGCCGTCGGCGTGGATGTTCTGGAGCTCGCGCGGGATGGGACCCGCCTTGCCCGCCTGCACGTCCGCACGCGCCGCGGCGATGCCGAGATAGGCGCTGTTGCTCTTGGGCCACGTGGCGAGCAATATGACCGCCTCCGCGAGCGGGAGCTGCGCCTCCGGCAGACCGAGCTGCAAGGCGCTGTCCACACACGCCTTGATGATCGGCACCGCCTGCGGATAGGCGAGACCGATGTCCTCGCTCGCGGAGCAGAGGATGCGGCGGCAGGCGCCCGTGAGGTCCCCCGCCTCCAGCAGCCGCGCGAGATAGTGCAGCGCCGCGTCCGGATCGGAGCCGCGCATGGACTTCATGAGGGCGGAAACGGTGTCGAAATGACCGTCGCCGTCGCGGTCGTAGCGCATGGCGCTGCGCTGACCGACGCCCTTCGCGTCCGCGAGTGTAAGCTGCACCGCGCCGTTCACCCGCCGCGCGGCGGAAAACAGCAGCTCCACCGCGTTGAGCGCCTTGCGCACGTCGCCGCCGCAGCTCTGGGCGATATAGTCTGCCGCGCCGGGCTCCACCTCCGCGCGCACGCTCTCGCGCTCGGCGAGATAGGCGACCGCGCGGTCCACCGCTTTGCGCACCGCGGGCGGCTCCACGGACTTGAACTCAAAGATCGTGCTCCGGCTTAAAATGGCGCTGAACACGTAAAAATAGGGGTTTTCCGTCGTGGAGGCGATGAGCGTGATGGAGCCGTTTTCGATGAACTCCAGCAGGCTCTGCTGCTGCTTTTTGTTGAAGTACTGGATCTCGTCGAGATACAGAAGAATGCCGTTCGGCGCGAGCATGGTGTCCAACTCGTCGATGATCGCGCGGATGTCCGCAAGCCCCGCGGTCGTGGCGTTGAGCTTTCGCAGCGTGCGGTTCGTCTTTTCCGCGATGATGCGCGCGACGGTCGTTTTGCCCGTGCCGGACGGGCCGTAAAAGATCATGTTCGGGATATCGCCGCTCTCGATAATGCGGCGCAGCAGCCCGCCCTTGCCGAGAATGTGGTTCTGGCCGACGACGTCGTCCAGCTCCGTCGGGCGCAGCTCGTCCGCCAGCGGGCGGTATTTTTTCTCCGGCAATCGGAACGCCTCCTTTGAAATATGCGATATTTTATTATACCGTTTTTCCTCCGTCAAAACAACCGCGAATCTTGTCACGGGGCGCAGAAACGTGGTAGAATCGCGGCGAGGTGATTCTCATGCGGACAAAAGAACAGATCGATGGAATTCTCGCCGCGCTCGAGCGCGAATACCCGATGGCGGACTGCACGCTCACCGAACGGGACGCTTGGCGGCTGCTCGTGCAGGTGCGGCTCGCCGCGCAGTGCACCGACGCGCGCGTGAATCTCGTCACGCCCGCGCTCTTCGCGCGCTTCCCGACCGTGGAGGCCATGGCGGCGGCGGACATCGGCGAGGTCGAAGAGCTCATCCGCTCCTGCGGCTTTTACCACGGCAAGGCGCGCGATCTCGTCTGGCAGGCGCAGCGCATCACGGAGGTCTACGGCGGCAAGGTGCCGGACAATATGGACGATCTCCTGACGCTCCCCGGCGTGGGGCGCAAGAGCGCCAATCTCATTCTCGGCGACGTGTTCCGTCAGCCCGGCGCGGTCGTGGTGGACACGCACTGCATCCGGCTCTCGAACCGTCTGGGTCTCGTCGATAACGACAAGGACCCCGTGCGCATCGAAAAGGCGCTGCGCGCCGTCCTCCCGCCGGAGAAATCGAACGATTTCTGCCATCGGCTCGTGCTGCACGGGCGCGCCGTGTGCACCGCACGTAAGCCGCTCTGTGACATTTGTTGCTGTGCGGCGTACTGTAAAACGTTAAATCAATAAAATTTTCTATTGCATTTCCCGCATACACGGCGTATAATCCTCATATTATTTTTTGAGATACCGCGGGAAAAAGAGGGGAAATGCAATATGACGATTTATGACCACTGGCTGTACCGGTTTCTGACGGGGCCGCTGAACAACGTGGCATGGCTGTACATCCTGCTGCCTTGCGTGTTCGCCGGGGGTATTTATCTGACCGTTGGCAGCGGAGCGGTGCAGTTCCGGCGCTTCGGTTACGCGATGAAAAACACCGCCGGAAAGCTCTTCAAAAAGCAGGAGACGGCGCACGGAGCCATCACGCCGCTGCAGGCCGTGACGACAGCGCTCGCCGCGACCGTCGGCACGGGCAACATTGTCGGCACGTCGCAGGCGATCGCCATGGGCGGCTACGGCGCGGTGTTCTGGCTGTGGATGGCGGCGCTGCTCGGCATGGTCATCAAGTATTCGGAAGTCCTTCTGGCCGTCAAATACCGCGAGCGCGACGCGCGCGGCGACTGGGTCGGCGGCCCGATGTACTATATCAAAAACGGCATGGGCGATAAGTGGAAGTGGCTCGCCGGGGCGTTCAGCGTGCTGGCGGCGCTCGCGGCGTTCGGCATCGGCAACATGTCGCAGGCCAACTCCATCGTCGGCTCGGTGACGGACGCGGTGTGTGCCGTGAACCCCGGTTTCGGCGGCCAGGCGGCGCTGCGCTGGGGGCTCGGCATCGGACTTGCGCTGCTCACGGCGCTCGTGCTCTTCGGCGGCATCAAGCGCATCGGCGCTGTTACGGAAAAACTCATTCCGTTTATGAGCGTGGCGTACATCCTTATGACGCTCATCGTCATTTTCGGCAACCTCGGCGGCGTCGGCCGGGCGTTCAAGGCGATCTTCTCCGCGGCGTTCGCGCCCCGCGCCATTCTCGGCGGCGCGGCGGGCATCACGATCCGCCAGGCGGTCGTCTGGGGATTGCGCCGGAGCGCCTTCTCCAACGAGGCCGGTCTCGGCTCCGCGCCGATCGCGCACGCCGCCGCGCACTGCGACGGCCCGGTCGAGCAGGGCATTTACGGTATTTTTGAGGTGTTCATGGACACCATCGTCATCTGCACGCTCACCGCGCTCACGATCATCATCAGCGGCGTGGACGTGACGTTCGGCGTAAAGCCCGGCAGCGCGCTCATCACGGCGGCGTTCGGCACAGTGTTCAACGGCACGTTCTCCTCGGTGTTCATCGCCGTGGCGCTCACGCTCTTTGCGTATTCAACGATCCTCGGCTGGTCGCTTTACGGCTCGCGCTGCGTGCAGTACCTGCTGGGGCTCCGCGCCGCGAAG
>OLWU01000074.1_pt1 | contig 19951 bp, 18 predicted proteins | sample 1673351 | NCBI WGS metagenome assembly OLWU01 (sample SAMEA103958109, study PRJEB25191) | human gut metagenome | biome: human-associated habitat [ENVO:00009003]; feature: intestine environment [ENVO:2100002]; material: feces | place: Germany | collected 2013/2015
GCCACTTGGTTGCGCAGTTTCAAAGCATCAAAGAGCAATCCTGGAGCTGTAGCAATATCCAAAAGGCTGTTTGGGTATTTAGAGTATAGTATATACGAATGAAAATTGCTATACGCCACGCCATAGTTGTATCTGAATATCGCCATATACAATAGCGCCTGCACATAATGCTCAGGGCGAATACGAGGCGTTGCAGGGTCTGAAGGATTATAGGCTGCCTGGCCCGATTTCTGCTCCACCATCATAGTCATATCCTTTTGTATAAAGTAAATATTTAAGCCTATTCTTTAATTTAACGTATGAATCAGATGAATGTTTTCTGATTTCGTCATTCAATATTCTAATAATTGCTTCATCATCGATTTCAATCTTGTCGAGAGTATTATCAATAATAGCTGAATCCAACATATTGGTTTTTAAATCTTTATAGATGTATTCTCTAGAAAAGCCTTTAAGTTTCAATGATTCCGCCCTATCTTGAGCATATAAAGAAAAATCTATATATCCTTCTGTAACCATCTTTTGAATCAACAAACTGCTGTCGACATAACTCATCTTTTTTACATCGATCAATTTGTTCTGTAATTCCTTAGGTGAATACAGCCTTCTAGAAAGTAATGAATTGATATAGTCCCTACCAATCTTCTCATCAGTTGTCTTAACAAGACTATCAAATCCAGTTTTAGTCAAAGTCTTGCCTGGATATAGAAACATAGAAAGATAGGCATCTTCGCTTATTTTTACCTTCTTTCCATCAGTAAATTCGATGATAACTTTTCCGTTCTTCTCTTGAGCAAGAGTTTTTATAGTCAGTTCACCAGTTGTTTCTTCTCGCTTTTTTGTAGACATACTCGACACTCCTTCCAAAAGCTTCCAATGAGTTCAACTCTTTATTCTTCTTAAATCCAGCATCTTTTATCGATTGAATTTCTTCTTTAGACAATGAGTTGATCAAATCCACTTTTTCTATAAATGTGTCTTCGTTTTGATAAAAAAAGCCAGTTTTACCATCGATAATTAATGGTTTGAAGTTCAAATCTTCTCTAACTAAGACTAAGCTTTTGACAGACATTGCTTCAGCGACTGTCAATCCTTGAGTCTCAGTCAACGAACTAGAAACTGTAATATCACAGGCACAATAATATAAAGCTACTTTATTATGATCTACAGCACCGACAAAAATGACATTATTGTTTAATCCTAACTTGTTAGTCAATTTAATAAGTTCAGCTTTATATCCACCATTTCCGACAATTAACAACTTATATTTATCGCCTCTAACATCTATAAGTCTTTTCAAACAATGAAGAAGAAAATCAATTCCTTTTTCTTTTCCTAATCTACCAACAACACAAAAAGATAAGATTCCATTCAATCCATACTTGTTCCTAATTTCATCAATTTCTTTTGTATCCTTACTCTTTTCAATCAAAGGATTAAAATCAAATCCATTAGGAATGACATTGATATATCTATTGACTCCATACTGCAACAAAGCCTTCTTAGTCTTTTGGGAAGTGGTAATCATCTCATCAGGAGAACTAGCCCAGTTTTTGGAAAACATAGACATTATCTTCATGGCAGCCTTAGTAGGAATAGGAACATACTGTTTCAAATAAAACGAATAATCAGCATACATAGTGTGATATGTATACACAAAAGGGATATCTAAAAGATTAGCAGTTATTCTTCCAAAGGTTCCTATTCCAGCTTCAGTTTGAATATGGATGACATCTAATCTTAATTTCTTTAAATAGGAATAAACTTTCTTGCTAAAAACACCCGCCATTCTATATGAATAGAGTTTCTTTAAAGCCAAGCCTGGAATTCTGATGATGTGATCTTTCTCTGTAATTTCTTTTTTACCTTCAAGATTGGTCGTAATGACATAAACAGTATGTCCCATAGATGAGAGCACATCAAAAAGATTTTTAGTAGCAGTAGCTACACCGTTTATATCAGGTGGAAATGTATCAGAAAATAATCCTATTGTCATCGATATCAATTAAAGAGTTGCAATAGCCTTATCTATACGTCTTATTACTTCATCACGTCCTAATATCTTTTGAACATCGAACAAAGAAGGTGAGAGTGTTGTGGTAGTAATACAGATTCTTACAAAAGCTGCAACATCCCCAACGACGCCTTTATAAGCAGATGGGTTAGCTTTATATTCTTTTCCGTTAGCAGCAAAGCCAAATGAAACAGCTAATTCCTTAACCTTGCCAAACCAAGTTTGAGTATCTCCAGATAAATCCAAAGAATTTTTATAAGCAGTCAAAACATCTTTAATTAATTGGTGATCAAACTTGCTATCGAATGGAAGAGGTGCGGCATTAAATTTAGACTCATATATATCTTTATCGAAGAAAGCAATTTTAGGAAGGATGTCTGAATATTTGACATAATCCTTTCTAGGCTTAGGTTGATCACGTTCAATATTCATTATAGCTTCAAATTTGTCTTTGTTCTTCTCGATGAATGAAGTCAATTCAGGTGAATAAGTCTTTGCCCATTCATAAGCTTCAGAAGAAATTTTATGGGCATCCATATAAGCCAAAACATTTTGAGATATATCACAAAGCTTAGGCAAATCGAACAAAGCACCTTCTCTGCTCATCTTTGTAAAGCTGAATGGGAACTTGAAGACATCCTCTCTAGGGTTAGCGTGCATCCATTCCTCAAAGTTAGAGTTGGAAATAGTTAAAAGATACTCAAGAATTCCTTCTTTTGGATATCCTTCTTGAATAAAGAAAGAAACTGCAGCTTCTTTGTCCTTACGTTTAGAAAGCTTTCTCTTGTTTCCTGTTTCTTTATCCTGAACCAAAATGACAGGGAGATGTGCGTACTGAGGAGCTTCCCATCCCATAGTCTTGAACAACTCAAGATGGATAGGAAGTGAACTCAACCACTCCTCTCCTCTAGTGACACAATTTGTTCTCATAAAATGGTCATCACAAAGGTGTGCGAAGTGATATGTAGGAAGATTATTTCCTTTTCTGATAATGATATCTTGATCATTCTCAGGCAAAGATAATGTTCCTCTTACCAAATCGTGACATTTGAAGAACTTATTGTGATCACCCATAGATTTAAAACGAATAACATAAGGCTTTCCCTCTTTTATAAGTTTGAAAGCCTCATCAATAGTTTTATTTCTGCAGGTTGCATATTCACCGTAATATCCAGGAACAACTTTATTTGCTTCCTGAACTAATCTCAATTGATCTAGATCTTCCTTAGTACAGAAACAAGGATATGCTCTTCCACGCTTAATCAAGTCTTTGATGACTATATCATAAATATGGCCACGATGAGATTGAACATAAGGACCATAGTTTCCTTGTTCATCACGTCCCTCACCCATAAATCCTTCATCTTGCTTAAGACCAAACCAAGCTAATTGATCGACTAACTCATTTCCAGAGCCTTTGATTTCACGTTTTTGATCTGTATCCTCCAAACGGAAGAAATAGACACCATGTGTCATATGAGCGACATAATAAGCAATCAAAGCAGTGAATAATGATCCAGTATGTAAGAATCCAGTAGGAGAAGGAGCAAAACGAGTTACCAAAGCACCTTCAGGTAGATTTCTAGGTGGATAACGTTTTTCCAAATCTTCTACAGTCTCATGAATGTCAGGAAAAATCAAATCAGCAAGTTCTTCATTTGTATGCATATAATTACCTCCAATCAATTGATTACCAATAAACCATCTATTGCAAATAAATATTATAAGAAATTATAAACGAATTGTCTCTAATCCAACGGTTTAATGTAGAATTTACCATAGACTTGATAAGTCGATAGAACTGATACAAAGCAATTAGGATCTGCTTCTCTCATCACCTTTATAGCTCTGTTGAGCTCACTCTTAGATACGACCATGTATATGATGTGTCTAGGAGTTCCGGTGAATCCACCAATTCCTGAAACCAAAGTACAGGCATGTGGGAATCCACTTATCAATACTTTTGCCATGTTAGGATCTGCAGTGAACACCTGTAATTCAACCTTTTTGTTCTTGATATTTATCAAATCGAGCAATTTAGCACCCACGAAGAAGTAAACGATTGTATACAAGGCCATAGTTGTTTGGTGCACACCTTGGTTCCAAGCAGCACCTGCTAAATCGTTTTGGAATTCTGCTGGAATAACATCAGAAGGTGAAAGGATGAAGTGAAGCAATGTGTAAGTCAACACTGTGATCGTATTCAAAACCATCGAATACTTTCCAACCGAAGTCGACTTTTTTTCTGCAAAGAATAATGAAATGATATCGACCGCTCCCGTAGAACTACCCACAGCAAAAGCTATACCCGTTCCTAATCCAGTACATATTCCACCAGCTAATGCACGAGCTAAATAATCAGTATAAATATTAGTGATCTCACACCAGCTTGCAGGAATAATTTTCAAAAACATTGAAGAAAATCCAATATTTAACAATGTATAAATTGTGAATTTCTTTCCAATCTTAGTCCAAGCAAGAATCAAGAAAGGAATGTTTATAGCGATATAAAGTATTGAAATTATTGTATTTTCCTCAATTCCACTACCTGCTTTAAACATTCCTGTAAAAGATAAGATTCTAGTCACGACCTGTGAGAAACCAGAAGCTCCTCCAGATACCAACGAATGTTTTCCTACAATGCTTAGTGCTGTATTGTAATCCAAGCTGTTATACCAAGATTTAAGGGCACTATTATCTACTGCAGCAACACCTTCTTTAGCAGCTTTATAAGCTGCTTCAAGCTGGTGCAACGAATCCGGATTTTCTAAAATAGACGTAAACGGGACTCTCAACGGGTTTGTAAATGCTAAGAATCCATAAGCGAATATGAAGGCCGAAATCAGCGATAATAAAAGTATCCATGCATTTGAGCACACAAAGTTTGTCTTCGGATGATCTAATAGAAAGTCTCTAACTTGGTTCTTCATTATCGTCACCTTATCAGATAACGATTGCTTCTTCTTCACATTTCCATCTTGCCGAGCAGAACCTTACCCGCTGCAGCAACTGTGGAGCTATGATCCAGTCTCATAGGATCTGCTCCTCTTGTGGATTCTACAGAGGTAAGAAAGTTCTGCTCGGCAAGATGGAAATGTGTTCTTCTAAGACGTTTACGAGTCTTTGATGCTCTTCTTGTTGGGACTGCCATACCTTAATACCTCTCTTCTATTTAATTTAGTTCTCCAAAGCAACTAAAAAGCTCTGAATAGCAAAGCAATTATAAATATGTAGCAACAATAAGTCAAATTAAACCGACATTTCATTTAAAAAAACATAGATGAAAGTACTTTATAACTAAAAACTAGGCTTTTTTAGGTCTTATAAAATCAACCACAACTAGCATATGAAATAACTTGTATAATTTAAAACAATGATGGGGGTGGGTTATGGATTCGTTAATGGAAAGATTTCTAAGGAAAATAGGAGTCGAAAACATCCAAAGATTCGATGGATGCTATTTTTCAGAACTCGTAAGTGAGAAAAAAGTAAATAGGCTTATCATGGAGATAAGCTGCCCCAGCCTTTTAAACTACGATGATTACAAAGATTTATTTCAACAAATATATAAAATGGCAGAAGATCCTAAAGGATTCGAAACAAGATTATCTTTCAAATACCAAAATGAAGACAAGAATTTACATAATTTTTTGAATTCTTGGCAAAATGATGGTGCTTCTTCTATAGAAACATACTTTGACTATAATTCAAAAGAGAAGCTCATTGTAACTGAATACAATCCTGAAACTGAAATGATAATTAAAGAAGATGTCATTAAATTGAATAACTTCTTATCTAAAATCAATTGTTCAATCAAAGCAGTAGCTAAACAATCCTGTGATGATTTCTTCGACGAACAAATCCCATTAGAAAATGAGGAGCCACCTGTCAATGAAGATGAATATGAAGAAGAGGAAAAATCTTCTACCAAACCTATTATTCAAAAAGATAACGAACCAGAACCTATAGAACCAAAAGAAGACTCTTCTGAAGAAAACGAAGAATTAGATAAGTTTGATGAAGAAAGAGAGAAAAGATATAAGGAGATGGCTATAAAAGCTCATAACGCTAATAAACTAGCCATCGAAGCAGAAGCTGAGAGAAGAAAGCAAGAACGTACTGCTTATCCTGCTATGCTGAAAGATATCGACAATCTAAAAAGAGTCATAGTCAAAGGAAAGATATTCAAAGCTGAAGAAAAAGTAGTCAAGAGCGGAAAGACAATCTTAACCATCGAATACACTGATGGTACTGATTCAATAACATCAATTATATTTGAAGGCAAGAGATTCGATAAGCAATTCTTAGATAGTTTGGTTCCAGGAACAAACATAAAAGTCACAGGAAATGTTGAAAATGACGACTTCACACATCAATTAGTAATAAGACCAGATCAAATAAAGATTTTGCCTGCTGACGAGCCACGTGTCGATCCATGTTTAGATAAAAGAGTCGAGCTACATCTACATACAGTCATGTCTGCAATGGATGGTTTGACGACTATTACAAACTATGCAAAAATGGCCAAGCAGTTTGGAATGAAAGCCATAGGTATCACCGATCATGGTGTAGTTCAATCATTTCCTGAAGCACAGAAAGCCGAAAAAAGTACAGGTGTAAAAATGCTGTATGGATGTGAATTATATATGGTCGATTCACATCTCGATATCTGCATCAATACTAAGGATATTCTTCTTAACAATGCGGATTATGTAATATTCGATTTGGAAACCACTGGTCTTTCTGCTAGATACGATAGAATCATCGAATTTGGAGCAACAAAATACTCTCACGGTCAAGAGTATGATAAGAGAGATTTCTTTATCAATCCTAATAGAAAACTAAGAGATGTTATTAAAAATAAAACCAATATTACTCAAGAGATGGTCGATGGTGGTAAGCCAATTAAAGAAGCTTTGCAAGAAATTCTTGATTACTTTGGAGATGCCGTAATCATCGACCATAACGCGGCATTCGATATCGGATTCTTAAATGAAGCTTTGAAGAAGAACGGTCTTCCTGAAATTAAAAATCCAATCATCGATACCTTGCCTTGGTCTCGATATATGTTTCCAAAGCAAAGATCTCATACCTTGGAAGCTGTAGCCAGAACACTAGGAATAGAATACGACGAAACTAAAGTTCACCGTGCTATTTACGATGCTGAAGTTTTGGAAGCTGTCTATATTGGAATGCTCTCAAGAGTAAGTGAAGAGAATCCTAATATTAAAATGGCTGATTTGGCTGATTTGACATCTAAAGATGTCATTTTAAACGCAAGACCTAAACATATCGTAGCCTATGCAAAGAATGAACAAGGATTAAAAGATTTATATAAAATAATTTCCCTATCATCAACTGATTATTTGTCCGATGTTCCTAAGACACCTAGATTCTTAGTCGATGAGAATAGAGAGAATCTCTTAATTGGATCCGCATGTTTCAATGGAGAAGTATTCGACTCTGCTTTGACTAAATCAGAATCAGTTTTAAAGAGAGTAATGTCTTGGTACGACTATATCGAAGTCCAACCTCCTGCATGTTACAGTTGGCTTATCAACGATGGACAAATATCATCCGAAGAAGATTTAGAAAAAATCATTGCAGATTTGATCAACGCAGCCAAATCCATCAATAAAACAGTAGTCGCTACAAGCGATTGCCATTATCTAAATAAAGAAGATAAAATTTATCGTGATGTTTATATCTTTGCCAAAGGACTCAAAGGTGCGTTGCATCCTTTGAATCCATATAGAAGAAAGAAGCAAAAGCCATATGAAAACCCTGACCAGTATTTTCTTTCAACCCAAGAGATGAAAGATGCTTTTAGTTTCTTAAAAGATGAAGAATTAATAAATAAAATAGTAGTTACCAATACCAATAAAATAGCCGACATGTTAGAGCCTTTAAAGCCTACTAAAGATAAGCTTTACCCGCCTTTCATCAAAGATTGTGATAAGAACTTAATAAATTTAGTCTATAAAACCGCAAAAGAAACATACGGAGATCCATTACCAGATATTGTTAAAACCCGTTTGGAAACTGAATTGAATGGTATAGGAACAAACGGTTACTACGTCATTTATTGGATTGCATCAGTTCTAGTTAGACAAGTCAACGCTTCAAACCACCTTGTCGGATCTCGTGGTTCCGTCGGTTCATCTTTGGTCGCCACAATGTCAGGAATTACTGAGGTCAACCCTCTTCCTCCGTATTGGCTCTGTCAAAAATGCAAACATTTGGAATGGGCGGATTTATCTATCGCCGATGATGGATTCGACTTACCAGATAAAGATTGTCCTAACTGTCATACACCTATGCATAAAGACGGGCACAATATTCCTTTTGAAACATTCTTGGGCTTCCACGCCGATAAGGTTCCTGATATCGATTTGAATTTCCCTTCTGACTTCCAAGCACAAGCACATGAAATGACACGTGAATTAATGGGTGCAGGAAATGTTTATAAGGCAGGTACAATTCAAACAACAGAAGAGAAAAATGCTATTGGTTATGTCAAAGGTTATTACGAAAGCCAAGGAATAGACCCTAAAACTATAAGACCTGCTCAGATAGATAGATTGGCTCAAGGATGTATTGGAGTCAAAAGAACAACAGGACAACACCCGGGTGGAATTATTGTTATCCCTAGCAACATGTCCGTATTCGACTTCACTCCTTACCAATACCCCGCTAACTCCGAAGATGCTTCTTGGAGAACAACACATTACGACTTCCACGCCATTCACGATAACGTATTAAAATTTGATGAATTAGGCCATGTAGATCCGTATGCTGTCAAGATGATGTCTGATATGTCTGGTGTAGACTGGAGATCCATTCCTTTCGATGATAGAGGAACTCTATCATTGTTCTGGTCTCCAGAAGCTTTGAAATTGAAAAAGAACATATTAAAGCAGAAGACAGGTGCATTAGGTCTTCCTGAATTTGGAACAAATCTAGCGAGAAAGATCTTGGAAGAGACAAAGCCGAGATCTTATGGTGACTTGGTCAGAATCTCCGGTCTATCACATGGTACCAACGTCTTCCAGGGAAACGCTGAGGATTTAATCGTATCTGGTAAAGCCACACTTCGTGACGTCATCGGATGTCGTGACGACATCATGCTTCAATTGCACCAAAGATGGGGAGTTCCTTCAGACAAAGCTTTCACAATCATGGAATATGTCCGTCATGGTTTCTATCCCAATAATGTAAAACCTGAAAAAGGAAATGAATACATCGAATTGATGCACAAATATAATGTCAGCGAGGAATATATAGAGTCTTGTAAAAAGATTGCGTACCTGTTCCCTAAGGGACACGCTTGTGCATATGTTATGATGGCTGTTCGTGTCGCATGGTACAAATTACACAAGCCTGAATATTTCTATGCCACTTATTTCACTTTGAGATGTGATGCGTATGATATAAAAGTTATGCAAGGTGGACAACAAGCTGCATTACGTTGGTTAAATGCTTATAATAAAAAGCGTGAAAATCATATTCACACTGAAAACAAGGAAGATAACTTAGTCAACACCATGACAATCCTCGTAGAGATGACCGATAGGGGAATCAAGATGGGAAAACTTAGTGTAGACAAATCAGCAGCGACGATGTTCACTGTAGATCCTAAGACCCATGAAATCATCCCTCCTTTCTCAAGTATAGATTCTTTAGGTCAATCTTTGGCAACAAAGATTATCGAAGAAAGAAACAAAAAGAAATTTACTTCTATCGATGACTTTGTCTCTAGATGCAAAGTCTCTCCAGCAATAGTCGCTTCATTGAGAGACTTAGGAGCATTCGGTGATCTTCCTGAAGCTGCGCAAATGACTTTGGATGAATTCATGTAAAGGAGGATAAAATGATAAAATCTCTATTAGAAATTGGAAAATGTTTATTATTTATAATTCTTTTGCCATTACTAATTATTCTTTCTATTCCATTAGGAATTTATGCTTTTATAAACTATGTGATAGGAGTAATAAATACATTTAGAGGTAAGAAACCTTCCATAGTCACCGAGTTCGATCAAAAAGAAACAGATGATACTATGATCAAAGCAAATCCATATCTTGGTGAAAACCCATATGCCCAATATATGCAAGAAACCACAGTTTCAAATAATACTATCAATTCAAACAACGTGACTAACTCAAATAACACGACAAATTCTAATAACACGACAACTAACAACACTACTAACTATATATTCAACAATGTCAATCCTTTCCAACAAAATCAACAAGTCCAGCCTAAAGATGAGAAAGAAGAAATAAGAGATGAAGATAATATTATGACGTTCACACCCGAAGATAGGAAGATAGAAGATAGCGACAAAAAAATACTTGAAGCTGATGTCAAAGAAGTTCCTCTCACCGACTATAGACAAATAGAAAAAAGATATAAGCAGATTCAGGATAGCAGCAGTAATCAATCTCTTCCTGTATCAAATAAAAAGGAGGAGAACTGAATATGCAATACACAAATCCAATTACTATCGATGGAACTTTGACTGCTAGAATCTCATTCATAATTTTTATCATTCTTCTATTCTTAATCATCTGCGGATTTTCGTCATTAGAGATGAAACTAGTCAACAAACAAGCTAAGGAAGTGGATAGATATATGGCTGGAGTAATAGCAAACAAATTGCTTCACTCACCTCAAGATTACAAAAAAGCATCACTTAAAAAATCCAGATATCTTCTTTTCAAAAGAACCTGGATTCCATTCACATTCTTAGTTATATCCATCATCACATTTCTATCTTACATAGGTGGTGTGTTCAGCTTTAGATTAGACAACAACACATCTATCGAAGAAATCCAAGCTATGACTGACAATGTGTGTCATTGGGGATTGGCTAGTTTCTTAAATTTTGAGCCGATGTTCATAGATACAGGATGGGGATTTAATTTCATAGCCGGTTTTAGCGGATCTATTCCATTCAATGGTCTAACTTTTTACGTCATCTATACAAACATAACGACATTCATAGTTTGTCTTTGGATTTTCATTCAGCTCCAAGGATTTGCTGTTAGATTTGCCTATACAAATCATGTGGCAGAGACTAGTTGGAATTTCCAAGGCAATGGATTAGCAAAGGATTAAAACAAAGCTAATATTCCTAAAGCCATCAAGACTAAAGACCCTAAGAAATTAGCAATTCTTTGATACTTCTCACCGAATATTTTTCCTAAGAATCCACCCAACAGACACATTAAGAATATCACCGCAAAGAAGACTCCAAATGAACATAAGGCCAAAGACCAATCCAATTGACCGACATAAGAGAATCCAACAGCCAAGGCATCCAATGATGTAGCCAAGGCCTGAAGAAGTAAAGAAACTAGGAAGGAAGCTATTAATTTTCCTTCCTTTTTTTGTTCTTTACTTTCTGGATGAATTATTTCTTCTAACCGCTTCTTATTCAAATACTTGGTTTCATGAATTAGATAAACTCCTTAAGCTTTGCATTTTTTATGGTCCTCATATTTGAGCTGTTCTATGCCGTGTTCTTCATCTCTTTTTAGTTTTTTACCTAATTCTTTATATTCTCTTTTAATCTCTTTTAAATCTTTTCCTTCTGCTACAAGTTTTCTAATATATTTTTCACCATCGAAATCTACTGACTTCGCTAATTTTTCCATCTTGTCAACATGAATATCAAATATCTGCTCACCAATTCCTTTCAATCCTATAAAGAGAAGAATTCCAAAAGAAATCCATTTTGTATAAGCTTGAATCTGCTCGACAAATAAAGATCCAAAAAAATAACCTATAACCGGCATTATAAAATGGAAAAATCCAAAGGTTAAAGCAGCAATAAAAATGAATAAGATTCTTTTATTCTTAACTCTTTCATCTGTAGCATTGATTGCTGAAGCACATAAAGAATCGACACTCAAGGCCAAAGACAAGATTAATATAGAGCCCCAAAACACACCATCAGATGTATTTAAAGAAGTATTTATCAATTTGTAAATCCTCCAAAACCTTAAATAGATTATTTATTAATTTTCAAGAAGTCAATATTAAAAAAGTCTTTTATTTATCGTATTTATTTAATTGAAATTGATTTTCAATTAAAGATTTTATTATTGAAATTGTTTTACAAATTCAAATCATAAAATTAATTAATATCCATCGAATGAATTAATAATCATTATTGTTTTCTATAAGATTTTGAAATAAACTCCGGCTGATGATAGCCGAAGTTTTGAAATATTATTTCAATTTTAAAAAACTCTTGGTATTAAAATTTTGAAGCTTTCTCATGCAATGAAGAAAGGATATGCGATACACCGGATTTAGAAATAAAAATTCCATCTTCAGTGATTAGTTCAGCCAATTCTCCAAAGCTAGAATCGGGATGACTCAATCTGGCTTTCATCACTGCTTGAGTCTTGATATCAAATCTATCCATTGAATTTCTGGATAAAAGTTTATTGATATCTTCTATATTCTCCTGACCTTTCTTTAATGATTTCGAATAATTATGAGCAGCACAAATGTCGAGCCTATTCTCATTATTTATAAGATCCTTAGTCACTCTAGCATTCTCATAATTCAACATTGAATTAGTAGCACCTATATATGATAAAAACATCGCTATCTCACTGCTTCTCTTTAAATAAACTATCCATTTATCTCTTCTTTGAATTACTTTGGCTGAAAATTCCTCAGTCGATTGCAATGCTTCCATCACTCTAGTAGCATCATCTTTGTTGGAAAAAGATATCTCTAAAAAGTATGACTTAGAAGATGGCGCATTGACACTTCCTCCAGCCATGAAAGCACCAGCTAAGAAATATCTTAAATTCTCTTTATTCAGCATAGATCTCAAAGGAACTGGTTGGAAGTTCTTCATGACTTTCAGTTCTGATAAGATTTCATAAGTCTTTTTCGATTCAACTTTGATGACATAAACCATCGATTTATTGAATCTCATCTTTCTTTGATAAATAATTCTAGGCGTTATGTTATACATATCTTTAACCAAAGAAAATATCAGTTTTGCGACAGAAGCAATTTCAGTCTTATATGTTATAGATGGAACTGATCCTAAAGAAGTTTCGCCATTGATTCTAGTAAAACCTGAAAGAACACCAAAACGCATTATTTTGGATTTATAAGGTAAATTCGCAATCTCAGCTTTCACTTCTTTAGCAAAAGTCATTATCTTCTTCTCGTCGCTCATAAACTATCTCCAATATATATTAGCTAACTTGATCCATACCTGTAAGCAATCTATAAATCATAACTCCAGCTATGGCTCCATCATATACTGCTGTAGCTAAAGTTTTCAAGCTCTTTTGAACTACATCACCACAAGCAAATGCACCCTTCACAAAAGTTTGACAGTCTTTTCCAACAGCGATGTTATCTTGATCATCGACTATTTCTTTTAGCAAGCAATAATCAGTATTTCCAATCATTCTAGATTTGCTAGGCAAATCATAGATTCTATCCACATCTTCAGGGATCGAATCACTAATATCGACATTTTCCAAAGATTCAACTTCTTTGACTAAGACTGAAGGAGCTTCGATGTTATCTCTTATTATATAAACCTTCTTAGCTTGTTTAGATAAAGATAAAGCACCCATATAGGCCACCTTGCCTCCACCTACTACAGCTACTTTTTTATCCTTTATTCTATCGATATCCAATAATGGATTATCCATTACTTCAATTCCATTATAATTAATAGTGCTCTTTGATTTCAATCCACTTGCGATGACCACAGCTTTGGTCTTGTATTCACCATTCTTAGTCTTTACTACAAACAATCCATCGGAATTTTTATATAAAGCTAAGACATATTCATTGACCACTTCAATATTGTTGAATTTCAATTGTTTTTCAAATTCATCAGCCAATTGTCTTCCACTTCCTTTAAATCCAGAATAATCATCGATTGTTTCTAACTTCAAAACATGACCACCTATTTGTCCACCCTCAAAAGCAAGAGGTTGAATTCCCATACGTGAGAGATAAATACTAGCGGTGACACCACCGACACCTAAACCTATTACGATTGCAGGCTCTATTCTTTCTTCACTCATTCTATCTCCCCTTTCTGTTTAAAAATCTAACCGCAGAATACCCAGCTTTAGATCCAGTTCCAACCGCTGTAGCCACTTGTCTCAATGGAGTATTGATGCAGTCTCCGCATCCAAACAATCCAGGAACATTAATACAGTTCATATCTTCATCCACATCGATATATCCTCTCTCATCAAGGCTATTTTGAATTTGAATAAACTGTGTAGTTGGAATAGATCCAATATAGATAAAACAGGCATTGACTGAAAGCTTTTGAGTTGTCTTATCAGATTCATCATTAGGATCTTTGATAGTCAAACTCTCCAAATGTCCTTCACCATCACATTCAGTCACAACTGCAGGTGCGATGATATTAGTGTTAGAAAGAGATTTAAACATTTCCACCGCTTTACTAGGTGCACGGAAAACATTTCTTCTGTTTATCAAAGTAACTGACTTACAAATAGAGGCTAAATAAATTCCTTCCTCAAATGCTGAATTGCCACCACCTATCACAGCGACATCCTTGTTTCTATAAAGAGGTCCATCACAAATAGCACATCTAGAGAATCCTCTTCCTTTAACTTTGGTTTGACCTGGCACAGCATAAGGACGATAGTGTGTTCCCGTCGCTATGATAACTGCCTCATAATAGAAAACACCTTTAGCTGTAGTCAAAACAAATTCATCACCATCTTTAGTCAAATTCTTGACATTTGAATGAATGATATGAAGTTTATTATCTCTAGCGGTTTGATCAAATTTCATAGCCAAATCCATTCCACCACCCATAAATCCAGGGTAATTATCGATTTCAGCTGTTTGATTTACCATTCCACCGGCTAATCCAACTTCATAAATATCAGGATCAAATCCCCATTGTTTCAAAAGAACACCAGCTGTAACTCCAGCAGGTCCTAATCCTATGACAGCTACAGGTTTAACTTCTTTAACGATTGTATTTTCCATCGACTATAAACTCCTTTATATCTTCGAAAGAATCAAACTCATAATCACGTTCTTCTTTAGGAAGACCTTTTAAAGACCAGGTGACTAATCCAGATATTATCCCAGCTTTCTTTCCAGCTACAATATCAGTTGAAGAATCACCGATAATCAACGTCTTTTCCTTCGGGGATTTTAATAGATCCAAACATTTAAAGACACCTTCTGGATTAGGTTTTCCAACTTTTACATCGTCCAAGGAAACAATTTGAGGAATGAACTTGATCAAACCAGTAGATTCCATACAACGTTTTGCACTAGCAAATTTCTTGTTTGTCAACAAGATCATCTTTACTCCGGCATTAAATATAGACTCTATAGCGTCCATCTCACCAGGGTAAAGGGTCAATAATTTAGATTGATTCTCTTTAGAATACTTCTCAAATTCGCCTACACTTTCCTCGAGTGGGATATCAGGGAATTGCCTCTTCATTGTATCTACGACTGATGGACCTGAGAATCCCAAAATTTCTCTTAAATGTGGATAATAACCAGGTCTATACTTTTGATACATATGAACATAGTTCAAAACTACATAGAGATCTGAATCGATAAGAGTTCCATCCAAATCCCAAATAATAGCCTCTATATTATTTTTCATTTGTTAGAATCTCCATAAGCCAACTTTCTATTCAAAGGATCTCCATCTGCTCCATTCACAAAGAAATGAACAAATCCATCCGGTAAATGTAATTTACCTTTTCGATACAATTTGCAGCAGACTTGATTTCCCATAAGCAAAACTAATCCAACGCCAAAGAAGACCCAAGCCATTACATAAGCACTGGAAACTGATTGACCAGCAGATTGATGCATATTGAACTCTCCAAACCTAATATTCTCAAGAACAATTCTTGTCAATCCATACCATATGAAGTATCCGAACAATCCATCGCCATGTTCATGCCATTTTCCTAGGACGTCTTCAAAGAAATGAGTCAATAAGAAATAACCACCAATATTTAAAAGACCTTCTATCAAGAACAAAGGAACATACATCTGCGATTCATTTGCTAAAGCAGAGGTTCCGTTATATCCCATTTGATTGATGACAAAGCCTGGTAATCCACCGTAAGCTGATATATCTACGACATTACCAAAGACTTCAGCATTGACAAAATTTCCCCATCTTCCAATCATCTGAGCTACTAATACAGTAGGAACAGCCCAATCTGCAGCATGTAATAGATTGGTTCCTTTTCTTCTCACCTTAACAAATCCAATTCCAGAAATAATTCCTAATAACGCTCCACCTTGAATAGCCATTCCTCCTTCCCATATGAAGAACATTCTCCAAGGCTCAGCTGCAAACTCCTGCCAGGAAGCTATGACATACCACATTCTTCCACCTATTATTCCCATAGGAAAGGCAAAAAAGAACAGGTTAATAAAGAAATCTTTTGGATAACCATCTTTATAAGCTCTATAAGAAGACAATGCTAGTGCGAGCAGTGCTCCAACAAGGTAAGACATCGCATACCATGTGATTCCTTTCAATCCCCAGCCATCAGGAAAAGGGATTATATATGGGTTTAAAGGATTCCCTCTAGTGAACAAATCCATATTTATCTTCCTCCACTATTACGACGATTTATCTCCATGAATCTTCTTTGGAATTCATAAGATGAATCATATCCATAATCTTTGAGCTTGAAATTAGTAACAGCAGCTTCGATAATTTGTGCCATGGAACGTGCAGCAGAAACTGGAAGCTCGACCATAGGTCTTTTCACACCCAATATCTCGATATGGTCATTTCTCATCCCAAGTCTTTCCATAGGCTTAGATTTATCGAACGGAACAAGATTTATTGCATAGTCGATATTAGCTGATGCCTTAGTAGCATTGATTCCAAACATTCTTCCCACATCGATAACACCAATTCCTCTAACTTCCATCATCCCTTTTAAAACATCAGGGCATTTTCCTACCAGTGTTCCTTTGATTAAACTTATTTCCACCATATCATCAGCCACCAAACGATGACCTCTCTTAATCAAGTCCAACGATATTTCTGATTTACCTATTCCGGAATCACCGATGAGCAATGTTCCCATCCCATATAATTCGAGAAAACATGCATGGAGTGTTGTATGAGGAGCTAATCTGTTAGATAAGTAATCCAATATATCGTACTGAATATGAGATGTACCTGACTTTGTCGAAAATACAGCACAATCTTTCTTTGTAGCTGCTTCAAACAAAGCTTTAGGGCACTCAAGTCCTTGGCAAATAACAATTCCAGGACACGCAGGATCACAAAGCTTTTCAAAGTTCTTATATAGTTCATCAGGTTCTATCATTGAAATCAACGACATTTCCTTGTTTCCAATCAAAGAAATACGTTGAGGTTCATGGTCTGTCCAAAATCCCATAATCTCAGGTCCTGGTCTATCAGTCTCAGGAGCTGCTATAGTTCTAGATATAGCTTTGATAGATCCTACCAAAGTCTTCATTCCGAAATGAGCAGCCAATTCCATCATCGTAACAGTATTACTCGGCATACAAAAAACCTCCCATATAAGGTTAATTATAACCCATTATTAGAAGGTCTATCTTTAAAGCCTATTAAGTTTTGACTTTGTTTTTTATCTAATCAATTTAAAAAGTAAATTTCTCAAGTCTTCTACAGATCCTACTGTTCTATTTGGATTTAATTCCATCAATTCATCCTTGTTCTCAGGATGGTCGTAATAGACAGATATGATGTCGACTCCAGCCGCCTTCATCGCCTTGATATCAGAGGCTAAATCACCGACATAAATAACCTCTGCTCTATCAACACCAAACTTCCTCATCAACACTTTAATAGTTTCAGCTTTGTTGACACCTTTAGGAGATCCTACTTCAATATCTTCGAAGAATCTCAAGAAATTCAGTCTCTTACCTGTTATATCTAAAGACTCTTTAGTTCTTCCTGTGACGCATCCCAACCTCAAAGTCCTTCTAGTATCCAATTCCCTCAGCAATTCACCGATTCCAGGAATGAGTTTAGGAATATAAGTCAAGTCATTCTCTTCATAATGTTGGAGATATTCTTTGAATGCATTATCGGCTAAAGTTGGATTCTTCAACAAGCCTCTAAGCATTCCTACTTCATCTGGTCCGTAAAACTTTTTGATGTCTTCTCTAGTCTTTGTTTTGCTATCGTAGTTTTTCAATGTCTCCATCATCGAATCCTCTACTAATTTAGCAGACGATATCAAAGTACCATCAACATCGAATACGACAACGCTTTTCTTTAAAGTAATCATGTTTAATCTTGTCCTTTCATCAATGCTTTAGCTAATATCTTCTTCAAATATTGACCAGTATATGAATTATTAACTTCACTGACTTCTTCAGGTGTTCCTGTAGCTATGATCGTTCCACCTCTATCACCACCATCAGGTCCTAAATCAATAATATAATCAGCACATTTTATCAAATCCAAATTATGTTCGATAACTAAAACAGTATTTCCATTATCTACCAATGATTCCAAAACAGATATCAGCTTCTTTATATCATCTACATGAAGTCCAGTTGTAGGTTCATCCAAAATATAAAGTGTATTTCCATCACCTTTTCTTTGAAGTTCATTGGCCAGCTTGACTCTTTGAGCTTCACCGCCAGATAAAGTTGTCGATGACTGACCTAAATCCATATAGCCTAATCCTACTTCGACCAAGGCTGAGATTTTCTTTTTAATAACAGGAATATTTTTAAAGAAGTCATACGCTTCATCAATAGTCATATTTAGGACATCATAAATGTTCTTTCCCTTATATTCTACTGATAGTACATCATCGGAATATCTCTTGCCGTGACAAACTTCACACACGACATCGACATCAGGTAAGAAATCCATCGATATTCTTTTAACACCACAACCTTGGCAGGCTTCACATCTTCCACCCGGGGTATTGAAAGAAAACATAGTCTTAGTTATTCCTTTTTCCTTAGCATCTAATGTTTGACTGAACAATTCTCTTATGTCATCAAATAATCCAATATAAGTGGCAGGATTGGATCTAGGAGTTTTACCAATAGGATCCTGACTGACATTTATAACTGTCGATATGTTGTTATATCCTTTAATTCCATTACATTCTCCAGGTTTCTCATGTCCAATTCCGAAATGAGCAAGAATATTCTTGTATAAGACTTCATTTATCAACGAAGATTTGCCAGATCCTGAGACTCCAGTAACACAAACAAACTCACTGATTGTAGTCGAGCATGATGAAGATACGATCAGAGCTGCTGACTATATTGTGGATATTGGACCTAGTGCCGGAAAGAATGGTGGAAAAGTAGTTGCTTGTGGACAAGTGTCAGATTTGGAAAACTCAAAGGAATCAATTACTGGTGATTATTTAGCGGGGAGAAAATACATTCCTGTTCCTAATATTAGAAAACAGAGAAAACCACTACTTAGTTAGAATTAAAGAACAAACAGAAGGACAGAATTTATTTAAGAAATTAGCAGAAAACAATATAAATTTAAGTAAGTTTGAATTTAAAAAACCTACTTTAAATGAAATTTTCATAGAAAAGGTAGGTGCATAAAATATGAGAAATCTTGGCGTTGTAACATCATTTACAATTAATGAAATGGTAAAAAGAAAATCATTTATAATTTCTACAATAGTAATTTTACTAATGATAGTTATTGCATTTAATATACCAAATATAATGCAGAAGTTTGATGCAAATGGAAATGAGAACTTATTAATCTTAGACCCAGAAAACTTATTTGAAGGACAAATTGAAAACTTAAATGAACTTAATTTAGGATACCAATTTAATGTATTAAATGAAGATTTAAGCGAAGATGAAATAAAACAAAAGGTTGAGAATGATTTCGATGCATGCATTAAATTTACAAAAGGT
>OLWU01000077.1_pt1 | contig 19803 bp, 18 predicted proteins | sample 1673351 | NCBI WGS metagenome assembly OLWU01 (sample SAMEA103958109, study PRJEB25191) | human gut metagenome | biome: human-associated habitat [ENVO:00009003]; feature: intestine environment [ENVO:2100002]; material: feces | place: Germany | collected 2013/2015
AGCTTACTGAGATGGCGCATGCAAGCGGAAGGAAGTCGATGGTCATCACCTTTGACCGTCATCCTCGGCAAGTGGTACAGACCGACTACGTGCCGCGCCTCATCACATCCCTCGACGAGAAGCTCCGTCTGCTTGCCGCTACGGACGCTGACCGTGTGGAGACGCTCCACTTCGACGCTGCCATGGCTGCCCTTCCGGCACGCCTTTTCATGCAGAACGTGCTGCACGACCGTCTTGGTGTGAGCCTGCTCATGACGGGATATGACAACCGTTTCGGCCATAACCGTTCGGAAGGTTTCGAGGAATACGTCCGGTTCGGACGCGAGATGGGCATGGAGGTGGTGCAGGCGCCGCCGTTGGACGTCAGCGGCATGCGCGTTTCGTCGTCGCTCGTGAGACGTCTCATTGCCGAGCAGGGCGACGTAGCCAACGCCAATCTCTGCCTTGGCCATCCCTTCGCCATCGAAGGATGCGTGGTGGAAGGCTTTCAGGAGGGCAGGAAGATAGGCTTCCCCACTGCCAATATCCAACCTGCCGAACCGTGTCAGCTCGTTCCACGCATGGGACTTTACGCTGCCCGTGTGAGCATCGAAGGCGGCAAGTGGCATAAGGCGCTGCTCAATGTGGGCAACAATCCCACCTTCTGCCGCGACCACGTAAGCCTTGAAGCGCACATCCTCGACTTCGATGCCGACATTTACGGCAAGACAATACGCGTGGAGACCGACCGTTGGATGCGCGAGGAAAGACGCTTCGACAGCGTGGACGACCTCCGCAGACAACTCGAAAAAGACCGTGAAGCCATCATCCATATGTAAGAACGTATACGGATAACTCTATTAAAAGAAGAATATGGAAATAAAAAATCAGAATAATATGAAGCAGAAACTATTATCGTCAGCCCTGTATCTTGTGGTGTTCGTCCTCATTCAGGCTGTCATCGGCGGCATCGTCGGATTTGCATGTCAGACAGCCAAGATAGGCGGAGCTGCCCTTGTATATATATCGCTCATTGCCAGCGCCGTCACCATAGCACTGTTCGCATGGCGCAAGTGGTCGCCGTTCTCACGCGAATACGTACAGCGCCGCCAGTGGTTCACGTTGTTCTGGGTGGTCTGCATAGCCATAGGCTGCATTGCCCCCACGTCCTTAGCTACAGAGCTGCTCCATATTGACCTGCCCGAGAACTACAACGAGCTGTTCAAGAGCATGATGGGCCATGACCTTGGCTTCCTTGCCATAGGCATCCTCGCCCCCTTGGCGGAGGAGATGGTGTTCCGCGGAGCCATCCTGCGCACCCTTCTTTCAGCCTTCGGCAAGCAGCGCCGCTGGCTGGCTATAGGCATAACAGCCTTGCTCTTCGCCGTCATTCACGGCAATCTGGCGCAGGGCTTCGGCGCTTTCTTCCTCGGACTGCTCATCGGATGGATGTATTACCGCACAGGCAGCATCGTGCCGGGCGTGGTGTTTCATTGGGTAAACAATTCCATAGCGGTTATCCTTTACCGTATAGCGCCCCAATTCGCCGACATGACGCTTACAGAATATTTCCAGCATGACACCCTCCGCATAGGTCTTTGCATGCTCTTCTCGCTGATGATATTCGGCGCTTCGCTCTATCAGTTGCGCATCCGACTCAACTGACACTCACTAAAACCGCAAACCTATGAATAATGATATAAAATATCGCAACATAAACGTCGCCAACGCTGTGCGTCTGTATGACGGCAGCCACGTAGGCGACGACATTCTCCTCTTTGACGATGTCACAAGTGTGCTTGCCGGCAAAGACCCGCGCCGCATGCAGAGCCTTTTCCTCGCCATGTGCGTGAAGGGCCATGCCAGCTATTTCGTCGATTCGGTGGCGCATACCGTAGGTCCCGGCGACATCATCATCGTCAGCAAGGGCCGCGTGACGTATGACTATACCCTATCGCCCGACTGCCAGGCCATCGGCATACTCATCGATTACGACTTCTTCAAGGACACCATAAAGAGCGTCCACGAACTGTCTGCGCTCTTCCTCTTCGCCCGCAACCATCCCGTCTTCCATCTTCCTGACGACAAGGCGAAGGAGATAACCGATATATTCTTCCGCATGAAGCGCAAGATAGACGCTGCGGACAATCATTTCCTGCGTGAGATGGTGCAGTCGATGTTCCTGACATTGGTGTACGAGATGTGCGACGAAATATATAAGGTGCAGACCCATTCGCCCACACACAACACGCGTGCAGAGGAGATCTTCACGACATTCCTCACGCTTGTGGAGAGCCACTTCCGTGAGGAACGTCGTGTGGGATGGTATTCGGAGCAGCTCTGCATCTCGCCGAAATACCTTTCAGAAACCGTTAAGGCGGTGTCGAAGCGCACGCCTAACGAATGGATCGACTCGTACGTCATTATGGAGCTGTGCATGCTTCTCCGTTCATCGCAGAGAAGCATAAAGGAGATAGCGCAGTCGCTCAACTTCTCCAATCAGTCGTTCCTCGGCAAGTACTTCAAGGAACACATGGGCGTGTCGCCGTCCGACTATCGCAACGGCGCATCACCTCGCCCCAGAGGCAAGGAACGCCTCGGCGACGGCGCATAGTTCGTCATACCATTCCTGGCCGAATCGTCTCACGAGCGGTCCTTCCAGAAATTTATATACCGGCAGTTTCAGCTCGTTGCCCTTACGCACGGCGTCACGACAGACGTCCCATTGATTATAGTTAAGGGCAACGATGCCGTCACGAAACTTCTTCTCACGTATGGGATAGAGTGCGCATGAGATGGGCTTGCAGAAGCCCGTCTTGCCTGCGCGGTAAGCTCTTTCCAGAGCGCAAAGGCAGCATCCGTTCTCGTAGCAGGTGAACACGCAGTCCTTGCCGCCCACGATGCTCGTCACGAGGTCGCCGTCGCGGTCGGTGTAAGCCACGCCCTGCTTGTCCACCACGGCTTGCGCCGATGCAGACATATCGTCCCAAACGGTGTCGAGCACCGCCTCAATGCCGCCTATCTCGTCCAGTGTGACGGGCGCTCCTGCGTCGCCTTCCACGCAGCAGATGCCCTTACATTTGTCGAGGTCGCAGCAGAAATTCTCGGTTATTATGTCCGAGGAAACCAGTATATTGGAGATTTCTAATATCATAATGTCATTCTTGTTTTTTTTACTTCTTCTTACTACCATTCTATCGGCGCTTCTCCCCATTGCTGCAGGTATGCGTTGCATTGCGAGAAGTGGTGATTACCGAACCATCCTCCGCGGTTGGCGGAGAGCGGTGAGGGATGAACCGACTGTAGGATGAGGTGCTTCTTCGCGTCTATGAGCGACGCCTTGGAGCGTGCGTAGCCTCCCCATAGTATGAACACCAGATGCTCGCGTCCTTCGGAGAGGGCGTGTATGGTGGCGTCGGTGAAAGCCTCCCAGCCGTGTCGCTGATGGCTTGCCGCCTGATGTGCACGCACGGTCAGCGTGGCGTTGAGCAGCAGCACGCCCTGCTTGGCCCATCGCGTAAGGTCGCCTGAGGCGGGAATGGGCTTGCCGAGGTCTGCCTGTATCTCCTTGAAGATGTTCTGCAGCGACGGCGGCAGCGCCACTCCGTCTGCCACGGAGAAGCTCAGTCCGTGAGCCTGTCCCGGCTCATGATAAGGGTCCTGCCCTATTATCACCACCTTCACCTTATCGAACGGACAAAGGTTATAGGCATTGAATATGAGGCTTCCCGGAGGATAGCAGGTCTGTGTGGCGTATTCGTGGCGCACGAAGGAGGTGAGTTGCTCGAAGTAAGGCTTGCCGAACTCCGCTCCGATGTGCTCCTTCCATGAAGGGTCTATCTTTACGTTCATATATATGTATATTTGTTATTTATTACGGCGTCTGTAGGCAGAAGGTGTCAGTCCCGTAGCCGAGACGAAGTAGCGGCGGAAGCTGCTCAGCGAGTTAAATCCTGACTGCATCGTTATCTCTTCGAGCGTCAGTTCAGTATTGGCGAGAAGCTGCTTCGCCTTGTCCACTCGCCATCCGTTCACATACTCATAGAAGGAGGTGTCGAGCTGTTGGTTCAGATAGTTGGATATGTATGTGCGGTTGGTGTGGAGCGCCTGTGCGAGGTCGTTGATGTTGAGTGTGGGATTGAGGAATATCTCGTCCTCCACGAACACCTTCTCCAGATGCTGCGCAAAGTGGTAGTCCGGACCTGCATTGTCCATCGCCTTCAGCGTCAACGGGGGCGTGTCAGTAACGTCAGCCTTTGCCTTCTCCTTATCAGATGCGTCAAGAATCTCGAGCATGTCCTCCTGACGGTAGATGAAGTAGCAGAGCGACGCAAAGATGCTGGAGCAGATGGTGTTATACGCTGCAGCACCGAGCGGCGACTGAGTCTTTGTGGCTACGAACCACGTCGCAGCGAGCGCCAGAAAGAGCGCCAGAATGTACCACATCCAGCGGAGCGAGAGCCGATCGTCTGAAGAGAACGACTGGATGATGATGCTGTTGAATCGCTTCACGGCATAGGCTCCGTAGAGGATGATGAATATGGAGTGTGCAAGCGCCACCCACAGAATGGCTTCATACACGTTTCGGTCAGGCTGTACGATGTATGAGGAGATGGCAAGGACGTATGGCGCCACATTGCAGGCTGCTGCCACGAAGCGCATGTTGTAAGGATGGGTGAGGCGATAAAGCAGAAACAGCGCCAACGGCACGGCTGTGGTCTGCAGCATGTCGGTGACGGGTCGCTCCTGGCTGCCGAGGATATTGTCTATGAAGAAGACGTAAAACTCGAATACGCTTATCAGAAGCAGATAAAACATGAAGTAGAAGGCTGAGCGCTGCAGCTTGTGCTTTCTGCCTTTTATGTACATTACGATGGTGCCAGACACCTGCAGCATGAAGAACAGTCCGCAGGAGAAGTCTCTGAGGCGCATCATTGTTTCGTGAGACATATATATTATCGGGTATAAGTTTGTAGTGTGAGTATGAATGTGGTGCTGTATGACGTCACGGGGCGTTCGGCGAGCGAGAGGTCGCCGTCCTGCGCCATCATCATCTGGCGTGACAGCGGCAGCCCTATTCCCGACCCGCTCTTCTTTGTCGTGAAGAACGGCACGAACACCTCGCGTGCCACCTCCGGCTTCATCGGACAGCCGTCGTTGCTAACAAGTATGTCGGTATGGTCATCCTGCTGTCTGAGGCGTATGTCCATGCGGTGCGCTCCTGCCTCCACAGCGTTCTTCGTCAGATTTGCCATCACCTGCCGCAGCATGTTCTCGTCGGCACGAATAGTGACGTCGTCCTCTATGTCGCAGCTGAACCTTAGGTCGGCGTACATGGCTGTCACGCTGCTGAGAAACGGCTTGAGGCTTACGTCGGTAATGACAGCCTTCTGGAGTTGCGTTATCTTGCGATAGCTGTCCACGAAGACATTCAGCGAAGCGCAGGTGTCATGTATGGCTCTGATGCCCTCCTCCAGCGATGTTCCCTTGACGGCAGGGCTGCTCATATAAGCCTGGCTGATGCATGAGATGGGCGTGGTGGCGTTCATAATCTCGTGCGTCAGAATGCGCGTCAGCTTCTGCCACGACTCCACCTCGTTCCTCGCCAGCAGCCGGCTCACCTCCAAGCCCGTGTCGTTAAGCGCCGACTGCAGGTCGCGCTCACCGGCGAGCAGTCCGTCCGTGGGCAAGCGGAAGGAGAAGTCATGGTTGTGCAGCGCCTCACGCATCAGCTGGGCACGCAGTGAGAGCAGCCGTTGGTGGCGCCATTGCCAAAGAATCATGATGACGATGACGGCTGCGAGAGCTGCTATGATATAATATGGGGTCATTTATCTCTGGTTTTTATTTCTTCAGCTTCTTATAGAGCGTCTGCCTTGTTATTCCGAGCATTTCGGCAGTCCGGCTCATATTGCCGTGGCATTGATCCACAGCTCTCTGCACATGTTCCTGCTCCATCTGTTCGAGCGGAATGACCTCCCGGCTCTTGTCGATGGCTTCGTGCAGCGCGGCAATGAGGCGGTCGTTGTCCCACGGCTTCGTAACGAAATCGGCAGCCCCATACTTCAGTCCCTTCACCGCCAGTTGCACGTCGGCGTAAGCCGTAATCAGGATGACGGGCGTATTGGGATGGAGCTTCTTGATGGTCCGCAGCCAGAACAGTCCGTCCTGCCCGGTATTGACGCCAAGCGAGAAGTTCATGTCCAGCAACACGGCGTCCACCGCCTCCTCTTTGGCAAGAGTGGCGACAAGCGTGTCTGGCGATGTCAGCGTGACTATGCGCTCAAACTCGGCTGCAAGGCAAATCTTAAGGGCCGTAAGGATGGCAGCATTGTCGTCCACGACTACGAGAGTGTTGTAAGTATGGGTCATATCTACAAATTTAACTAAATTTAGCCGCCCCTACAAATGATTTATTCGTTTTTTTGTTTGAGGAAGATTAAAATCTTAGTTGAGAGTTGAAAATGGAGAGTTGAGAGTTATGAGAACTCCCGCCCCACATTTCCGCCATAAGATACGTAACTGACGTTTTTTATTTGTATTTTTGCAATATCTATGACTGGCTGCACGTTGGTCAGGATATTAAAAAGAAAGACAATCACCCATAGTATTGCATATAACAATGAAATATCTGAACCGCCTTACGAATGTTATTATAGGCCCCATCAGTAACGAACCAGTATTCTGGAGCGTTATTGCGTTCGCATTATCCTTCTCACACATCTTAGGTATGCTGCCGGAAAGCATGGCGGAAGTGTCGGTCTATGATGTGCGAAACATTCTCATCATATTCTCAGGCTCGGCCTTTATCAGCTGGTGCCTTTCTGCCATCGTATGGCGTTTCGGCTTGAAGAATATCAAATGCCTGCTCTATATCATCGCCTTCCTGCTGATGGCGACCGACCTGTTCCTGCTGTTTAATTTCGGCACCATACTGTCCTCATGGATTCTTCTGTTAGTGAAAGAAACCAACCCTACAGAGTCGTCAGAGTTTTTGAGCAGATCAATCTTTACTGGTGCCACCCTGAAATGCCTTGTCCTGACAGTCGGTCTTGGCGTTACCACTTACTGCATGGAAAGAAAACCGAAAGTCGTGCGCTTTAAGAGAGATTGGCAGAGGGCGGTCTATGCGCTTATTGCGCTGCCGCTACTGACGCTTGGCGCATACCTCGGCTTCTGGTCGGTAAGATTGGCAGGTCTGAACTCGCAGTTCGACATTGAGGAGTGGCGGGCACATCATGGCAGCTATGCGCTTGAAAACACCGTTACCAATCTTTTATATTCCGTGAAATACCTTAATGTTTCAGGGCACGACAACGCGACTGCCATCCGCACCTGTGTGGATGCCGCACGCCAACCCGCCTCAAGCACTGAACAAGACAGTCTGAATGTGATATTGGTGATTGGCGAATCATACAACAAATATCATTCGCCGCTTTACGGCTATTACCTCAACACCACACCCGTGCTATGTTCTCAGCAGCAAAGCGGCAATCTGTTTGTCTTCAAGGACGCGGTAGCCACATACAATATGACAACCTTCGCAATGAAAAACATGCTGAGCACCAACCGTATTTCGGACAATGAGGCGTGGCATGAGCGGCCTTACTTCCCCGTTATCTTCAAGAAAGCCGGCTTTAACGTGTCGATGTGGGACAACCAGCGTCCTTCAGGTGCTGACGTCTCGTGTTTCGACTATGCCTTAGGGTCGTACCTCTACGCTGAAGACATCATGCCCATAGCCTATAACGAACACAACACCGACACATACGATTATGACGATGATATGCTTTCGGCATTTATGAAGGAGAGCCGATCGTACGAGAACCGCAGGTCGACAAGCAAGCATTCGTTATACATTTTTCATCTTATGGGGCAGCATTCGGATGCAGCAAAGCGCTTTCCGTCGTCTGACGACCTGAAGGTGTTCAAGGCTTCTGACATACGGCGTGCTGACTTGAGCGATTCGCAAAAACAGATTATTGCCGACTATGACAATGCCACATGCTATAACGACTATGTCATCGGCAGGATTATCAATATGTTCAAGGACTCGCCATCCGTAATAGTATATCTGTCTGACCACGGAGAAGAGGTGTATGACTATCGCCACTTTGTGGGAAGAACGCATGAGCGCAACAAGAAGAAGGAAGCTATAAAATACCAGTATGACATACCTATGATGATATGGTGTTCTGACAAATACATCCAGAATAACCCACAACACATGGAACGCATCCGTCAGGCTGTCGGCAAGCCCATGTCTTCAGACATACTGCCTCACACGCTCTTCCACTTGGCGTCCATAAAGACACCATTCTACAAGCCGGAGAATGATGTCCTTAGCAAGGAATATGTCGTAGGAAAGAGAATCTTACAAGGATATATAGTGGAGGAGGCATCCAGCCTTCGCAGCAGGCAATAGTGCCATTTATTTTTTTCTCTTGCTCACCAGGCAAGATTCACAGCCTTTATGGATTTTATGGATGTCAACCCAATATCAGAATGTTCGGAATAACCCTTAACAAGACACATAGCGAGGAGCGCCTGCTGCGGAAAGTGCAGAAGGGCGACACGTCAGCCGCGGAGTCGCTCTATAGGCTGCACGTGCGCTATCTGTCTGCCCTATGCTCGCGTTATCTGACCAATGACGAGGACATAAAGGACGTGCTGCAGGAAGCGTTCATTAAGATATTCACGCTGATCGGCGACTTTGAATATCGCGGCAAGGGCTCGTTGAGGGGATGGATGGCGAGGATTACGCTTAACGAAACTCTGAAGTTCCTGCGCACCGACAGCCGACTAAATTTCGTTGAAATGGACGAACGGCTGCTGGACGTACCTGACTCCGACCTTGATACGGGAGACATTCCGACGGACGTATTGTTCGGTTTTGTGAGGGAACTGCCGGAAGGCTATCGCACGGTGTTCAATCTTTACGTCATAGAGGGCAAGAGTCATAAAGAGATAGCCGCTATGCTCGGCATCAAGGAGAACACTTCGGCGTCGCAACTGTTTAAGGCGAAGGCGATGTTGGCGAGAAAGATAAAACAGTATAGAACCATCAATTCAGTTTAAGACACAATGAAAACAAATTGGCAAAAAGACATACACGACCGCTTGGGCAGCTACGAGAAGGACGCGCCCGAGGGACTCTGGGAAGGTATCAGCCGGAGAATGCCGAAGCTGAATGATGGTGGTATGCTGACGGACAAGCCTCAACGTACAGCCAAGTTCAGAATGTGGCGCGTGGCTGGTGTGGCTGCAGCAGCAAGCGTGGCGCTCGTCATAGGTTATAATTTACTCGGCAATGATGTGCAGGACAATATAAACATACCGACAAACACAACCAAGCATCCAAATATGCTTGCTTCCAACAAGAAGCCTCTCGGCAACGAGCCTACGGGCGTCTGCGCTGATCAAGCCACGCATTCTGCGGACGATTTATTGTCGGAGCAGCCTAAATTGGCTAAAGCCTCTACGGAACAACCTAAATTGGCTAAAGCCTCTACGGAGACAGACGTTAAGGAGATTGTCAGCAAGGAGGAGAACAGTAAGAAGGAGGAGAACAGTAAGAAGGAGGAGAACAGCAAGAAGGAGAACAGGCAGGCGGAGGTGAAACCGGAGAAGCGTGAGGACAGCCGCGTGCTTCCCAAGAGTCAGAACGACGCTCTCTTGGCTTATAATGACTTGACGGAACGGAGAGGTTCGGCTGACGCGTCGTCGCGATGGACTGTCAGCACCGGAGCAATGGGCGGTCTTGGAGCATCGGGCACCACTACCGCTTACGGCGACTATCTTGTGCTGTCATGCCCGGGGGGTGCGGATACGAAGGACTCGCCCATGCTGGACATGAGCAGCGTCAACCGCGACGTGGAAACAAAGACGGAGTATGAGCATCATCTGCCCATACGCATAGGGCTGAGCGTGGCTTACGCTCTGACTGACCGGCTGAGCATCAGCAGCGGACTGACCTATACGCGCCTCTCGTCGGACATCAAGGACGCCTCAAGGGAGAGCAAATACATTGGAGAACAACGCCTGCATTACGTCGGCATACCCGTGAACGTAAGCTATAAGGTGGCGTCATTCAGATGGTTGGGGCTGTACGGCACGGCGGGAGTGCTGGCGGAGAAATGCGTGTCGGGAACTACGGACGAGGGGTATGTAGAGAACAATACGATGAAATACACCAACACGCACGACATCAGCAGCAAGCCTCTGCAGATGTCAGTAAACGCCGGAGTAGGCATACAGTTTGACTTCATTGACAATGTCGGCATCTACGCCGAGCCTGGCCTCAGCTATTACTTCGACGACGGTTCGGCGCTGCAGACCATATACAAGGAAAAGCCCCTGAACTTTAATCTTAACGTGGGAGTGAGGTTTAAGCTTGGGAAGTGGAAACCGTAAGAGCAAGGATGTCAGAATTACATATAAAATATTTGCATTTCTGATGCTCAATACTCCCAGTTGAGCGAACTAAGAAATCTTTGGTGCGAAATTCTTGAGTTTTGAGCGTGCAGCGATAGCTTACTGATGCACAGCTAATTATGCGATTAAAGGGAAACGTGTGCAATGAATAGCGGAGCTAAACAGGCACAATAGGGTTGCTAAAGAGCCACTTTACCACTCCAATACCGCCTCTATTGCCATACAAAAAAGCCTCTCTTGCCTACCAACAGTGGCTGTATTGGAAGGCAAGAGAGGCTTTTCTTGTATATTATAGGGTCAATGTCGAACCAAAATCCCACAAAAACAGCCAAACAAATCTCTAAAAACGATTTTTATTTTGTAACATGTTTTTACTCTTTGTGTGATATTTGCATAACGTCCGCTTTATGCTTCTTGTCCTTACCGTTAAAGCTCTTCACTTTCATGCCGAGCTGGTCAGGAAGGATGGCGTTGAGGAAGATGCCTACGAGGGCGGCGAGAGCCAAACCTGAGAATGAGACGGAGCCAATCCGTACGCCACCGTCCGTGCCATACTGCACACCGATGGAGACCACCATGATGAGAGCTGCGACGAAGACGTTGCGCGATGAAGAGAAGTCGACGGAGGTCTCAACGAGGTTGCGCACACCAACAGCCGAAATCATACCATAGAGGATGAGGCTCACACCGCCGATGGTGGCAGCCGGCATCAGACCGATGAGGCAAGCGAACTTCGGGCAGAAGCTAAGCAGGATGGCAAAGCAGGCGGCGAGGCGGATAACGGCAGGGTCGAACACCTTGGTGAGGTTGAGCACGCCCGTGTTCTCGCCGTACGTAGTGTTGGCAGGTGCGCCGAAGAGAGAAGCGAGGAACGTGGCAAGACCGTCGCCGCAGAGCGTGCGGTGAAGTCCCGGATCCTTGATGAAGTTCTTGCCCACGGTGCTCTGAATGGCACACATGTCGCCGATGTGTTCCATGATGGTGGCGAAGGCGATGGGGAAGATGGCGATGATGGACGTAAGAATAAGGTCGAAGTTGGGATCCTTGAAGACGGAGATGGCTGTGCGGTCCATGTCGATGGGCAGACCTATCCATGCCGCTTCGTTCAGCTTCGTGAAGTCTACCTCGCCCATCGCTGCAGCCAAAACGTACGAGCCGAGCACGCCAAGGAGGATTGGGACAATCTTTATGATGCCCTTGCCCCAGATAGACGTACAAATGACGATGGCGATGGCAGTAATGGCGAGCAGCCAGTTCTGCTGGCAGTTGCTGATGGCGGAGCCAGAGAGCGTCAGACCGATGGCGATGACCATCGGACCGGTCACCACTGGCGGGAAGAAGCGCATCACCTTCTCCGTGCCGAACATCTTGAGGAGGAACGCCATGACAAAGTAGAGCAGCGAGGCGGCTGCCACGCCGATGCAGGCATAGTTGAGTGCCACTTCGTCGGTAAGTCCCTGCGCCACGCAAAGCTGCTTGACGGAAGCATAACCTCCGAGGAACGCAAAGCTGGAACCGAGGAAGGCTGGCACCTTCAGCTGCGAGACGAAATGGAAGATGAGCGTGCCTATACCCGCAAAGAGCAATGTGGCGCTGACGTCCAGTCCGGTGATGAGGGGAACGAGGATGGTGGCACCGAACATGGCGAACAGATGCTGGATACCGAGTACTACAAATTTGGGCTTACCCAATTCACGGGCATCGTATATGCCCTGGTTGTCTGTGGTCATAATATTATGAGGTTTGTTTTTGATGGATATATATACAGTATATTTATATATCATAACGTTTTTGCACATTTTTTATTGCCTGTCAGCCATGTAAGTTTGTGAATTTCTATTTGTATGCAAGAAAAAATGCAGTACATGATAATTGAGATTTCTAACTATTAGTTACTTTTGCATTCAACAAAACACAAACCTAAATAATATGTTCGGAATTCTCAAGCTAAATAATGGATACGGGATGTTGCTGCGGGCGCTGTTGCTTGCGGTGGTGATGTCGTTTATGGCGGTCGGTGCGGCAGAGGCGCATGAAAAGAAGCCGCGCAAGAAGCTGAAGCAGTTGCTTTGCATGGCGGACAGCCTCAGAAAGGAACTGAGGAAGTCGGCGGACCGCGGACAGATGCTGCAATGGGGCGACTCCATCTTCATGGCTGAACTGGACAAGAGCCGAATGAGCGAAAAGAAGAAGCAGAGGATTATGAAGCATTACTCGAAAATACAGCGACGACTGAGCTTCTACGACCGCAAGCTGTTCTGGGGCGACTCCATTCTCGCCGCCAAATACAAGAAGGTAAGATTCGACACCAATTATATCTCACGACCCGACGCACGCTGGACCATCAAGTTCAGAGGCAATCTCTCGGGGGCTGACATGCAGACCACAACGGTGACGCAGGGCGTGGAGAACCGCACGCACGTGATGGCGGACTGCCGTGGTACGCTGAGTATGGCGGTGGCGTATCGCGGACTGGCAGCCGGCGTGGCTGTCAATCCCGCCAAGCTTGCCGGCAAGAGCAAGGACTTTGAGTTCAATCTCAACTCGTACAGCAACCGATATGGCTTTGACGTGGTTTATCTCTCGTCGAAGACGCTGCACGGTCATAAGGACAACGGCACGGAACGCATAGACATCCCCAAAGGAAAGATATCGCAGAACGCCATCAACATCAACTTCTATTATGCCTTCAACTCGCGCAAGTTCTCCTTCCCCGCTGCCTTCAGCCAGAGCTACATACAGAAGCGCAGCGCCGGCAGCTGGATGATCGGAGCAAGCTTCGACGGGTCGAAGACCACCACCGATGACCTCACCATCCGCCTCAACGAATGGGCTGTAGGTGCCGGCTATGCCTTTAACCTTGTGGCTTTCCGTAGTTTCCTGTTCCATCTCTCCGCCTTGCCCACAGTAACGGTGTATTCGCACGACTATACGAAGACCACTACCGTAACTGACGACGGCGTGAAGCATACCGAACGCCACAACATGGAATATCATTTCCCTTCTGCCATCATCACCAGTCGAGCCGCCGCCGTATATTCCTGGCGAAACAAGTTCGTCGGAGCCACAGCCGTATACAACTACTCCGTGGCTGGCGACGAGGACCACCTCCAGCTAAAACGAAACAAATGGAGAGTCAGGATGTTCTTCGGATTCAGATTCTGATTTCGGCAGAACTTACCGGACGATGTATCAATCGAACATCGTTCCGGGATTCATTTCCGTCGGGCAGCGCCACACAACGCCGAGCTTTCTCAGCGCTTTCTGACGTTCATGCCAAAAACCGTGGCAAAAGCCCATGCCGCGCGGATGATCCTTCAGCTTTTCCTCTGTCATGCGGTCAGCCTCATCTATCACCTCTTCCCAACGAGCTGTCCATTCCACGGGGTCTTTCTTAAGGCCGTATCCGGTCTGCTCAATGGAGTCGAGCTGGTCGTTGTCGGCGAAATATATGTTGCGCTTATATAGGCTGATTTCTCTTTCCAGATCTTCGGCATGCGAGAGTTCGTGATTGTTGAGTGCTTCTATACGTCGCACGATGGCAAGCTCAAGCTCGAGAAGGCGAAGCTTAAGGCGCGGATGATCCATAAGGCAGTCCTCGAAGCGGCTTACAACTCTGTATGCGGAGTCAAGCATGTGGTCGAACTCTTCCAGCCATGCAGCATACTTGAGCAGCACTTTGCACAGCGAGGCTATCTTCCACTCGTCTTCCTGCTCACGCAGACTCGCCTCTGCCACAAGTACGCAACCGCAGCAGACGTCATAATAAAGGTCGAGCGCCTCTACGGTCTTTTCGAGCGGCTTGCTTTCGGCAAGGTCAAGAACACGACGGTATTCCTCCTTATAGGTCTTAAGATCATACGTATCTTCCATATCTTTATCTTTTTCGTAGGGTTAGTAACATTGGGAAGGGAAACATTAATAATAAAACATTGCGCTATCGGTCTGCTGCCATTCCTCCGACTTCAGTTCGCCATCGGGCAGAAAGACGAAGTATGAGCCACAGTCATAGAAGCGGAGCGACCAGCGGTCGTCCTCATCTATCTGGAGCAGACACAGCTGTCCGGCGTGCTGTTCAGTCACCTCGTCCTCGTAAGGCTGGGTGAGCAGACGGTGTCCGTCGCCCGAAGGCTCGTCCGTATACTCGAACTCTATCTCCTCGGCAGGCAGGAATACGCTCTCATCGGTTCCCTCCCAGCACATCTCATAAGGCTGGAGATTGTCGGTGCGGCGCGTATAGAAGACGCACGGCTTGGTGTGATAATCGAGCGGGCTGTCCATATCGCCGAGATAATAGTCGAGCGGCGCGAAGACATACAGCATTCCCTCGTGCGGCAAGAGTCCGTCGGGGTCGTGAGCAGCGAGGTCCTCGCAACGTATCTGACAGACAAAGGTGAGCGGTTCAGGCGTGCCGTCGTCAAGCGTCACATACGGAAAAGGCGTGTCCGCCGGCAGGTCAGGAGCGCCCCACCAATGGCTTTTGCCTATCAGCGGACGCTCTGTCTCGTGGGTATGAATAATGATTGGCATATCAGGTCTTCTTTATTATGATATTCGTCTGTATAGATTTCCGTAGCGGTCCTTATATATCTTGTTGTTTCCTGCCGAACCACCTAATAAAATAGAGAGCAGGAACAGGGCGCAAAGCAACTGGAAGATAACCTTGAGCACCACCATAACGAGAGAGACTGTCACCACAATACATCCGATGATGTAAACGATGACAAAGGCGGTAAGGAGCGTTCCCTTCCATACGTTAGTCTCCCGGATGTTGAGCATCAGCGTCTTGCCGATGCCGTAAAGCAGGATGCCGATACTGAACAGAGCGATAACCCATTCCGCCCATAACGGTGTATGACTGAAGACGAGCTCCGCAACGATTATCAGACCTATCATTATAGGCAGGAACAACACCATGCAGACGGCTGCCGGCTTGACGTGTATGGAGCGAGAACTGTTAGGTCCGTCGTTAAGGAACAACACCCAGTCATACATTCCGATACTGACAACCTGAAAGACAACGACGAAAACGAAAGGTATGAGGCGGAGCACCACGCCGAAGAAGCCATATCGCTCCGAACTACACCACCAGAACGCATCGCTGCCCATCACCCAATAGCCCAACGCCTCAATGACGGCAACGGCAAACAGGCTGAACGGCATCACCACCTGCAATGCCTGAGCTATGGCAAGAGACCGGAATCTACAGCATATCAGCATAATGATGACCACGGCAAAAAGCCCAACAACAGTCCAGCAAGCCCACAGCGTACTGTAGAAACGTCCCACAGAAGAATGGATAAGGTGCTGCTTGAAGGTCATCGGATCAGAGAGATAATCCGCATTGGTGCGGCTCCATAGAAGCGAGTGGCGCGAGAGATAATAATACTTGCTGCCGTGTCTGAAGACAATGCTGCTCTTATATATCGAGCCGCAGGAATCGATCACCTCGCCATTGCGCAGATATATATGCGCATTCCCGCCTTTCGTTGTCCACGCCGTGTCGTTTCTGACCACCTCTTCACAACGTACACTGTCTGACAAAGGCTGGTCAACAACAAACTGACGGGCATGTGTGCCCAACGGCAAAAGCGCTAACATGAACATCATCATGAGCGCACGGAGATGTCTGTATACTGTCTGGTTCATGATTATTCCTTCTTTATAACCTCAAGGCGGAAGCCTCCCTTCGACGGGTCGGGCTGTGACGGCTCGCTGGCTGCAGGCTGTGCCTCCTCGGTGGGCTTGTTTCTTACTGAATGCGACGTAGATCTTGTGTTGGTTGAGCTACTTGAACTGTACGAACCGTTGGAGTTGTCCGACTTGCGGGTTGAACGTGACTTGCGGTTCTTCTTGCTTTGCTTAGGTTTTGATATGACGGTCTGAACGTCCACCTTCTCCTTGCTGCCTGCACGCAGGAGCGACATAGCCAATGACGTGGAGTCTGAAGTCTGCACGGACCCTCCCATTCTGACTGCTTCCTGTGCGACAAGCAAGCGTATGACGCTACTGTCATTTGTCTGCGGATCAGAATTTCTCAGATAGACGTAACATCCCTCGGAAGCAATCTCAAGACTTCCTTTAAGATTCTCTTTCACCAGACCACCTGCCTTGCTGATCATGAGGCGTGCCTCAACAGAGTCGCCACGGACGGTATCTACAATTAAGGTTGTCGGCATTCCGCCAGTCTCTCCATTCCATTCCGTTCTTAGCCACTTGGCATAATCGTACGGCTTGGGAGCCGTGGCATGCGACCATCCTGCTGCCATTGCCACGCAGATGCCTATGAGCAGCATAACGCCGACCGCATAACCTATCATGTCACGGCTGAAGCGTGTGCCATCATTGCCATCTCCTCCATGCCCGCTGTTACCCGTCGGACGAGACGAATGATTCATCGTGTGCTGAGGTCTGTTATTAGTGGCTGGACGAGGCGAGCTTGTAGGCTGAGGTCTGTTATTAGTGACTGGACGGGGCGAGCTTGTGGGCTGAGGTCTGTTATTAGTGACTGGACGAGGCGAGCTTGTAGCGGCAGTGGCAGGGCGTGGTCTGTTATTATTTCTTACCGGACCTCCACACTTGTTCTTCATGTATGCAACAAACTGTCGGAGCGTTGCCTCATCCGTACCATAAAGCTCTCGCGACATACTTCTGAAGTTCTTGCTTGCCAGCACTATGTCACGGTTATTGTTATGTAGCTTGTCCGAATCGCTAAGCAGTTTGACCTGTCTCTCCACCCTATTCTTCAGGTCGTCACTAAAAGCAGCGTTGCGCCATAAATTATATAAGGTATTGAACGCGTTCTGTTCTTGGGGAGAAAGGTCGTCATAGCTTCCATTCAGGGAAGCTGCGCCCTCCTCCCACTTCGTGACGCGCATTTTAAAAATGTGTTCGTCCATTACTTAAACTTATTCGGTCTTTAATAATGTTGTTTTATTCGACGGTTGCCTTTCCTATCATGTTCTTTGATACAGCGAGTTCCTCCGCCGACTTAACGCCCTCAATCTTGAGTGTGAAGTCGAGAGCCTCATCAGCCACGTTGGCATGAACGCTGAGAATGCCCTCTTCGTCTACTGAGAACACAACGTCAATCTGCGTGCCCTTAGGCCATTCGCGTGTAATGGCCAGATAACGGTCCTCCAACATCGTGCAGAAACGCTCCTCTACAGCCGACTCTGTCTCGGGATTGGTGAAGTCGCTCTCAAAAACCTTATTGGTAATGGTCTTCTGACCGTCACACATCGTTACAAACGAAGCTGTCGCCTTTGTCGGCAACGAGGTGTTGGCAAAGATAAGGTTGCGCACCATCGCTGTGCCATCGTCTCCTGTATAGTCAGTGCCGTAGGTCTTACTCGTCACATTCACGACGCGGGTCTGCGGGCCCTTCATACGCTCAGGAGGACATTCAATGGCTCCTGCAATATATTCCTCCACAGCATCTCTGTATGCCTTGTTGAGTGCATAGATGGCAGCACCCTTTGCCACACACTGGTCTGGATCAGTAAGCTTGGCGTCGCATCCGAACTCGGCGTCAATGCGCTGCTTCACCTGCGGCATACGGCTCGAACCACCAACGAGGAGGAACTCCAGTTCGCTCTGATATCCCTTTGCCCTTGCTTCGTCTATCACCTTACGCGTGGCGTCGATGGTCTGCTCAAGGAATGGAGAGGTAAGTGCGTCAAACAACTCACGTGTGATCTCGAAGCGAGCCGACTGTCCGTCGTACTGTATGTTGCACTTTACGGATGTCTTGGCTGAAAGCTGCTTCTTCTTAACCTCTGCCTCAAGGAGAAGCGTATACTTGAGTTCTTCGTCGTCCATAGTATATGAGCCGCCGGTCTGCTCATTAAACTGTGCCAGCATGTAGTTGGCAAGCTCCGTATCCCAGTCAACACCGCCGAGGTGATGGTCGCCGCCCGTGGCAATAACCTTGATGGCACCGCCGTTCACATTGATGATGGTCACGTCGAATGTGCCGCCACCGAGGTCATATACGAGGACCGTCTTGCGCTCTGTGGTCTTCATGCCGTAAGAGATGGCTGCAGCAGTAGGCTCATTGATGATGCCGAGGACATTGAGTCCGGCTATCTCGCCTGCCTGCTTGGTCTGCATACGCTCCTTTGTTCCGAAATAAGCGGGACATGTTATCACTACGTCAGTGATGGGTTCGGGATTGTCGCCAAGGTCATTGGCGTCCTTCACAAGCTTCTTAAGGATAAGAGCCGAAATCTCTGCCGGGTCCATGTGGTACGGAAACTTGTTGGACGACTTGTCGAAATCAGCGTCCACACCCATCGAGCGCTTCACGAAGCTCACGCAGTTCTGCGGCTCGGTAGAGAGCATTCCCTTTGCCTCATTGCCGACTATGGCCTTTTCCTTATTCTCAAAGTATACCACAGAGGGAGTGGTGGTTCCGCCGTCAAAGTTGGTAAGCACAACTGCCTGGTCAAACTTGTCCACCTGTGCTATACAGCTATATGTTGTTCCGAGGTCGATGCCATAAACGGCACGTGATTTGTCTTCTGCCATAATAATAATGTTTTGTAAAGGTTTAAAAGATTATTGTTGTTTAATGATTTACTGTTTAAGGCGATACACCACGATACGGGCTGGGCGGATAATGCGTCCGCTGTCGTCGTCGCGGAATCCTTCCGCTATGCATTCAGCCACGGTATTGGCTTTTTCCTCCTCCGTGGTGTCAATCACGCGGATGGCTTTGTGCTCCTTCGGCTTGTAAGGCGAGCCCGGTTCGGGAGCGAATGCCGTAAGCGAATACTCGTCTTCCAGCATATCCTTCACGTAGAGCATGCCACCGTCCACGAGCTTCTTCATCGCCTCCGCGTCGAAAGTCTCATCAGACGGATTGAAGCGGGCACTGGTTTGCGCCATGCGTTCATATATGCTGATAATGTTAAGGGCATAGCCGCGCTTGATGTCGGTGATGAGTCCGGCACGCATCTTCTGCAGTTCGTCGTGCAGGTCACGTATTAGTTTCTCCTGATAGACCGCTGTGTCTATCTTCTCAGCGAGACCATCAATCGAACCTTTCATCTCAGCCAAGGATTTCATTACGGCTTCGGTGTTGTCTGGCTTTTCTTCAGCAGCGGAAGCGTTGTCTGCTGGTTTCTCTTCAGCAACGGCATCTGCCGGCTTCTCTTCGGGAGCGGAAGTTTGAGGTGAGGTCTCTGGCGTAGCAGTTGTCGCAGGCTGAGTGTCGGCAGGATGCCCTGCAGCACGGAGCGACTGTACCTCCGCAAGCAGTTCTGCCACCTGCTTCTTTATAGCACTCACATCCTCTTTAACCCAAATCGGTCATTAGAAAATGACAAGAAGCTTTTTCTAATGACCGCCATTAGAAAAACAGCTTTGTATATGCTTGATTCATAAATA
>OLWU01000083.1_pt1 | contig 19291 bp, 14 predicted proteins | sample 1673351 | NCBI WGS metagenome assembly OLWU01 (sample SAMEA103958109, study PRJEB25191) | human gut metagenome | biome: human-associated habitat [ENVO:00009003]; feature: intestine environment [ENVO:2100002]; material: feces | place: Germany | collected 2013/2015
TCGCGGCCATACCGGCTGACGACGGCGGGTTTCGTTTTACTTAATTTGGAATACAAAATAAGGGCGTTCGAAGCAGTCGGGGCGGAGAAGCTCGCAGTCGCACCATGCGGCGCAGCCTTCCATGCGCACCTTTCCGGCGCGGCCGGGAATATCGTAGCGGCCGGGGCGGTACATAGGGTCGAGCACGCGGAACTGGTCGTCCTGAAGGCGGTCGAGCAGGATATAATGCCCGCTGTCGGAAAACAGGCCGACGTAGCCCTCGCGGTCGCCGCGCGTGTTGGCGACGGTTTTGGCGGAGGGGTCGGCGCGCATCAGGGCGAGAACCTCGTCCAGATCCTCCGTGCAGGTCATTTTCAGATCAAAGCGCCCGGCGAGCGCGCCGCCAAGGATGTAGAAATTTGTGCCGAAGCGGTCGCGCGCGCCGCAGCGCCGGGCGAACCGGACGGCTTCCTCCGGCGGGAAGGAAACGCCGGGCAGGCGCTCGATCAGCATGGACGCGCAGCACACGCCGCAGCCGCTGTTCGCGACGGTGCGGCCGTCGCCATGAAAGGGATAAGGCAGGTCGGTATAATCAAGCTGGCAGTAAAAGGGCTTCATGCGCGTCTCCTTTCACGGAAAGCCGATCAGGCGAGCGCGCCGCCTCGGAACGCGGCGATTGTCGCGGCGTCCAGACGGCGGATGACAGCCTCGGCGAGGTCGACGGCGTGCGTAAAGTCGCTCAGCGACGCAATGCCCCAGTGGCTGTGGATGTAGCGCACGGGCAGGCCCAGCTTCGCCTTGATGCTGATGACCGCGCCGCCCTTGGCCGTGCCGTCCAGCTTCGTGAGGATGATGCCGGTCAGGCCCGCCGTCTCGCGGAACACCTTCGCCTGCTGCAAGCCGTTCTGCCCCGTGGTCGCGTCGAGCACGAGCAGCGTCTCCTTGGCGGCGTCCGGCGTTTCGCGGTCGATGATCTTGCGCAGCTTTGCCAGCTCCTGCATCAGGTTCGCCTTGTTGTGCAGGCGGCCCGCCGTGTCGCAGAACACGACGTCCACATTTCTCGCCTTTGCCGCGGCGAGCGAGTCGAACAGCACCGCGCCGGGATCGGCGCCCTCGCGGCTGCGCACGATCTCCACGCCCGCGCGGTCTGCCCAAATTTCGAGCTGGTCCGCCGCCGCCGCGCGGAAGGTATCCGCCGCGCACAGCAGCACGCGCTTGCCCTGCTTTTTGTAGCGGTTGGCGAGCTTGCCGATGCTCGTGGTCTTGCCCACGCCGTTCACGCCGATGATGAGCACGACGCTCGGCGTTGTGGAGAGGTCGAGGCTCGTATCGCCGACCTCGAGCTTCTTTTCCAAAATATCGCGCAGCGCCTGCTTGACGTCGTCGCCGCGCTGAATGCTCTTTTCGTATACGACCTTACGCAGCTCCTTCACGGCGTCCGCCGCGACCGCCGCGCCGAGGTCTGCCATGATCAGGCTCTCCTCCAGCTCGTCGTAGAAATCCTCGTCGATGGTCTCCCAGATGATGCTGTCGTACCACGCCTTTTTGATCCTTGCAAAAATACCCATCGTCTTACCCCTTGATGTTCAGTTCTTTCGCCATGTCGTTCATGTTGATGGTCAGCACCTTGCTCACGCCGCGCTCCTGCATCGTCACGCCGTAGAGCACGTCGGCGGCCTCCATCGTGCCGCGGCGGTGGGTGATGACGATGAACTGCGTCTTGTCGCAGATGCGGCGCATATAGTGCGCCACGCGGATGACGTTCGGCTCGTCGAGCGCCGCCTCGATCTCGTCCATCACGCAGAACGGCGTGGGGTGGACCTTGAGAATGGCGAAGTAGAGCGCGATGGCGACGAACGCCTTCTCGCCGCCCGAGAGCAGCGAGAGCGTCTTGAGCGCCTTGCCCGGCGGCTGGACCTTGATCTCGATGCCGCAGTCGAGCACGGCGTTCTCGTCCTCCAGCTCAAGCGTGGCCTTGCCGCCGCCGAAGAGCTCGAGGAAGGTCTCCTGAAAGCTCTCGCGGATGAGAGCGAACTGCTCCTTGAAGATGACCGTCATCTCGCTCGTGATGTTCTCAATGACGCCCAGCAGCTCCTCCTTGGCCTTTTCCACATCGTCGCGCTGTCCGGTGAGGTAGGTATAGCGCGTGTTCACGCGGTCGAATTCCTCGATGGCGCCGACGTTGACATTGCCGAGGCCGTTGATCTCGCGCTTCAATTCATTGATGCGGCGGCTCGCCTTCGGCACGCTCTCCAGCTCGATGCGCTGCTCCTGTGCCGCGGAGTGGGACAGCTCGTAGCTCTCCCAGAGCTTATCCAATATCTGCTTTTCCTCCATCGCGGCGGTGACGCGCTTCTGCTCGAGCCTGCCCGCGGCGGCCTGTGTCTGAGAGAGCAGCTCATTGCACTCGCGGTATCTGCGGTCGTTCGCGCTGCGCTCGCCCTCAAGCGTCAGCTTGGCCTCCGCCAGCTCCGCCAGCTCCGCCCTGCGCTTCTCGGCGTCGGCGCGCAGAGAAGCGGTCACCGCGTCATGCTGCGCGATCTCCTCCTCCGCGGCCTTGATCTTCGCGCGGTAGTCCTCGATGAGCGCACGGCGTCCGTCCTCGTCGCCGCGCATCTGCTGGGCGAGCGTCTCGAGGTCGCCCAGCGCGCGTTCGGTCGTCTCCCGCTCGGCGGTAAAGCCCGCAAGCGTGCTCTTGCGCGCGGCGATCTCGTCGCCGAGGTGCGCGCTGTCGCGTTGGAGCTCGTTCTGGCCGGCGAGCTTTTCCTCGCTCTCCGCACGGCAGCGTGCGGCCTCGGCCTCGTGCTTTTTGATCTCCTCCTCGCGGGCGGCGGCTGCCTTTTTCAGCTCCTCCGTGCGCGCGGTGATGCTCTCGAGCTCGGCGGCGATGTCGCTCTCCCGCGTGCGGAGCGATTCGAGCAGCATATCGTACTGCTTCTTTTCGCCCGTCAGGCGGAGCACCGCGTCCTCCGCGCCGCGCTGCTGCTCGCGCGCGACGTCCAGCTCATACTGCGCGGCGTTCAGGTCGCGCTTGGCCTCGTCCGCCTCGCGGAGCGCGGCATCGAGCTTCTCCGTTAAGGCTTCCCGCCAGGCAGTCAGTTCCTTGAGCTCGTTGGCGCGGCTCAAAATGCCCGCGCTGCGGCTCACCGAGCCGCCGGTCATGCTGCCGCCGCGGTTCAAGACCTGCCCGTCGAGCGTGACGATGCGGAAACGATTGCTGTACTTTCTCGCGATGGCGATGCCGCAGTCCATATCCTCGACCACGACGGTGCGGCCGAGCAGATTGTTGAAAATTTCCGTGTACCGCTTATCGAACTGCACGAGCTGCGACGCGACGCCGACGTAGCCGTACTCGCGCTCGACGCCCGCCTCGCGCAGCACGTCGCCGCGGATGGCGGTCAGCGGCAGGAAGGTCGCGCGGCCGCCGTCGCGCTGCTTTAAGAAGTTGATGGCGCTCTTGGCGTCCTCCTCGCGGTCCACGACCACGTTCTGCATTCCCGCGCCGAGGGCGATCTCGATGGCGACGGCATAGCGCTTGTCGGTCGTCATCAGGTTGGCGACCGGCCCGTGCACGCCGCGCAGCGCGTTCTTCTCCGCCGCCTGCATGATGAGACGGACCGCCTTATTGAAGCCCTCGTACTCTTTTTCCATCTCGCTCAGAAGATGGATGCGGGAGTCGAGGTTGTTCTTTTCCATGGTGAGGTCGATGCTCTTCTGCCGCGCCGTCTCCTCGCGCTTGACGCGCCCCTCCATCTTGAGGGTATGACCGGAGATGATGTTGCGCACGGCGTCGGCCTCCTCCTGCGCCTCCTCAAGGGCGCGGCGGGACGCGGACGCGGCCCTGCGCTTCTCGGTCAGCTGACCGTCCACGCTCTCGCTCTCCGCTTCGAGCGTCGCGCGGCGCTCAGCCAGCTCGGCAAGGCCCGCGTTTATCGCGCTCACGTCCGCGCGGCAGTCCGCCGCGTCGGAGGCCGCCAGCGCTTCCTTCGCGCGCAGAGCCTCGACCTCGCTGCCGGCCTCGCCGGCCGTGCGGGCAAGCTCCTCCGCCTGCGCGAGGAAGGCGCGAAGCTCCTCCTCGAGCTCCGCCGCCTGCGCGGCAAGCTCCTCGATGCGCGCGTGCTTCGCAGCGATCTGCGCGGTCAGGCTCTCCGCGCGGCCCGACTGGTCGCGCAGGTCGTTCTCCACGCGCTCGATGCTCGCGCGGTTGTGCTCGATGCCCGTGCGCAGCACCGCCACAGCGGCGTCCTCCTCGCTGCGCTTCGCGTCCAGCTCGGCGCACTCGGTGCGCAGGCGCTCCTGCTCCATGTCGTTCGCGTGTGCCTTTTCCGCAAACTGCTCGGAGGCGGCGTACAGCTCGTCCAGCGCGGCGTTCGCGCGCTCCAGCTCCTGCTGGGCAAGAGCATAGTCGGTGTTGAGCTTGATGGAATCGGTCTTGATCTTGTCCAGGTTTTCGAGCCAGACGGAGATCTCCAGTGTGCGCAGCTCGTCGCGGAGGATCAGGTATTTCTTCGCCTTCTCCGCCTGCGAGCGCAGCGGCCCGACCTGCAGCTCCAGCTCGGCGATCTTGTCGTTGATGCGCACGAGGTTCTCCTCCGTGCGCTCGAGCTTGCGCTCCGTCTCCTCCTTGCGGTGGCGGAACTTGGAGATGCCCGCCGCCTCCTCGAAGATCTCGCGGCGGTCGGCGCTCTTGACCGACAATATCTCGTCGATCTTGCCCTGACCGACGATGGAATAGCCCTCGCGGCCCATGCCGGTATCCATGAACAGCTCGTTCACGTCACGCAGGCGCACGCTCTGCTTGTTGATGTAGTATTCACTCTCGCCGCTGCGGTAATACCGGCGGGTGACGGCGACCTCGCTCTCCTCCATTCGGGGGAAGATGTGCTCGGTGTTGTCGAGCACGAGCGTCACCTGCGCGAAGCCCATCTGGCTGCGCTTTTCCGTGCCGCCGAAGATGACATCCTCCATCTTCGCGCCGCGCAGCGATTTGCTCGACTGCTCGCCCATGACCCAGCGGATCGCGTCCGACACGTTGGACTTGCCGCTGCCGTTGGGGCCGACGATGGCGGTGATATCCTCACCGAAGTTCAATACGGTTTTATCGGGAAAGCTCTTAAATCCTTGAATTTCGAGCGCTTTTAAGTACATTCCGTGATCTCCTTTGTGCAAGGGAGTAAAAATAGGCAGAAAAAGACATATTTTAACTTATGTACTATACCATTTTCCCCCTCGTTTTTCAAGAGCGAATGATGAACAGAGTGTAAAAAAGACGCCCGTCGGGCGTCTTTTCGCTTCATTTTTCCTGTGCCGCGCGTTTCCGCCGCGGCTTCGTCGCCGCACGGGCCTCGGCGATGAGCGCGTAAAGCTCCTCATAGGCGTCGGCGAGCGTGCCGACGCGGTCGATGAGGCCGTCCGCCACCGCCTCCTCGCCGTAGAGGATGCTGCCGACGTCGGCGGCCATGTCCTCGGCGGCCAGCATGAGCGCGAGCAGCTTTTTCTCGGATATGCCGGAATTCTTCGTCACAAAGCGCACGATGCGCTCCTGCAGGCGGTCGAAGTAGTGATAGGTCTGCGGCGCGGCGATGAGCGTTCCGTTCGTGCGGATGGGGTGGACGGTCATGGACGCGCTCGGCGCGATGAGCGAGCGCTTCGGCGCAACGGCCAGCGGCACGCCGATGGAGTGTCCCCCGCCGAGCACGAGCGAAACGGTCGGCTTCCTCATGCCCGCGATCAGCTCGGCGATGGCAAGCCCCGCCTCCACATCGCCGCCGCAGGTGTTGAGGAGCAGCAGCACGCCGTCGATCTCCTCGCTCTCGTCGAGCGCCGCGAGCAGCGGCAGAACGTGCTCGTACTTGGTCGTTTTCACGGTATTGGGCAGCAGGCTGTGGCCCTCGATCTGCCCGATGACCGTCAGGCAGTAGACCGTGCCGCGCGCGGTGCGCGTGGTCACGGCTCCCATATCCACGATGGGCTGCATGGGCGGCGTCTGCTCGGGCGCAGACCTCTGCTCCTCGTTCTCGTTCGGCTTTGTCGGTTCCGTCATGGCGCATCCCTCCTCTTTTCTCACAAGGTAGGATTTGCAGAAAAATGAGAAAGCATACGGCGCGCCGTATGCTTTCCCGCTATGTATCCTGTTATTTTTCCGTGCCGTAGAAAAAGAGCGCCACCGTGCCGGGGCCGACGTGCGCGCCGGTGACCGGCTCGTAGTAGACCTCGAGGCATTCGCCGGTAAAGCCCCTTTCGCGCAGAAGACCGAGCAGATAATCCGTTCCCTCGCGGTTGTCCGCGTGGGCGATGCCGATGCGCGCGGTCTTATCCAGCGCGCGCTTGTCGAAATAGTCCGCCAGCTCGGCGTAGGCCTTCTTATTCCCGCGCACCTTGCCGCAGGAAACGATGTGGCCCGTCTCGTCGCCGCGCAGGATGGGCTTGATGCCGAGCACCGAGCCGACCAGCGCCGCCGCGCCGGAGATGCGCCCGCCGCGCTTGAGGTAGTTCAGATCGTCCACCGTGAAGAACTGGCACATGTGGGGGCGGCGCGCGAGAATGCGGTCACCGACCTCCTCAAAGCTCCTGCCCGCGCGCAGCAGCTCCGCCGCCTCGAGCACCTGCAGGCCCTCGCCGAGCGAGGCGGCATAGGTGTCGATGGTCATGATTTTGGCGTGAGGATATTTTTCCCGCAGCTCCTCCGCCGCGAGCGCCGCGGCGTGCGCCGTGCCGCTGATGCCGCCGGACATACCGACGTAGAGCACATCGTCGCCCTGCGCGAGCGCGCGTTCAAAGAACGCCGCCGCCGTTGCGGGGTTGACCATTGAGGTCTTGACCTCGGCGCCCCGGCGCATGGCGTCGTAGAAGGCCTTGCCGTCGAAGTCCGTCTCCTCGTTGTAGTCCTCCGCCACGCCGTTGACCGTGTAGGAAAACGGAATGACCGCGATATCGTACTCGCGCAGCAGCGCGAGCGGCAGATTGGCCGAGGTGTCGGTATAGAGCTTCGTCATGGCAAAACTTCCTTTTCTGTATTTCTTAACACTCAGTGTACCACGCTCTAAGCGCGGAAACAAGCAAAGTTACAGATTCTTTACATTAACCTAACAGCATGACAACGGCAGGGTGGTCACCCTGCCGTTTTTTCGTCAATTCTGCTCAAAGATCACGCGCATGGTCTTGTAGGTCATATAGCAGTCGAGCTTGGCGACCGTCTCGTAGGGCGCGTGCATGGAGAGCACGGGAACGCCCGCGTCGAGCGTGTCGATGTTGCGCTGCGCCATGAACTTGGCGACCGTGCCGCCGCCGCCCGCGTCGGTCTTGCCGAGCTCGGCCATCTGCCAGAACACGCCGTTGTCGTTGAGCAGCTTACGCACGCGGCCCACGACCTCGGCAGAGGCGTCGGAGGCACCGGACTTGCCGCCCGCGCCGGTGTACTTGCAAAGACCCACGCCATAGTTGACAAAGGCGGCGTTGCGCTTATCGTACACGTCGGCAAAGTTCGGGTCGTAGGCGGCGGTCACGTCCGCGCTCAGGCAGAAGGAGTTTGCCAGGCAGTCGCGCAGCGCGACGCCCTGCGCCTCGCACAGGTCCGCCATGAACTTGTCGAACGCCTGCGAAAGCATACCGGAAACGCCCTCGGAGCCGATCTCCTCCTTGTCCGCGAAGATGCACACGGCGGTGCGCTTCGGGCTTTTCGCGTCGAAGATGCCCGCAAGCTCCGCGTAGGCGCACACGCGGTCGTCGTGACCGTAGGAGGCGATGAAGCTGCGGTCGAAGCCGATGTCGCGCGCCTTGCCGGCGGGCACGACCTCCAGCTCGGCGGAGATGAGGTCCTCCTCCACGATGCCGTACTTCTCATTGAGGAGCTTGAGGACGTTGAGCTTGAAGCGGTCCGAGCAGTCCTCGCCCGCGAGCGGACGGCCGCCGACGAGCAGGTTCAGGCTCTCGCTGGGAATGGCCTCGTTGAGCGGCTTTTTGCCCTGCTCGCGGCCGAGGTGCGGCAGCAGATCGTTGATGATGAACTGCGGGTCGCCCTCGTCCGCGCCGATGTGGACGGCGACCGTGGAACCGTCGCCGCGCACGACCACGCCGTGCAGCTCGAGCGGGATGGTCACCCAGTGGTACTTGCGGATGCCGCCATAGTGGTGCGTCTTGAGATAGGCCATCTCGGCTTCCTCGTAGAGCGGGCGGGGCTTGAGGTCCAGGCGGGGCGCGTCGGTGTGCGCCGCGCCGATGTTCGCGCCGTGGCTGAGGTCCTGCTCGCCGATGACCGCAAGCATAATTGCTTTACCCCTGTTGTTATAGTAGACTTTATCGCCCGTCTTGAGCGCCATGCCCTTCTCGTAGGGCACGAAGCCGCGCGCGCTGGCCAGCTCGATGCAGTGCTCCACGCACAGCCGCTCGGTCTTGCCGTGGTCAAGGAAATCCTTGTAGTCCTCGCAGTAGGCGTGCATCGCCCGCTCCTCCTCAGCGCTCAGGCGCTCATAGCCGTTTTTCGGCGCATAAGCGAGCTTCTCCGCCCACTCGTTCTTTTTCTTCTCTGCCATGGTTCATTCCTCCTTGGATTTTTTAATAATGGTATCCAGAAACTCCTCCGCGGCAAACGCAGCCTGCGCGGGAGTCGGGTAGTTGTTTTCAAAGACCGCGTCGCAGTCCGCGCGGAACGCCTCCTCGCTGCGCTGCGCACGCACACGGGCGCGGGCGTAGTCCTCGGAGATGCCGTCGCGCGTCATGATGCGGCGCACGCGCACCTCCTCCGGCGCGGTGACCGCGACGGTCACGTCGCAGAGCGCGCCGAGGCCGCTCTCCACGAGCTTGATGGCGTCGAGCGCGATGAGCCGCGCGCCGCTTTCCTCCATGCGCCGCGCGAGCGCGCGGGGCAGATGGCGGAAGATGATGGCGTCGAGCTGCGCAAGCGCGCCGGCGTCGCCGAATACTATATTGCCCAGCTTTTGCCGGTCCAATCCGCCGTCGGGGGCGAAGACATCGCCGAACGCGGCGGTCAGGTCGGCGCGCAGCGGCGCGTCGGTCCGGAGCATTTCGTGGTACACCGCGTCGCAGTCGAGCACCAGCGCGCCGCGCTTTTCCAGCGCGCGCAGCAGCGTGGTCTTGCCCGCGCCGGTGCCGCCGGTGATGCCGAGGACAAAGGCGCCGTCCGCCTCCTCCGTGTGGAAGCCGGCGGCCTTTTTCAGCCGGTTGCCGACGGCGAGGCCAAGCCCCGCGCTGTCGGGGCACTGCGCCCAGATGGCGGGTACGTCGGTCGCGTCGAAGGTGCGCAGCGCGTCAAAAACGTGCTGCGACTGCGCGAGCTTATCGCCGCTCGCGCCGAGCCGGTGAACGATGTGCCCCGCAAAGAGCGGCGCGAACTCGTCGAAGCAGATCACGCCGTCCCGCGCGCCGATCTCGGCAAGCAGCCGCCGCGCGCTCGCGCGGGGCGAGCCGGTGACGACCGTGACGGGCGCCTTTGGTGCGTAGTGACGGTACTTCATGCCCGGTGCGCGGGGCCTCTCCCCCGCCGCCATCTGCTGCGTGACCGCCTTATCCACCGCCACCTCGCCGAGCACGGCGCGCAGCTCCTCGAGCGGCAGCCCGCCCGGGCGCAGCAGACGCGGCGGCGTGCAGGTCAGGTCGATGATGGTCGATTCCACACCCACGCGGCAGGGCCCGCCGTCCACCACGCCGTCGATCCTGCCGTCCATGTCCTCGCGGACGTGCGCGGCGGTCGTGCAGCTCGGACGGCCCGAGGTGTTGGCGCTCGGCGCGGCGACCGGAACGCCGGAGGCCGCAATGATCGCGCGCGTCACCGCGTGGTCGGGACAGCGCATCCCGACGGTGTCCAGCCCGCCGGTGGTGACGAGCGGCACGCAGTCCGCCTTCGGCAGTATCATCGTCAGCGGCCCGGGCCAGAAGCGCCCGGCAAGGCGGTACGCCGTCTCCGGCACGTCCTTGCAGTAGCGCGCGAGCCAGCTCGCGTCGGGGATATGCAGGATGAGCGGGTTATCCTGCGGGCGGCCCTTGGCCTCAAAAATGTGCCGCACGGCGTCCGCGTTCAGTCCGTCCGCGCCGAGGCCGTAGACCGTCTCGGTCGGGATGGCGAGCAGCCCGCCGCGGCGCAGAATGTCCGCGGCCTGTTCGACCGCCGCGCTCTCCCGCGCAGGATCGGTGATGGTAAAGTATCGGGTGTTCAAAAAGGTTCCCCCTTCTGTGCGTCTGAAGCGCTCAGCTCTCCGTGCTCTCGCGCAGCTTTTCTGCCTGCGCCTGCATGGTCAGCGCGTCAATGATCGGGTCAAGGTCTCCGTTGATGACGGCGTCGATGTTGAAATTCTTGCTGTCCCCCGTCAAGCGGTGGTCGGTGACGCGGTTCTGTGGGAAGTTGTAGGTGCGGATGCGCTCGTTGCGCATCCCGGTGCCGACCTGCGCGCGGCGCTCGTTCGTCACGGCGCTCTCCACACGCTCACGCTCCATTTCATAGAGCTTGCTCGCAAGCATCTGCATACACTTCGCGCGGTTCTGCACCTGCGAACGCTCCTCCTGACACGCCACGACGATTCCCGTCGGCTTGTGGATCAGCCGCACGGCGGAGCTCGTCTTGTTGACGTGCTGTCCGCCCGCGCCCGAGGAGCGGTAGACCTGCATCTCGATGTCCTCCGGCCGGAGGTCGACGTCGACCTCCTCCATCTCCGGCAGCACCGCGACCGTGGCGGTGGAGGTGTGGACGCGCCCGCCGCTCTCCGTCTCCGGTACGCGCTGCACGCGGTGGACGCCGCTTTCAAACTTCAGTCTTGACCACGCACCCGCGCCGTTGAGGATAAAGTCAGCTTCCTTTACACCGCCCAGCTCCGTGTCGTTGTAGTTCAAAAGCTCGATCTTCCAGCCGTGCTTTTCGGCGTACATGGAGTACATACGGTAGAGGTCCGCCGCGAAGAGCGCGCTCTCCTCGCCGCCCACGCCGCCGCGCAGCTCCATGATGACGTTTTTCCCGTCGTTCGGGTCGCGCGGCAGGAGCAGCACGCGCAGCTCCTCATAAAGCCGCTCCTTGTCCGCCTTCGCCTGCCGCAGCTCCTCCTGCGCCATGTCGCGCAGCTCGGCATCGGAGAGCAGCTCCGTCGCCTCGGCGATGGTCCGCTCCGCGCGGCGATAGTCCTCGTAGCACTGCGCGACCGGCTCAAGCTCCTTCTGCTCCTGCGTGAGCCTCCGCAGCTCCTTCGCGTCGCCGTAGATCTCCGGCACGGTCAGCAGCTCTCCGATCTCCGCGCAGCGGCGCGCGATCTGTTCCAGCTTCTCCCACATTGCTTCAGTTCTCCGCCGTCATGTAGTTCGTCACATTGCGGATGAACTCGTCGCGCCAGAAGTGATAGCCCGCCGAGCCGATGCGCAGCGAGACGTCCGCCACGTGGGGGTGGTCGACGTACTGGTCCATCTGGTCGCACACATCCTTATACAGCTCCTCGCTGCCGTGGACGACGACATAGGCGATGTTCTGCACCTCCAGCCCGCGGCGCTTGAGAAAGCCGCGCGCGATGCTCGAGCAGCGTCCCGCCCAGATGGGCGTGCCGAGAATGACGAGCCGGTAGTCCTGTAAGGCGCGGCGCGTATCAAACGGCTCCATCGCGCGGGTACGGCGGCGCATGGCGTCCAGCCCGCAGCGCAGCCAGCCGATGGCGCCGTCGCGGTCCACGCGGTCGCGCATCTCCACGCACTCGCAGTCAAGCGCGGCAGCGATCTCCTCCATGGCAAATTTTGTGTGTCCCGTGCGGGAGTAATACAAGCACAGAATATCCTTGTTCATCGTTAACCTCCGTAGACAAAATAGGCGGCAAGGCCGAAGGCCTCGCGGATAAAGTAATTGACGGTCAGGCATTGAAAGTAGAGCGCGGAGGGCAGATGCGCCGGCACGGCGGCGGTATCGCCGCCCCACATCAGCCGCGCGCGGCAGAGGTGGAAGTCCGAGGTGACGATGGCGACGCGCCGCGCCGGATCAACGCCCAGCTCCTCGAGTATCGCCCGCGAGTAGCGCAGGTTCTCCTGCGTGCTGGTGGAGCGCTCCTCCGGGTACAGCCGGCTCTCGTCCACGCCGCGGCGCACCAGCGCGCGGCGCATACACTCGGCCTCGGTGATGGCCTCGCCCGGCCCCTGTCCGCCGGAGAGGACCACCGGCACGTCGGGGTGCTCCTCCAGATAGGCTGCCGCGGCGTCGATGCGCGTGCGCAGCGTGAGCGACGGCGTTTCGCCGTTCACGCCCGCGCCGAGCACGATGACCGCGCTCACCGGTTCGTCTGTTTTCTCCGCAAGCGAGCCGCGAATGACCATTGTCTCCAACGCGGCAAAGAGGACAAAGCCTGCGGCGAGCAGCGCGAGCAGGACCCGCCTGCCCCACACCGCCGCGCGGCTGCCGCGCCGTGCGGCGCGCTCCAGCACGAAAAGCACGAACAGCACCGCCGCGGCACACAGGCAGAGGAGGGCGGAAAAGCGCAGTCCCGGAACGAAGCGCAGCAGCACCGCCAGCGCGAGGAAAACGAGCGCCGCCGCAAACAGCCGCCGCTCCCGCTTTGTGAGCGCCTTCCATTTTTCTCTCATGTCCCGACCTCCCCGCTCGCGTGTTTTCGTCCCTGCCGCTTCTCGCCTTCCTATTCGCCCGCCTCGGCGGCGAGCGCCTCCCAGCGCTCCATCAGCTCTGTGAGCTTCTGCTCCTGCGTCTCCTTTTCGGCGTAGAGCGCGCTGTATTTCTCATAGTCGGACGCGGCTTCCTCCAGCCGCGCGTCCAGCGCGGCGAGCGCCTCCTCCTGCTGCGCGATCTCGCGCTCGCAGATGGTCAGCTGGCGGCGTGCCGCCTGCTGATTTTTATTGCCGCGCGGCGGCTTTTCCGTAAGGCTCTTTTCCTTTACTGTCTTTTCCGGCTCTGCCTTTTTCGCCGGCTGCTCCGCCTTCACCTTGCGGTAGCGGGCAAAGCCCATCGGGTAGTCGGTGATCCTCTGCTCCTCCAGCTCCCAGACGCGGGTGGCGAAGCGGTTGATGAAGTAGCGGTCGTGGCTGACGAACAGCAGCGTCCCGTCGAAGGCCTCCACCGCCTCCTCGATCCACTCGCGCGAGGCGATGTCGAGGTGGTTGGTCGGCTCGTCGAGGATGAGGAAGTTCACCTCGTCGTCCATCAGCATACACAGCCGCAGGCGGCTCTGCTCGCCGCCGGAGAGCACGGAAACAGACTTGAACACGTCCTCTCCGCGGAAGTGGAACGCCGCCAGACGGTCGCGCGCCTTCTGCGGCGTGATGTCCCGCTTGGAATAAAGCATCGTGTCCACAAGATTGCGCTGCGGCACGTCGAAGTGAATGATCTGCGGCAGGTAGGCGATCTTCGTCGAGGGGCCGAGCTTGATGCGGCCCTCGTCGGGGTACTCCTCGCCCATGATCATCTTGATGAGCGTGGATTTTCCCGTACCGTTGTCGCCGATGAGCGCGATGCGCTCGCCCGGCTCTATGAGCTCGTCGATGCCGGAGAAGAGCTTCTTCTCGCCGTAGGACTTCGCCACGTCCTCGAGCACAAGCACCTCGTCGCCGAAAAATTCCTTCTGCCGGAAGCGGACGGAGAGCTTTTTGTCCTCGCGCGGCCTTTCGGCGGTCTGGAGCCGCGCGATGCGCTTTTCCATGGAGAACGCGCGCTTGTGCAGCTTGTCCGCGCCCATGAACGCCCACAGGTGCATCTGCTCCGCCGCGCGGGTGAGCTGTTCGATTTTCGCCTGATCCTTTTCGTATTTTTTCAGCTTTTCCTCAAAGCGGCGCTGCCGCTCCTCCACGTAGAAGCTGTAATTCCCGCTGTAAAACTCCGCCTTGCCGTCGGATATTTCTATCGAGCGCTGCACAACGCGGTCAAGGAACCATCGGTCGTGGCTTATCACGAGCACCGTGCCGCGGAAATGCAGAAGATACTCCTCCAGCCACTCCGTCGCGTGCAGGTCGAGATGGTTCGTCGGCTCGTCGAGCAGCAGTATGTCCGTGTCCTCAAGGATGAGCCGCGCGAGGTTGACGCGCGTTTTCTCCCCGCCGGAGAGCGAGGCGAACGGCTGGGCGCGCATCGGGGCGGGAATGTCCAGCCCGTTTGCGACGCGATTGCGGTCAACGTCCATGTCGTACCCGCCGAGGCGGCGGAAGTCCTCGCTCAGGCGGTCGTATTCCGCCAGCAGCGCGCCGGAATCGTCGTGCTCCATCGCGCGCGTCAGGTCGTCAATGCGGCGGGATATGTCGTAAAGCCGCTGGTGCGCGTCGCGCAGCACGTCCTCCACCGTCCACCCCTCGGGGTAGACAGGTATCTGCGAGATGAGACCGAGGCGCTTGCCCGGCGCGATCATCACTTCGCCCTCGTCATAGTCCAGCTCGCCCGTGAGTATGCGGAAGAGCGTCGTCTTGCCGCAGCCGTTGTGGCCGAGAATGCCCACGCGCTCCCCGGTGTTCACCGAAAAGCTCAGCCCGTCCAGTATATTCTTGCCTATCTCGAAGGACTTGACCAACGAGCTGACAGAAACGTCTATCATCTTGCCTTATTGCTCCTCTTTGAAGTAATCCTGTAAAAACTGATTTGTCACCGTGCCCGCCATGCTCAGTCCGCCGCCGCCGCGCTCGACCATCGTCACGAACGCATACGGGTGCTCCTCATCGTCGAGAAAGCCCACGAACCACGCGTTCGACGTGCCGTCGCCGACCTCGGCCGTGCCGGTCTTGGCGCAGATGTTGAGACCGGGGAAGTTATGCTCGGCATCGTAGGCCGTGACGGCGTTGTAGCTCATCAGCTGCCTGAGGCGCGACGCGGTCGCGCTGTCCATGTACCGCTCGGCGACGCTCTGCGTGCCGTCGTTTATGAGCTTCGGCTCGATGAGCACGCCGCCGTTTGCCACGGCGCAAACAAAGCGCAGCATCGAGTACGGGCACACAAGGTCCGTTGACTGCCCGATGCCCGACCAGCCGATCTCCGGGTCGCCCACGAACTCCGTTGGGTAATTGCCCGCGGCGGTCGTTATCCCGTCGAGGCTCTGCCGGTCGAGAAAGCCGTACTCGCGCACGTAGTCGACCATCGTGTCCTGCCCAAGCCGCACCGCGAGCGTCGCGAATGTACAGTTGCAGGAATTTGCGAGTGCCTGCTCAAAATTCTGCTGCCCGTGCGGCGTTTTGCAGGTGATGGGCACGCCCGCGATCTCGGTCTTGCCCTCGCAGTAAAAGCCCTCGTCGAATAGATCGGGGATGTTCTCTATCGCGGCGGCGGAGGTCACAAGCTTAAACACCGACCCCGGCGTGAACGCCGCCGAGAGGCAGCGGTTGATATACGCGCCCTCCGCCGGCTCCGCGTCGGATTCCAGCGGGTCGACCGACGGCGTGGACACCATGCCAAGGAGCTCGCCCGTGCGGTAGTTGCACACGAGCACCGCGGCGTTGTACGTCTCGCGCGGCGGGGTGATCTCGCTGCCGTCCTCGGCGTATACAGGCTCCGCCTCCTCGCTCACCGGCTTATAGAGGCGGCAGAGGCGGGCGTAGATGCATTTATTCAGCTCCGCGTCAATGTTGAGCACCATGACGCTGTGCTGCTCCTGCGTCGTGCCGTTTATGAGGTCAAACCCCTGCATATCGTTCCAGAAGTTTGACAGCACGCCCGTGCCCGTGCGCCCCCAGTAGTCGCCCGTGACGTGGTAGTTGGCCTCGCGCGTCCACTCGTCCACGGCGAACAGGTTTTCATATCCGCTGAAATATGCCAGCGACGTGCCGCGCCGGTCGTATATCTGCCCGGTCGAGCCGGAGTTCGCGCGCGAGAAGTACAGTGCCCATTCCTGCCCGTGGTCGATGTAGCGCAGCACGTACACCACCATCCCGCATATCACGAGCGCCGCGATCAGCAACACGGAGATCGCCCGGTTGGTGATCTTTCTCATTCGTCATCCTCCCAGTCGTCCTCGTCGTCCTCTTCCTCGTCCGCGATGCGCTTGACGGCGTTGACCGCAAAGCTCGCGCTGCGCCGGTTGTCGGCGCTCTTAACATATGCCATCATCATCCAGCACGCAAGGAGCGACGAGCCGCCGCGCGACACGAACGGGAACGTCACACCCGTGAACGGCAGAATGTCCAGTGAGCCGAACACGTTCAGCGCCAGCTGCACCAGAAGCATGCTCATCGCCGCGCACGCGGCGATAGAGTAGTACGCCGAGCGGCCGTGCCGCGCCGAGCGCACCGCGAAGAACGCCAGCGTCAGCACCGCGAGCACCATGCATATCCCGATGATCAGCCCCAGCTCCTCGCAGATGAGGGCAAACACCATGTCCGTGTTCGCCGCGAAAATATTCTCCAGCCAGCCGTTTCCCGCGCCCTTGCCGAAGAGCCCGCCCGAGGCGGCGGCGGACATGGCGCGCGTCTGCTGATAGCCCTTGTCGTAAATATCCTCCCACACGTGCCCCCACGCGGCGAAGCGCTGGGCAATGTACGGCTTAACGGACACCGCCAGAAACCCGGCGAGCCCCGCGCCCGACACCGCCAGCAGCACCGTCGCGATGGACCCGGAGCGCATGAACGAGATGACCAGAAAGCTCACGAAGAATATGAGCGCCGTGCCGAAGTCGCCGATGAGCGCGAGCGCCACGACGCACACGGCGGAAAAGCCGATGAACGTGTACAGGTTTCGTGTGCGGTAGAGCCGGTCAAGCGTGGACGCGCCCACATAGATGTACAGCGCCTTCACAAACTCCGAGGGCTGGAACGAGTACCCGCCGAACTCAAGCCAGTTGCGCGCGCCGAATACGGCGTCGCTCGTCACGACGTTCAGCCCCAGCAGCGCCAGCGCGAACACCGCGACAGGGATGCGCGCGAGCGATGTGCGCCGGAGGTTTCGCAGCCACCAGCCGTCTATCAGAAAGAGCACCACGCCCGCCGCCGTCAGCAGAAGCTGTTTGTACATATCCTCCGGCGTGGACGATGCCGCCACTGACATACCCAGCGAGCTGAGATAGAACGCGAGCGTCTCGACCTCAAAGCCGCTGCGTCCGATGAAGCGCATCGCGTAGTAGCACAGCCACTGTATGCACATCAGCCCTGCGAACGCCAGCGCGATGTCGCGCACGTATTCCGGCTCTGCGGAGAACAGGTGCTCCGTCAGCAGAAACGCCTGCAAAAGCGTCAGCTCAGTAAGCGTCACGGCAGGGGAGACGGACTGCCCCGCGCGGGTGCGGTGCTGCTCAAGCGCCTCGCGCTGCTCGGTGTTCACCGGCAGAAAGCGCATCACGGTCCCCGCGAGGTTCAGCACATCGCCGGAGCGCACTTCCACGCCGTTCGCGCCGACCTTCACGCCGTTGACCCATACCCCGCCCTTGGAGAAGATGTCGTACAGCCGCCACGCGCCCTTGTCAGAGCGCGTGAAGACCGCGTGCACGCGCCCGATGCCGGGCATGTCCACGCGAATGTCGGAGAAACGGGAGCGCCCGATGAGGTTTTCCCAGTGGTAGATGGGCAGATTCTCGCGCCCGCGGCGGATGTAGCCCCACAGCTCCGGCTCGTAGCGGTCGCTCAGCATTGAGCGTATGCACCGCACGAGTATCGCGAGCGACAGGATGATCATGCCGTATTTCGCTGTCGTGACAGCGTATTCCCCCAGCAGCGCCAAGCCCGTTCCTCCGTTTCCTTAGTAAATTACACATACTATATCAAATTATATTATACCACAAGCTATACCCGGTTGACAACTGCGGCGCGGTAAACTACAATAAACAGCATGAAAAACGCTGAAAGAAAACGCAATATCCGCCCCGCGGACAAAAGGACGCGCATATGGGTGCTCGCGCTCGCGGCGGTGTGCGCCGTGTGCGCGGCGGCGTACCTGCTTGCCGGTGCGCTCGGCGGCGGGACGACGGCGGTCGTGCGTGTCGACGGGGAGGCGCTTTACCGCATCGACCTCTCCTCGGTCACGGAGGCTTATGACATAAGCATCGACACGCAGTACGGGCACAACACGGTGCACGTCGCGCCGGGGAGCATCGCGGTCACGGCGGCGGACTGCCCGGACGGGGTGTGCGTCGCGCAGGGTGCGCTCACGCACGGGGGCGTGCCGATAATCTGCATGCCGCACCATCTGAGCGTGCGGATAGAGGGGAGCGGGATAGATGCCTAAGACAAAGAAGCTCGCGCTTATGGCGGTGCTGACCGCCATCGCGCTCACCATATTCATGATCGAGGCGCAGATACCAGCGCCCGTGCCGATACCGGGCGTGAAGCTCGGTCTTGCCAACATCATCACGCTCACCGCCGTGCTCATCCTCGGCAAGAAGGAGGCGGGCGCGGTGCTCGCCGCGCGCATCATCATGGGCGCGATGTTTGCCGGCAGCCCCTCCGCGATACTCTACAGCGGCGCAGGCGGCGTGCTCGCGTATGCGGTGATGTGCCTCATGGTCGGTCATGTGCCGGAAAAGCGGTTGTGGGCGGTGTCCGCGGTGTCCGCGGTGGCGCACAACATGGGGCAGCTGCTCGCGTGCGTGCTCGTTGTGAAAACGCCGGGCGTTTTCGTGTACGCCCCGGCGCTCATCGTCTCCGGCATCATCACGGGCGTGTTCACGGGCTTCGGCGCGATGTACCTTGTCCGCGCTGTGCGCAAGCTGAAACTATGAGACAGCACTATATGAAATAATGAGATTTGACTATTTTCTTATTTGGGGTATAATACGAATACAATAATAAAAATGCACTGCTTGGAAAGGTAGGTAAACAACAATGAGCGAATGCACACATGACTGCTCCAGTTGCGGCGAGGCCTGCGCCAGCCGCGAGCAGGAGAGCTTCAGGAAAGAGCTGCACGAGGGCGCGAGCGTGAAGAAGGTCATTGCCGTTGTCAGCGGCAAGGGCGGCGTGGGCAAGTCCCTCGTCACGAGTCTTCTCGCCTCCGAAATGCAGCGCCGGGGGCACAACGCCGCCATTCTCGACGCGGAGACGCTCGCCCGACTCAACGAGAGGGCGGACGCCGTGAGCGAGAAGTATCGCTGCGACGTTGCCGTCGTGCTCACGGACGGCACGGACGGCAAGACCACCGAGAACTACGCCTTTGATTTCTATGAAGCCAACGGCTACGGCTACGGCGACAATGACGACGGCGTGATGCTCGTGGTCGATGTGACCGGACGCAGCTATCGCTGCATCACGCACGGCTTCGGCGCTTATGCGTTCACCGATGCGGGTCAGGAGTACGCGGACGGGTTTTACGTGCCGTATCTGCGCGACAGCGACTGGGCGGGGGCGGCGGAGGGCTTCATCGGCATTGCCGAAACGCTCCTGACGGCCGCACGCGCCGGTCAGCCGTATGATGTCGGCACGA
>OLWU01000084.1_pt1 | contig 19236 bp, 14 predicted proteins | sample 1673351 | NCBI WGS metagenome assembly OLWU01 (sample SAMEA103958109, study PRJEB25191) | human gut metagenome | biome: human-associated habitat [ENVO:00009003]; feature: intestine environment [ENVO:2100002]; material: feces | place: Germany | collected 2013/2015
TTGCAGGAGACGCCGCGGTCGGGAATGCTGGGGGAATACTCCGGACCGCTGGAGGGGTCCAGCGGGTGGCAGCGGACGCCGGGGATGGGGATAATGTCCCGGTCGCCCTGAAAGCGCGTGTTCATCGCCCAGAGCACGTCGTCCGTGTCGTGAATGTCGACGTCCTCGTCCACCAAAATGACATGCTTGAGCTCCGGGAACGCTGAGAACGCCAGCAGCGCCGCCTGACGCTGCCGCCCCTCGTCCGCGGGGCAGCTTTTTTTGAACTGGAGCACCGCCATATATTTTCCGCCGCCGCTCCGGTGGGCGTAAATGCCGGTCAGCTTGCCGGGCATCGCCTGCTCGATGAGCCCGAAGATGGACGCCTCGGTCGGCAGCCCCGCCATATTGACGTGCTCCTCGCTCGGACCGATGCAGGTCTGCATGATGGGATTCTCCCGGCTCGTCACCGCCTTGACGCGCAGGACCCACGCCTCGCTGCTCGCGCGACCGTTATAGCCGGGGAACTCCGGCATGGCGAAGCCCGTGTCCGTGTGCTGGTCCTCCCGCACGCGCACGCCGGGCAGAATTTCGCCCTCGATGACGAATTCCGCGTTCGCGATTGCGCGGCAGTCCACGCTGACGCAGCGGACGAGCTCCACCGGAGCGCCGCGCAGCGCACCCGCGATGGCAAGCTCGTCGCAGCCGAGCGGCGTCGTCGGCGGCTCGAAGCAGGAGAGAATATACGCCGCGGGGTCCAGCCCGATGGACACGGAGATCGGCAGCGGCTGCCCCAACTCGCTCGCGCGCTCCGCCATCGCGCCGATGTGGCGCGAGCCGGGCTGGAGAAAGATCGAGAGCTCATCCGGTCCCTGCACGCAGAGACGGTGGATCGTCGCGTCGAAGCGTCCGGTGTCCGGGTGTGCGGCGTAGCAGAGACCCATGGTGATGAACGGTCCCGCGTCCACCGGCGTGTTCGTCGAAATCGGCAGGATGCGGCGAAGGTCAAAGCCGGGGTCGCCCGCACGGTAAACGCGCTGCTGGCAGGGCGCAGGACCCTCCGCCAGCACCGGCGCGACGGGATGGTCCACGCACGCGCGGATGACGCGCGGCAGCTCATACTGCCCGCAGCCGAAAAACGCCGCGCAGCGCGCCCGGCTTCCGAGCACGCCGATCGCCACCCGCGCGCCGGGGTGGTCGGCGATGTTCTCAAACAGCATCGCCGGTCCGTTCACGCGCGTCGGCCGCCTTACCGTTCCGCCCGCACCGACGCGGCGGTAGACACCGGCAAGCTCCGCCGTGAGGTCCACCGGGATCTGCGTTTTTACGAGCTCGCCCGGCATCGCCTCCAGCAGCGCCAGCGCGCTGCGCAGATCGTGCACTTGCTTTGTCATGGGTTGGTTCGCTCCTTTCGGAAAAAGTTTTTCTGCGCCCAGTATATCAGAAAAAACCCTCTTTGAAAAGTGCTGTTTCTTTCCGTCAAGCCCTTGACACGGAGCGAGGAATGGAGTATGATAGCGGCAGCAGCTATGAGAGGTACTTGACTATGAAAAACGCACAGCCCAAGCTCCCCGGCGTTGACGGCGTGGAGGTGCGCCATACGCTCTGCGATATCTGCACCCCCGGCGTCCACTGCGGGGTGGACGTCTATGTGAAAAACGGCGAGCTGCTGAAGCTCGAGGGCACGCCCGGCTTTCCGCCGAACCGCGGCGCGCTCTGCCCCAAGGGCGCGTCCGGGCGGCAATATGTTCTGCGTCCGGACCGCATCCAAACGCCGATGCGCCGCGTCGGCGCGCGCGGCAGCGGCGAGTTCGAGCCCATCGGCTGGGACGAAGCGCTCGCGCTCGCCGCGGCGGGACTCAATGCCGCCAAAGCGCGCTCCGGCGCGGAGTCGACCGTGTTTCTAAGCGGCTACGGCAAGTGGTACCGCCCGTTTTTGCAGCGGCTGGCTTACGACTTCGGCAGCCCCAACTTTCTGACGGAATCGAGCTCCTGCTGGTGGTCGGCGATCTTGGCGTCGCGCTGCGTTTTCGGACACGCGACGATGCCGGACCTCCAGAACGCCGCCGCGCTTTTCATCTGGGGCAGCGACCCCTTCAACAAAAACATCCACCAGACGACCGCGCTCTTTGCGCTGAAGGCGCGCGGCGGGAAAATCGTCGTCGTCGACCCGCGGCGCGGTCCGGCGAGCGAGCAGCTCGCGGACCTCTACCTCCGCCCCCGGCTGGGGACGGACGCCGCCCTCGCCGCGGCGATGGCGAACCATATCATCGAAAGCGGGCTCGCGGACTTTGATTTTATCGAGAAATATGTCCACGGCTTCGCGCCTTACCGCGAATATGTCTCGCGCTTTTCCCTCGCGGAGGGCGAGCGTATTACGGGCGTCCCGGCGGCGCTGATACGCGAGGCAGCGGAGCTTTTCGCCCGCACGAAGCCCGCCGCGATCATGACCGGCACGGGGCTCACCCACCGGAAAAACGGCTTCAACGCCTCCCGCGCGCTGATGAGTCTCGCCGCCGTCTGCGGTCAGTTCGACCGCCCCGGCACGCTCCGCCCGGCGCTCGGCGCGGCGACCTTCTGCAACACGCCCGGCGGCTTCACCTCCCGCGAGGCGGAATTTACCGCGGACGTGCAGCCCAAAACGGCAAAGCCCGCTGTCGGGCTCCCCGACTACCCGCTCTTTGCCGAGATGATGCACGAGGGACAGGCGATCTCGCTCGCGGAGCAGATCGAGTCCGGCGCGCCTTACCCCATCCGCGCCGCGCTGCTCGCGGGCGTCAACCACAAGATGTATCCGAACTCCCCGCGCTTTCTGCGCGCGCTCCGTTCGCTCGACTTCATCGTCGCGACGGACCTGTTCTGGACGGAGAGCTGCCGCAGCGCAGACATCGTGCTGCCCGCCTGCTCCTCCTTCGAGCGCGCGGAGGTCAAATGCTACGCGAACAGATTTATGTATTACACCCAGCCCGTCATCCCGCCGCTTTACGAAAGCCGCCCGGACACCGAGATCTTCGCCGGGCTCGCCCGTGCGCTGGAGCTGGGCGACCCGCTGCTCTGCGCCGGCTATGACGCCTGCGTGCGCTGGATGCTGTTCGAGCCCTCCGGACTCGCCGACTGGGAGGCGTTCCGCCGCGCGGACCGCCCCGTTCCCGCGCCGAACGCGCGCGGCTATGAGTGGGGCACCGCCCTCGCACGCGGCGTCGCCACGCCGACGGGGAAGATCGAGCTATTCAGCGAGACGATCGCCGCTTACCGCCGCCCGGAGCTCGACCCGCTGCCGGTCTATGCCGACAGCTTCGACGCTGCGGACGCCGCGGAATTTGACCTCACGCTCTGCGCCGGGGCGCGCAACCCCGGCATGCTCCACTCCCGGCTCCACGCCTGCCCGTGGCCGCGCTCGCTGCGCCCGGAGGCGAGCGTGGATATAAACCCCGCCGACGCCGCTACGCGCGGCATCGCGCAGGGCGACATGGTGGAGCTCGCCACGCCGCTGCGCGCCATCTCCGTCCGCGCAAACCTGACGCTCTCCGCCGCGCCCGGCGAGGTCTATATGTACCACGGCTACGACGAGGCGGACGTCAACAGTCTCATCCCGGCGGACCACCGAGACCCCTACACGGGCTTCCCCGGCTATAAGCAGCTCCGCTGCCGCGTCACAAAAAAGGAGGGCTGACCGTCCGATGCACTACCGCTTTCATTTCGACGAGCACCGCTGCGCCGCCTGCGGCGCATGCGTCGTCGCCTGTCTCGACGAGCACGACGCCGACCTCGCCGCCGGGGACCCGGCGTGGCGCGCCGTCCGCGTCATAGAGTGCGCTCCGCGCTTCCGCTACCGTTCGGAAAGCTGCCTCCACTGCGCCGACGCGCCCTGCATCGCCGCCTGTCCGCGCGATTGCCTGCGCAAAAACGAGCAGGGGCTCACGGTCTGGGATAACGCCGCCTGCGTCGGCTGCCGCCGCTGTCTCGCCGTCTGCCCCGTCGCCGCCCCGCGCTTCGGTCCGGACCGGAAAATGCAGAAATGCGACGGCTGCGCCGCCCGCGTAGCCGCCGGACTCGCCCCAGCCTGCGTCCGCGTCTGCCCCACCGGCGCGCTCACCGGAGAGCGCGAGGAATAAAGAAGTCTCCCAAGGGGAAACGCCCGCACCCTCCCGAACCCGGCATTTTCGGAAGCTTGTCAACACCCCCAGGCGTTTGCACCAAGTAAAAAAGCGAAAAAGCCCGAAAACCCGGACCTTTTCGCTGGGAAACGGCGAAGAAATGCCTTGCTTAAGTTCGCGCCCGCCCTAAAGGACTAGCGCCTTCGGCGCGTCGCAGGCGCGAATAGAGTTGAATTATTTTTCGGCGGGGCGTATACCTGCCGAAAAATACTCTTTCTATTGTGCCACCGTTTCACCCATTGTCAATCCCCGCCGCTTTTTCCGGCGGGGATTTTTCTATCGCTTCACGCGCGTCACGAGCAGAGCGGCGGCGGCGCCGACCGCGATTCCGGCTATCGTTCCGCCGATCAGCAGCGCGGGGAGGTACCAGAGCAGCCGCCGCGTTCCGAGCAGCAGCGCCGCGGTCGCTAACTGCGCCAGATTATGCGCCAGCGCGCCGGCGACGGAGACGCCCATGCAGCCGAAGCGTCCGCTGCGGCGCAGGAGCAGCATCACGGCAAGGCTCACCGCCGCGCCCGCGGCGGAATAAGCCAGCGACAGCGCGCTGCCGAACAGCAGCGCCGCGAGCGCCACGCGCAGCAGCGAGATCGCCGCCGCGTCGCGCCCGCCGAGGCGGTAGAGCGCGAAGACGACCGCGATATTCGGCAGCCCCAGCTTCAGCCCCGGCGCAATATGGGCGAGCGGCGGCAGCAGCGATTCCAGATAGCTCAGCACCAGCGCGAGCGCGACGAGCAGGGCGCGCAGCGCGATTTTTTTTGTCCGCATCCTCACGCCCCCCTCAGCCCGTCTCTGCGTCCGTGCCGCCCGCCGCGCCGCCCGCGACCTCGATCACGAGGCGATGGGGCAGGCAGACGATCGTCTCCCCGTCCGCGCGCACCCAGCCGGTGCGGACGCAGACACGGTCCGGGCAGTCGGCGTCCGAAACGCAGACCGCGCCGCCGCGCACCGTGACCGTGTTGCCGCAGGGGAGCGTGAGCTCCGCGTCGACGGTGAGCGGCAGGCGGCAATACTCCGCGCCGCCGATCGAGACGACCGCCTCGCCGCCGGTCCGCCGCGTCAGGCACAGCACAAAAAGGAGCGCCGCCGCGAGCAGCAGCGCCCCTGAAATGAGCAGCAGATCGTTTCGCCGCGTGTGCTTCACGAGGCGGTGGAGTCGGCAATCGCCTTGCAGGGGCAGGCGGCGATGCAGGTGCCGCAGCCGACGCAGACACCGTAATCGATGACGGGGAGGTTCCGCTCCATGCGGATCGCCCCGGCGGGGCATTTTTTGCTGCAAAGCGAGCAGCCGATGCAGCCGGAGGCGCAGATCTTCTTCACCGCGGGTCCCCTGTCATGGCTGGAGCAGGCGACGAGCGGGCGCGCCGCGGCGGGCAGCACCTCGATGATGTGCTGCGGGCAGGTCTTCGTGCAGAGACCGCAGCCGGTGCAGCGCGCGGGGTCGACGCGGGCGACGCCGCCGGCGACGGCGATCGCGCCCTCCGGACAGACGGCGGCGCAGTCGCCGTAACCGAGGCAGCCGTAAGCGCAGGCACGGTCGCCGGAGAAGAGCAGCTTCGCCGCGGCGCAGCTGTGCTCGCCCTGAAGCTCGCTCTTGCGCTCGCAAGTTCCGCGGCAGTGGACGAAGGCGTTTTTGCGCTCCACGTCCTCAAAGCCGACGCCGAGCGTGTCCGCGAGCGCCTTGGCGACCTCCGCGCCGCCGGCGATGCACTTGTTGGTCTTGGTCTCCTCCCCGCTTGCGAGGGCGGCAGCGTAGCCGTCGCAGCCGGCATAGCCGCAGGCGCCGCAGTTCGCGCCGGGCAGGCACTCCCGGACGGCGGGGAATTTTTCGTCCACGGGGACGGACATATACTTCGACGCCACAGCGAGCAGCACGGCGCAGACCGCGCCGATGGCGGCAAGGAGCAAAACGGCGGTCAGAACAGGACTCATAGCGTTTCCTCCTCCCTTAACCGAAGAGCTTGTCGGCGATGCCGGTGAAGCCCATAAAGGTCATGCTCGTCAGCGCGGCGGCGACGAGGGTGATCGGCAGCCCGCGCCAGCTCCGGGGCGGCTCGGCGCGCTCGATCGCGCGGCGCACGCCGCAGAACAGCACGAGCGCGAGTCCGAAGCCGACGCCCGCAGTGCAGCCGTTGACGCAGGACTCCAGCAGACCCCAGCCGTAGCTTACGGAGGCGTCCGCGTAGCCGTTCGTGACGTTCAGCAGCGTCACGGCAAGCACGGCGCAGTTCGTCGTGATGAGCGGCAGGTAAATGCCGAGCGCGCTGTAAAGCGGTCTGACGAATTTTTTCAGGAAGATCTCGACAAACTGGACGAGCGCCGCGATGACGAGGATGAAGATGATCGTGGAGAGATATTCCAGTCCGAGCGGGACCATCAGCGAGCGGTAAATGCAGTAAGTCGCGGCGGAGGCGAGCGTCATGACGAAGATGACCGCGCCGGACATGCCGAGGCTGGAATCGAGCTTCTGTGAAACGCCGAGGAAGGGGCAGATGGCGATGAACTGGACGAGGACATAGTTCTCCGTGAAGATCATCGTGAAGGCGATCATAAGCAGCGCTTTCATTCCGCGTCCTCCTTTCCGGCGTCGGCGGGCTTTTCGCCCTCGGCGCAGTGCATCGCGCAGTTGCCGCAGCTGCCGTCGCAGCCGATGCGCGGGTCAAACTTTTTGCCTTTTTTATTCATGCAGCGGACGAGCAGCGCCATCGCCGCGGCGAAACAGAAAAATCCGCCGGGCGTCTGGGCGACGATGCCGATCTGATAGCCCTCCGGGATGATGCGCAGACCGTAGATCGTGCCGCTGCCGACCAGTTCGCGGACGACCGCGATGCCGACGATGACGACCGTGTAGCCGACGCCCATGCCGAGCCCGTCGAGCAGGGAGTCGACCACACCGTGGCGGCTCGCGAACATCTCCGCGCGGCCGAGCACGATGCAGTTGACGACGATGAGTGCGAGGAAAATGCCGAGCGAGCGGTAAAGCCCCGGCAGGTAAGCCTCGACGATCATCTCCACGAGCGTCACGAACGTGGCGATGACGACGATGAAGCAGGGAATGCGCACCTTGTCGGGGATGATCTTCCGCAGCAGGGAGATGACGACGTTGGAGCCGACGAGCACGAAGGTCAGCGCCGCGCCCATGCCGAGCGCGCCGGACACCGTGACCGAGATGGCGAGCACGGAGCAGCAGCCGAGCAGCAGGATGAGAACGGGATTTTCCTTGAAAATGCCGTTCGTGAAAATTTTCCACTTGCTTTGTTTCATAGTTTTTTCCCGCCTCCTTTCATCGAATGGCGTTCACGGCAGCCATCGCCGCACCGACCGCCTGACGGACGGCGGCGGAGGAATAGGTCGCGTTCGTGATGGTGTCCACCTCGCCGCAGCTGTCGGCAAGACCGAGGAAGCGGTCTAAATACGCCGCGTCGCCCGCCTTCGAGCCGATGCCGCTCGTTTCGGTGGAGACGTCTGCGCGCAGCCCGACGATTTTGCCCTCGCCGTCGAAGCCGACGGTGACGGCGACGTCGCCCTTGTAGCCGCGGGCGGAGGCGGTGACGACGTAGCCAAGTCCGCTCACCTCGCGCCATGCGCCGGTGATGCCGAGCGCGGCTTTGTCGCAGTCGATCTCCTCGAAGCCCTGCGCGCCTTCCAGAACGGCGGCGCGCGCCGCCTCCGCCTCGATGCGGGCGTTTTCGGCGATGATGGGGGCGGTCGCCTCGTGGGTCAGACCCAGCAGCGCCGCGACGACGATGCAGATCGCGGCGAGGACCGTGATGGGCTTGCCGATGGCGCTCCAAGCGCTTTCCTTTTTCATTTCGCGGCACCTCCCAGCGGCTTGGTGCGGGTCCAGTCATTGATGTAGGGCACCAGAATGTTCATTAGCAAAATGGCGAAGGTGACGCCCTCGGCATAGTTGCCGAACACGCGGATGGCGGCGGTGATGAGTCCGCAGCCGACGCCGAAGATGACCTTGCCCCAGTTCGTGAAGGGGCTCGTAACATAGTCCGTCGCCATAAACACCGCGCCGAGCACCGCGCCGCCCATAAAGATGCTGAGCAGGGGCTGCGCGCCGCCGAAAAGCCATGTAAAGAGCGCGAGCGAGCCGAGATAGCAGAGCGGGATGATCGGCTTGATGACGCGGCGGACGAGCAGATAAACAAAGCCGAGTGCGAGCGCGATCACGCATGTCTCGCCCAGCACGCCGGGATGGTCGCCGAGGAAGAGATGGACGGAGTTCGCCCAGCTCCACGCGCCGGTCTGCGCCAGCGGCGTGGCGGAGCTCACGGCGTCCGCGCCGCGCCATGCGAAGGGCGCGGGATAGCTCGTCATGCTGCCAGTGAACGAGAACATCAGCACGATGCGGCCCACGAGCGCGGGGTTCATAAAGTTGCGGCCCAGCCCGCCGAAGAGCATCTTCACGACGATGATAGCGGCGGCATCCCCGACGATGAGCTGCCACACGGGCATCGAGGCGGGAACGTTGAACGCCAGCAGCACGCCGGTGACGGCGGCGGAGAGGTCCCCGACCGTCACGGGAAGGTGCATCAGCTTTTCCCAGACAAACTCGCAGAGCACGCAGGCGGCGGCGGAGACCGCCGTCAGCAGCAGGGCGCGGGGTCCGAAGAGCACCACGGACGCCGCGAGCGCGGGCGCGAGCGCGATGAGCACGTCGCCCATCACGGCGCGGGTGGAGCGCGGCGCGCGCAGATGGGGCGACACGCCGACATAGAGCTTGTTCATTTCGCCGCCTCCTTTTCCTCACGCAGCTTCGCATTCAAAAATACCTTGGCGAGCTTATGCGACTCCACGAGCCGCCGCCGCGCCGGGCAGACGAAGGCGCAGCAGCCGCATTCCATGCAGAGCGTCACCTTCAGCGCCTTCAGCGCGTCCGCGTCGCGCCGCGCGTAGGCGCCCTCCAGCTCCACGGGCATCAGCTTCAGCGGGCATGCGTCGATGCAGCGCCCGCAGCGGATGCACGCCGTGGGCTCCGGGAGCGCAGCGTCGGCTTCCGCGAAGGCGAGCACAGCGCCGGTGTTCTTGACGACCGGCTGCTCAAGGTCCGGCACGGCGACGCCCATCATAGGTCCGCCCATAATGACCTTTTTCGGCTCGCACTTCAGTCCGCCGGCGGCTTCCAGCACGTCGCGCAGGCTCGTCCCGATCGGGACGATGATGTTTTTCGGCTCCGCAACGGCGCTGCCGTCCACCGTGACGCACTTCTCCACGAGTGGGAAGCCGGTCCGGATATAGCGCGTCAGCACGGCGAGGGTCGTCGCGTTTAAGACGATGCAGCCGACGTCCAGCGGAAGCTTGCCCTCCGGGATGACGCGGCGCGTCGTGGTGTAAACGAGGACCTTTTCGCCGCCCTGCGGGTAAAGGCTCGGCAGGGGGCGGACCTCGGCATAGTCGAGCGCCGCCGTTTCGCGGCGGAGCGCGTCGATGCACGCGGGCTTGTTCTTCTCGATCCCGATGAGGATCCTCGCCGCCGGGTAAAAGCGGTGGAGCAGGCGGAAGCCCTCGCCGAGCAGCGGCGCGTCGTCGAGCATCGTGCGGGTGTCCGCCGTGATATACGGCTCGCACTCCGCGCCGTTGATGCAGAGAAACTCCACGCGCGCGGGGTCGGCGTTCAGCTTCACGGCAGTCGGGAAGCCCGCGCCGCCGAGCCCGACGACGCCGCTCGCGCGCACCGCGGCGATGAAGCTGTCGAAATCCGTGACCTCCGGGGGCGCGAGGTCCGGGCAGACGGTCTGCTCCCCGTCGCTCTCGATCGTGATGGTCTGGCAGAGCGCGCCGTGGAACAGCAGCTGCTCGCCGAGCTTTTTCACCGTGCCGGACACGCCGGAATAGATCGGCGACGCCATCGGGCTCTCCGCCGCGGCGATGAGCTGCCCCACGGTCACATGGTCGCCGGGCTTCACGACGGGAGTCGCCGCGCGCCCGATGTTCATCGAGGTCGGCACCGTGATCGAAGCCGGGACCGGCACGCGGACGGGTGCGAGCTCCGCCGTATGCTTCCGGTGGGGAACATGCACGCCGTGCAGTCGTTTGAATGACACGATATTCAAGTCTCCTTCCCTGATTCTCTCTTTTCCTTTTAAAAAATGCACTTGATATGCAGTGAATTTCGTCGGATAATGGATTCAGTGTAATAAAGCGCATTGCGTACATTATAAACCATGCCCCGCGGCAAAAGCAAGGAGGAACCCATGCGCCGGAGCCAAAAACTTCTTTATCATATCATAGCTTTTTGTTTTCTTTGCCCGTTTTTCCTTGCCGGCTGCGGAAAAAACGCCGCGGCGCGGACGGAAACGGCGTTTGCGCTGGACACCGTTGTGCGCGTGACGGTTTATGCGGAGGCGGACGTTCCGGCGGCGCGCGCCGCGCTCGCGCGCTGCGCCGATTATGAGGCGGTTTTTTCCCGCACGCGCGATACCAGCGAGCTCGCGCGGATAAACGCCGCCGGGGGCGGTACGGTCAGCGAGGACCTCCGCGCCGTTTTGGGGTGCGCGATCGAAGTCTCCGCCCGCAGCGGCGGTGCGCTGGACGTGACGCTCGGCGCGGTCAGCGCGCTCTATGACTTTGCGGCGGAAAACCCCGCCCCGCCGGACGCCGCCGCGGTTGCCGCCGCGCTCGCGGGCAGCGGGATGGACGGCGTTTCGCTCCGCGGCAGCGAGCTCACGCTCGCGCCCGGCGCGGTGCTGGACCTCGGTGCGGTCGCGAAGGGCTATATCGCGGACCGGCTGGCGGAGGATCTGCGCGCTGCGGGCGTGGAGCACGCGATCGTGAATCTCGGCGGCAACGTCGTCTGCATCGGCGCCCGCCCGGACGGGAAGCCCTTTCAGGTCGGCGTGCAGGAGCCCGTCCCCGGCAGCGAAAAAAATGCCGCCGTGCTCTCTGTGACCGACGGCAGCGTCGTCACGAGCGGAAATTATCAGCGGTATTTCGATTATAACGGCGTCCGCTGGCACCATATTCTGGATCCTGAGACCGGCTATCCCGTCCAGAACGGGCTCGCCTCCGTTACGGTCACGGGTCCGGAGTCCATGCTGTGCGACGCCCTCAGCACCGCCTGCTTCGTTCTCGGCGAGGAGGCGGGCTATGCCCTGCTTGCGGAATATCCGGAGTATGAGGCGATCTTCCTGCCCGGGAGGTGAGGAACAGAGCATCCTCTTGCGCGGTCGTGGGAGAATTTGTTATAATGAAGCGGACGAAAAAGACGAAAGGACGAACGCGATGCTGACTTTGATCCTTGGGCGGGCGAAAACGGGCAAGACCGCGGATATGATGGAGCGCATCCGGACGCGGGCGGCGCAGGGCGTCGGCGGGGCGGTGGTGCTCGTGCCGGAGCAGTACAGCCACGAGGCGGAGACCGAGCTGCTCGCCGTCTGCGGCGACAGCGCGAGTTTGTTTGCCGAGGTCCTCTCCTTCACGCGGCTTGCCGCGCGGGTGGAGGGCGAGCTCGGCGGCGCGCGCCGCGCGGCGCTCAGCCGGGGCGGGCGGCTGCTCTGTCTCGTCCGCGCGCTGGGCGACGTGGGCTCCCGGCTCGCCGTTTACGGCGCGGCGCGGCGGCAGGCGCCGCTTCAGCAGGAGCTGCTGCGCGCCATCGACGAGTTCAAGACCTGCCGCATCAGTCCGGACGCGCTGCGCGAATACGCTGAGGGCGCGCACGGCGAGCTCGATGCGCCGGGCACGGACGCGCTGCGCCAGAAGCTCGGCGACCTTGCGCTCATCTATGACGCTTACCAGACCTATGCCGACCGCAGCGGGCTCGACCCGATGGACCGCCTGACGCACCTTGCGGAGCGCATCGGGGAGAGCGCTTACACCCGCTGTGCGTTTTTCGTGGACGGCTTCACGGACTTCACGGCGCAGGAGCTCGCCGTGCTCGGCGCGCTGCTGCGCGCGGGCGCGGAGGTGCGCGTCTGCCTGACGGCGGAGGGGCTTTCCGAGGGACACGAAATTTTTGAGCCGAGCCGCCGCGCGGCGCTGCGTCTCGCGGCGCTCGCCGCGGAATGCGGTGCGGAGTGGGGCGTCGAGCGCTTTTCCGGCGCGGCGCGCAGCGGACCGATGGCGGACGTGGAGCGCGAGGCGTTTTCCTTCGCCGAGGCGCACTGCGAGCCGGCGGGCGCGTTCGCGCTCGTCTGCGCGCCGGACGCCGTGGCGGAGTGCGAGTGGGCGGCGGCGCGCTGCCTCGAGCTCGTGCGCACCACGGGCTGCCGCTGGCGCGACATCGCGGTCACGGCGCGCTCGTTCGAGGCTTACCGCGGCGCGATGGAGAGCGTTTTTGCCCACTACGGCGTTCCGCTCTACACGGCGAAGCGCAGCGCGCTGCTGCAAAAGCCGCTGCCCGCGCTCGTCGCCGCGGCTTACGACACCGTCACCGGCGGCTGGGACTATGAGGACGTGTTCGCGTACCTGAAGACCGGGCTCGCAGGGCTCAGCCGCGCGGAGTGCGACACGCTGGAAAACTATGTTTTTCTCTGGAGCCTCCGCGGTGCGGACTGGACGCGGAACGAGGACTGGGTGCAGCACCCGGCGGGCTTTGGCAGGGACTATACGGACGAGGACCGGGCGCTGCTCGCGGAGATAAACGCCCTGCGCCGCCGCGCGAGCGCGCCGCTGCTGCTGCTCGCCGAGCGCGGCGGGGCGGCGAAAACGGGCGGCGCGGAGGCGCAGGCGCTCGCGGACTTTTTCGCGGCGCTGGAGCTGCCGCGGCTCCTCACGGAGCGCGCCGCGGAGCTGCGCGCGCTGGGGCAGGCGCAGGCGGCGGCGGAATACGCCCAGCTCTGGGACATCGTCTGCGACGCGCTCACGCAGTGCGGCGAGGTGCTGCGCGATACGGAGACGGATCTGGAGAGCTTCGGCAAGCTCTTTACGACCGTGCTGAGCTCTTACGACGTCGGCACGATTCCGCTCTCGCTCGACCGCGTGAGCGCGGGCGACTTCGACCGCATGCGCCGGCGGCATATCCGCCACCTCATCATGCTCGGCTGCGACAGCGCGAGCGTTCCCGCCGCCGCGCCGGGGACCGGCATTTTGTCCGACGCGGACCGCGAGGCGCTCGCCGCCGCGGGGCTGGACGTCGGTAGCGCGGCGGGGGAGCGCCTGGACCGCGAATTTGCGCTGCTCTATAACTGCCTGACCTTGCCGTCGGACACGCTGGCGATCAGCTGGTGCGCCCTCGGCGCGGAGGGCGCGAAGGCGTCGCCCGCCTTCGCCGTCGAGCGCCTGCGCAAGGTCTTCGACCTCCCTGTGGAGAACGTGGACAGCGCCCGCTGCCGCGAGAGCGCGCCGGGACCGGCGTTTGAGCTCGCCGCCGCGGCGTCGCGCCCGTTCCATCCGGAGAGCGCGGAGGCGGCGCGGCGGTGGTTTTCAGACCGCGGTGCGGGCGAGGCGCTCGCGAAGCTGGACGCCGCGGCGTCGCTCACCCGCGGGCGGCTCAGCCGCAGCGCGGTGCGCGCGCTTTACGGCGAAAAGCTGACGCTCTCGGCGTCGCGCATCGACAATTTTTCCGGCTGCCCCTTCTCTTATTTCCTGCAATACGGTCTGAAAGCGAAGCCGCGCCAGCCGGCGGAGTTCGCCCCGCCGGAGATGGGCACCTTTATGCACTTCGTGCTGGAGGGCTGCGCGCGCGCTATCGCCGCGGAGGGCGGCTTTGCCAGCGTCTCGCCGGAGCGCGTGGAGGCGCTCTGCGACGAATATGTGGCGCGCTATGTCCACGAAAAGCTGAACGATTTCCGCCAGAAGTCGCCGCGCTTTATTTACCTGTTCCGGCGGCTCACCGGCTCGGTGCGCGTCGTTGTGACGGATATGGCGGCGGAGCTCGCGAAAAGCGACTTTCAGCCGCTCGACTTTGAGCTGAACTTCGGCGACCGCGAGGCGTTCCCGCCCATCGCGCTCGGCGAGGGGGAGGACTCCCTCGTGCTGACCGGCATCGCCGACCGCGTGGACGGCTGGGTCCATGACGGCAGACTTTACCTGCGCGTCGTGGACTACAAGACCGGCAAAAAGAGCTTCTCGCTCTCGGACGTCTGGTACGGGCTGGGCTTGCAGATGCTGCTCTATCTCTTCGCACTCGAACGCTCCGGCGCATCGCGCTACGGGATGGAGATCGTGCCCGCGGGCGTGCTCTATGTCCCGGCGCGGGACGTGCTCGTCAGCGCTCCGGCGGAGCTCACGGCGGAGCAGATCATGGCGGAGAAGGCAAAGGCGCGCCGCCGCAGCGGACTGCTCCTCGGCGAGAGTGCGGTTTTAGACGCGATGGAGCACGGCGAGCTGCAATACCTGCCCGTCAGCTTCAAGGACGGGACCTATTCCGGCGACGCGCTGGCGTCCGCCGAGCGCCTCGGCGCGCTGGGGCGGCATATTGACACCACGCTCCGCGCCCTCGCGCGGGAGCTGCGCGGCGGCTCCGTGGCGGCAGACCCGTGGTTCCGCAGCCAGACGGAAAACGCCTGCCGCTTCTGCGATTACGCGGCGGCGTGCCACTTCGACGAATCGCAGGACAGCATGCGCTATATAGAAACGATGAAGCCCGGCGAGGTCTGGGACAGGATCGAAAAGGAGGCGGCGGACCATGGCGTTTGAATTTACCCCCGACCAGCGCGCCGCGATCGAAAACCGCGGCGGCAGCCTGCTCGTGTCCGCCGCCGCCGGCAGCGGCAAGACCCGTGTGCTCACGGAGCGGCTCGTCCGCTATGTGACGGATCCCGCGGACCCTGTTGACATTGACCGCTTCCTCGTCATCACCTATACGCGCGCGGCGGCGGCGGAGCTGCGCGGGCGCATTATGGAGGCGCTCGCCCGCGCCGCGGCGGAGCGCCCGGACGATCTGCGCCTGCGGCGGCAGCAGACGCTCTGTCTCAGTGCCCATATCGGCACGATCCACGCCTTCTGCGCGGACGTGCTGCGCGAAAACTGCCACCATTTAGGGCTCTCCCCGGCGTTTACGGTGCTGGAGGAGGACCGCGCGGAGACCATCCGCCGCGGCGTGCTCGCCCGCGTGCTCGACCGGCGTTATGCGAGGATCGAGAGCGACGACGGCTTCCGCCTTCTGGCGGACACGGTCGGCGCGGGGCGGGACGATAAGCGCCTTGAGAGCGCGGTGCTGGAGCTTTATGACAAGCTCCGCAGCCACCCGGACCCGGAAAAGTGGGCGGCGGACCAGCGCGCCGCGCTGCATCTCGAAGGCGTCGGGGACGCGGGCGAGAGCGTCTGGGGGCGCGAGCTGCTCCGCGCGGCGGAGGCGGAGGTCGGCTTTTGGTGCGAAAGCTTTGAAGCCGCTCTCGCGGAGATCGAGGCGGATGAGAAGCTGAAAAAGGCTTACGGTCCCGCCTTCGCCGAGGACGCGGAGGCGCTGCGCGAGCTGCGCCGCGCGCTCTCGCTCGGCTGGGACAGGGCGCGCTGCGCGCTCGCGGCGCTGCCGTTTCCGCGCCTCGGCGCGCTCCGCGCTTATCCGGAGCCGGATCGTCCCGCGCGGCTGAAGGCGCTGCGCGACCGCTGCAAAAAAGCGATGGCGTCGCTCGCCGACCGCCTCGGCGCGCCCTCCGCCGCGCTGCTGCGCGACCAGCGCGCCGCAGCCCCGGCGATGGAGGCGCTGCTGGACCTGACGCTGGAATTTGACCGCGCGTTCTCGGCGGAAAAGCGCCGCCGCAGCGCGGTGGATTTCTCCGATCTGGAGCATTATGCCGCCCGGTTGCTGACCGACCGGGAGACCGGCGCACCGACATGGATCGCGGCGGAGCTCGCCGGGCGCTTCACGGAGATCATGGTGGACGAATATCAGGACGTGAACGCCGTGCAGGAGCGCATTTTCCGCGCCGTTTCGCGGCAGGAGCGGAACCTGTTTTTAGTCGGCGACGTGAAGCAGTCCATTTACCGCTTCCGCCTCGCGGACCCGACGCTGTTTCTGGAAAAATATCAGACCTTCGTCCCCTTTGACCGCGCCGCGGAGGGCGAGGGGCGCAAAATCCTGCTGCGGGAAAACTTCCGCTCGCGCCGCTGCGTCCTCGACGCGGCGAACCGCGTGTTCTCCGTGCTCATGTCGCGCGAGATCGGCGAGCTCGACTATGACGACGACGCCTCTCTCCGCTTCGGCGCGCTCGACTATCTGGAGGGCACGGACAGCCCCGTGGAATTTGACATTCTGGACGCCGGAGAGGGCGGGGAGGACGCACCGGACAAGGCTGAGCGCGAGGCGAAGCACGTCGCCGCGCGCATCGCGGCGATGCTGCGCGAGGGGACCCCGGTCTATTCCGGCGGCGCCGCCCGCCCCTGCGACCCCGGCGATTTCGTAATATTGATGCGCGCGCCGGGCGGCAAGGGCGCGGCGTTCCACCGCGCGCTCGCGGAGGCGGGCATCCCCGTCCAGAGCCGGCAGGGGAGCGGCTTTTTCAAAAGTCTGGAGGTCTCCGTTGCGGTCGATCTGCTCGCGCTCGCCGATAACCCCCACGCGGACGTGCCGCTCATCTCCGCGCTGCGCTCGCCGGTTTTCGGCTTCGACCCGGACGCGCTCAGCGCCATTCGCGCCGCGAAGCGCGACGGCAATTTTTACGGCGCGCTCCGCGCCGCGGCGGAGGATGGGGACGAAAAATGCACCGCCTTCCTCGCGCTGCTGGACCGCTGGCGCGCGCTCGCGCCCGATTTGACGCCCGGCGCGCTGCTCTGGACGATCTATTCGGACACCGCGCTCCCCGCCGTCTGCTCCGCGATGCGCGACGGCGAGACGCGCCGCGCAAACCTCATGCTGCTGCTCGAATACGCCGAGCGCTTTTCCGAGGGCGGCGGGGGCAGCCTCTTCCGCTTCGTGACTTACCTGCGCCGCCTCGCCGAGCAAAACCGCGAGCCGGAGCGCGCGCCCGCGGGACGCGCCGTGCAGATCATGAGCATCCACAAGAGCAAGGGGCTGGAGTTCCCCTTCGTCTTTCTCTGCGACCTCGCCCACCGCTTCAACCGCTCGGACCTGCAATCGCCGGTCCTGATGCACAGCGACCTCGGCGTCGGACCCAAGCTCTGCGACCGGGAGCGGGGCATCGAATACCCCACGCTCGCGCGCCGCGCCATCGCGGAGCGGCTCACGACCGAGATGCTGAGCGAGGAGCTGCGCGTGCTCTATGTCGCGATGACCCGCGCGCGGGAGAGGCTCATCATGACCTGCGTCTGGAAAAATCCGGACAAGGAGCTCGCCAAGCTCGGCGTCGGGCTGACGAACCCCGCGCCCCCGGCGCTGCTGCGCGCGGCGCAGAGCCCGTCCCAGTGGCTCGCCATGGCGTCGCTCATCGACGGGGGAGAGACGATCGCAATGCAGGTGGTCTCCGCAGACGCGGAGCCGGAGACGCCGGAAGCGCCCGACATGCCCGCGGAGACTCCGGCGGCGGACGGCGCGGCGGCGCGCATCGCCGAAAAGCTCGCCTTCCGCTATCCTTACGCCGCCTCCGCCGATCTGCCGAGCAAGCTGACGGCGACGGAGCTGAAGGGGGCGGACGCCCCGGACGCCGAGGGCGCGCCGCTCCTCGCGCCGGACGCGGACTACGAATTCCGCCTCCCGACGCCCGGCGAGCCGGCGAAGCTCACGCCTGCCGAGCGCGGCACGGCGACGCATGCGTTCTTGCAGCACCTGCGCTTTTCCGAGACGGGCAGCATCGCACAGCTGGACACCGAAAAGCGGCGCATCGCCGCGGCGGGGCTGCTGACGGCGGAGGAGGCAGCGGCGGTGGACCTGTCCTCCGTCCTGCGGCTTTTCGGCTCCCCGCTGGGGCGGCGGCTCGCTGCGGCGGCGGACGTGCGGCGGGAGTTCCGCTTCACGCTCCTGGAGCCCGCGGCGGACTATTTCCCCGGCGCGGCGGCGGACGACCGTCTGCTGCTTCAGGGCGTCGTGGACTGCTTTTTCGTCGAAGACGGCGGCGTGACCGTGCTGGACTACAAAACCGACCGCGTCACGGCGGCGGAGGCGCCGCAGCGCGCCGAGCGCTATCGGGGTCAGCTGCGCGCTTACGCCCGCGCGCTCGAGCGCATTCTCGGTCTCCCCGTCCGCCGCTGTGCGCTTTGGTTTCTGCGCCCCGGCGTCGAGATCGACGTCGAGCCGGAAAAAACCTGAATTTTCCCGCGAAAAGCCCTTGCATTTCCGGAAACGGTCTGTTATAATCTCTCTTGCGTCTTGTAACCACACCGCGAAACCGGCGGTGTACTCAAGGCAGCTTAATGTGAACAGGAGTTGCGTCAAACATGAAAGAAGGCATCCATCCCGATTATAAGCCGACGACCATCCGCTGCGCCTGCGGCGCCGTGATCGAAACCGGCAGCACCAAGCAGAACATCACCGTTGAAATCTGCTCCAAGTGCCACCCCTTCTACACCGGCAAGCAGAAGCTGGTCGACACCAGCGGCCGCGTGGACAAGTTCAACAAGAAGTACGGCCTGCAATAATAACGCAACCGGGACCCGCTTACGCCGGGCTCCCGGTTGAATTTTTTTGTTCTTTACAATTAAAATATTTCGCGCTATAATCGAATTATCATCAACAAGGAAAGGACCGGCGAAACGGTATGGAGACCCTGAAGGCGATCTTTACGCGCCGCAGCGTGCGGCGGTTTTCGGAAAAGCGGGTGGAGGACGAAACGCTGCACACGATCCTGCGCGCCGGGATGAGCGGTCCCAGCGCGGTCAACGCGCGCCCGTGGCAGTTTATCGTCGTGCGCGACAAGGCGATGCTCGATGCTATGGCGGACGCGGGCGGCGGCGGACCGATGGAGCCGCTGCGCGGCGCGGACTTTGCCGTGCTCGTCTGCGGCGATCTGCACCGCGCGTTTTCCAAAGCGCCGGATTTCTGGATCGTGGACGGCTCGATCGCGGCGCAGAACCTCATTTTAGCGGCGCACGACCTCGGCGTCGGCAGCGTCTGGCTCGGCACATGGCCCGTCGAAGAGCGCGTGAAGGCGCAGCAGGAGCTCTTCGGACTCCCGGAGCACATCGTGCCCCACTCCATCGTCGCCTTCGGCTACCCCGCCAAGCCCGACGACAGCGAGCGCGACCTCTACGACGAAACGCTCGTGCATTTCTCGTACCGCAGATACCTCGAAAACAGTCTTCGCAAAGCGTTTGATTTCTC
>OLWU01000096.1_pt1 | contig 18509 bp, 18 predicted proteins | sample 1673351 | NCBI WGS metagenome assembly OLWU01 (sample SAMEA103958109, study PRJEB25191) | human gut metagenome | biome: human-associated habitat [ENVO:00009003]; feature: intestine environment [ENVO:2100002]; material: feces | place: Germany | collected 2013/2015
ATAGTCTGGTAATAGTCAGCGTCGGTAATTTGCAGGCTCAGCTCAGCGTCCGTGATGGTGTCGATATGGTTGTCCTCCAACTCGGAGCCAAGCAGCGTCAGGGTGTCTACCGCGTGGGAGTGGGGCGCAAGGTCGGAGTAGAGCAGGTCAGCCATCATGTAGCCGTTGACCATGCAGTAGTTGGCTTGTACCACAATGTTTTGGGCACTGTCGTTTTCCACCAGCAGGTTCAGCTCCGGGCGCAGTCTCAGGAGCTGCGGCAGAAGCAGATGGTCATCGTCCCGCGCAAGAGCGAGGAGGCGATCCGCGCCGTCCCGCCGGGGCTGCGCGTGTTCCACGACGACCCGAACGCCTATCGGCTGACGACGCCGACGGGCCTGCTCGAATACAGCTCCACGAATATGGAGAAATACCTGCCCGACGACCCGGAGCGCCCGCCTGTGGCGCACTGGATCGAAAAGGGCGTGTCCCACGACGAGCGGCTCGGCGGCGAGCGCGCGGCGCGCTATCCGCTGCTCATCGTCTCCAACCACGGCCGCTGGCGCATGCACGCCCAGTGCGACGACATGATCTGGAGCCGCGAGGTGGAGACCATGAAGGTCCGCGGCTGGGACGGCTACGCCTACGAGCCCTGCTGGCTGAATCCCCGCGAGGCTGCAAAGCGCGGGATCGAAACGGGCGACATCGTGAAGGTCTATAACGACCGCGGCGTCGTGCTCTGCGGCGCTTACGTCACGGAGCGCATCGCCGACCGCGCCTGCTATGTGGACCACGGCGCGCGCATCGACCCGATCATCCCCGGCTGGCTGGACCGCGGCGGCGCGATCAACACGATCAGCCCGCTCGCAAACACCTCCGCGAACGCCACCGGTATGGCGACGAGCGGCTACCTCGTCGAGGTGGAAAAGGTGACGCGGGAGGAAATGGACGGCTGGCGGCGGGACTATCCGGAGGCGTTCGCCCGCAAAAGCGACATAGCCTGCGGCGTGTGCCTCGAGGGCTGGCTCGCGGAAGGAGAGAATTGAGAGATGGCAAAAGCGTTTTTGATCGACCTGTCCCTCTGCAACGGCTGCTATAACTGCCAGCTCGCGTGCAAGGACGAGCATGTGGGCAACGACTGGAGCCCCATCGCAAAGCCCCAGCCGGAGATCGGTCAGTTCTGGCTCCACGTGGACCAGAAGACCTGCGGCACGCTGCCGCGTCTGCGCGTGAACTACACGCCGCGGCTCTGCAACCACTGCGAAAACGCCGCCTGCATCGAAGCGTGCTATTTCGACGCCATTTACCGGCGCGATGACGGGCTCGTGATCATCGACCCGGAAAAGTGCCGCGGCTGCGGCGTCTGCGCGGGGAAGTGCCCTTACGGTGCGATTTATTTTAACGACGCGCTGCGCGCCGCCCAGAAATGCACCGGCTGCGCCCACCTGCTCGACGCGGGGGCAAAGCTGCCCCGCTGCGCGGAGGCATGCCCCACCGGGGCGCTGCGCTTTGGCGAGGAGAGCGAGCTTGCGGACGATATTTTGGGCGCGGAGACCGACCGCCCGGAGACCGGCTGCCGCCCGCGGGTGTTTTACCGCAACCGTCCCGGTCAGTTCATCGCGGGGCTCTGCTACGACCCGACCGAAAAGGAGGTCGTCATCGGCGCGCACTGCCGCCTTGTGAGCGGCGGCAAGGTATGGAAAACGGAGACGGACGCTTACGGCGACTTCTGGTTCCGCGACCTGCCCGTCGGGCGCTTCCAGCTCTATATCGAAGCGCCGGGCTATCAGCGGAAAATATTTGACGACCTCCGCACCGTGGAGTGTCTGAACCTCGGCGACATCCCGCTGGAGCGGGAGGCATGAAGCGCGCTTATCTCCGCGCCGCCGTGGAGCTTGCCGCGCCGCACACTTGGCCCGCGGCGGTGACGCCCGTGCTGCTCGGAACGCTCTGGGCGGCCCTCACGGGCGCGGCGCTGCGGCCTTATGTCGCGCTCGCCGTGCTCGCCGCGGCGGTGCTGCTCCAGTCGGCGGTCAACACCATGAACGACTACGCCGACTTCGTCTCCGGGCTCGACACGGCGCAAAGCTGCGTCGACAGCTCGGACGCGGCGCTCGTTTACCGCGGCGTTCCGCCGCGCTTCGCCCTCGCGCTGGGACTTGCCTTTCTGCTGGCGGCGGCGTGCATCGGCGCGCTGCTCGTCCGGCAGTGCGGCGCGGGGCTGCTCGTTTTCGCGGGCGCGGGACTCGCCGCGATTTTGCTCTATGTGCTGCCCGGCGTCTCGCTCGCGGCGCTGCCGCTGGGAGAGGCGCTTTCGGGGACCGCGATGGGCTGCGTGCTCACCCTCGCCGCGGCAGCGGCGCAGGGCGCCGCGCTCGATCCCACCGCGCTGCTCTGGTGCGCGCCGGCGGTGCTGACCGTGGGGAGCATCATGCTCACGAACAACGGATGCGACATCGAAAAGGACCGGGACGCGGGGCGGAAAACGCTCCCTGTGCTCCTCGGACGGAAAAAAACCATGCAGTTACTGCGTATCACCGAGCTGTCAGCAGCCGCGCTCGCCGCGGCGAATGCGGCGATTTTTTGCACCTTTTGGCAGGGCTTTGCCGTCGCTTTGGCGGCTGGAACGGCGCTCAGCGCCCCGATCCGGACCCTGCTCGCCGCGGGACCGGAGCCGGAAGCGCGAAGCGCGCGGATGCTCGGCGCGGTGAAGGCGCACAGCTGGATCACCGGCTGCCAAGCCGCAGCCGCGGCGCTGGCGCTTATGATGAAGTAAGCACTTTCCTTTTGGAAGAAGGAACAAACATAAAAAGGGGGCAATCTGATATGCCGATCGCAAAACCGCTGCGGGAGGTGTTCGACAAGGCGTTTTTCGTCGGGACGATGTTCGCCATCGACCCGCTGATCAACACGCTTGCCGCCGCGGCGCCCGGCTTTGCAAAGGAGCTGGAGGGCGTAGACACCACCGTGCAGCTGAAGCTGCGCGACGATACCCGCGGCCGCTTTCTCACGATCCGGAACGGCCGCGTGAGCGGCAGAAACGGCGTCCATCCGGGCGCGGAGGTGGAGATGATCTTCGAGGACCTCGCCGTGGCGCGCCGCGTCATGATGGGCGAGATGCTCGGAAAAACCAAGGACTTCGTCGACGCGGCGAAAAACACCGCGCTCATCTTAAACGGTCCGGACGAGAAGGCGATGTGGTTCTCCTCACTGCTGCTGAAGATCTTCTCCTTCGACATTCTCTATCTCGGCAATTACGGCACGGAGATGCCGAACGGCGAGAAGCGCTACGTCACCGGCACGAACGGCGGACCCGTGTTCGTCTACGTCAAGGACGGAAAGATCGTCCGCACGACGCCGATCGAGCTCTCCGCCGAGGACGCTGAGGGCTGGACGATCGAGGCGCACGGGAAAAAGTTTACGCCGCCGCGCCGCATGACCGTCGCGCCTTACGGCATCGCGTGGAAGTCGCTCGTCTATTCCGAGGACCGCCTGCTCTATCCTATGAAGCGCGTCGACTGGGACCCGGACGGCGAGCGCCATCCGGAAAACCGCGGCAAGAGCGGCTATGAGCGCATCTCGTGGGACGAGGCGGCGGAGATCGTCGCGAAGGAGATCGTCCGCGTGCGCCAGACTTACGGTCCCGGCGCGGTGCTCTGGTCGCGCAGCTCCCACCATAACTGGGGCTCCGTCGGCTACTTTACCAGCGCGGCGAGCCGCTTTTTCAACTGCATCGGCGCGTCGAGCACGCTCATGAATCCCGACAGCTGGGAGGGCTGGGCATGGGGCGGCGTCCACCACTTCGGCAACTCCGCCCGCCGCGGCGGTATGGAGCCTTACAACACCGTCGAGGACTGCCTGAAGAACGCGGAGATGATCGTGTTCTGGTCCTCCGACCCGGAGACGACCGCCGGCGTTTACGGCGCGCAGGAGGGAACGGTCCGGCGCGAGTGGTTCAAGCGCCTCGGCATCCCCGTCGTCCACATCGACCCCTACTGCAACTCCACCGCCGCCTTCATGGGCGGGCGCTGGATCGCCCCGCGGCCCGCGACGGACGCGGCGATGGCGCTCGCCATCGCGAACGTCTGGCTCAAGGCGGGGACCTATGACAAAAAATTCGTCGCCGACCGCACGCTCGGTCTGGAGACGTGGAGCCGGTATATCCTCGGCGAGACGGACGGCGTTGACAAAACACCGGAGTGGCAGGAGCCCATCACGGGCGTCGCCGCGCGGACGGTCCGCGCGCTCGCGGAGGAGTGGGCAAAGCGGAAAACTTACCTCTCCTGCGGCGGCATCCCCGGCTTCGGCGGCGCCTGCCGCACCGCTTACGGCACGGAGTGGGCGCGCGCCATGGCGTGCCTGAACGCCTTGCAGGGCTTCGGCAAGCCGGGCGTCAACTTCGGCGGTCTGCAATACGGAACGCCGCTCGACACGCGCTCTTACTTTCCCGGCTACGCCTCCGGCGGCTTCTCCGGCGACTATCTCGGCTCCGGCGCGGGCGTTACGCTCTATAACCGCATGCCCCAGTCGCCCTCCGTTAACTCCGAATACCAGAAGGTGCCGCGCCTGCGGCTCCCGGAGGCGATCATCACGGGACACGCCGAGGCTTACGCTTATGACAACTACTGCGTCCACGGCCAGTTCCGCAAGGTGACTTACCCCGCGCCGGGGCATGAGCCGGTGCGCATGTATTACCGCTACGGCGGCTCCTATCTCGGCACCCAGCCGGAGAGCAACCGCTTTGTCGACATGTACCAGAGCGCGAATCTGGAGTGCGTCGTGAGTCAGGGCGTCTGGATGGAGGGCGAAACGCGCTTTGCCGACCTCATCCTGCCCGCCTGCACTAACTTTGAGCGCTGGGACATCGGCGAGGCGGGGCACTGCGGCGGCTATATCGACAAGTCGTTTTTGCAGAACAACTTCCGCATCGTCCACATGCAGCATAAGTGCATCGAGCCGCTGGGGGAGAGCAAGTCCGATTTCGACATCTTCCAGATGATTGCGAACAAGCTCGGACTCTGGCAGGTTTACAGCGAGGGCAACAACGAGTTCGACTGGGTCCGCCGCCTCTTTGAGTGCAGCGATCTGCCGAAGTCGGTCGGCTGGCGCAGCTTTATGAAAAAGGGCTATTACGTCGTGCCGCCGCTGCCGGAAAACCGGCGCGACCCCGTGGCGTATAACTGGTTTTATGAGTCGCGCAAGCGCGATGTTCCGGAGCTTTCGCCGCTGCCGTCGGAGTATTACGGGCGCTACGCCGAGGGACTCCAGACGCCGTCGGGCAAATTTGAGTTCGAGGCGCAGACGCTCAAGCGCTTCGACCCGAACGACCCGGACCGCCTGCCCATCTGCACCTATCACGAATCGTGGGAGGGCGCGCAGAGCCCGCTGCACGAAAAATATCCGCTCCAGATGATCTCGCCCCATTCCAAGTACAGCTTCCACACGATGGGCGACAGCAAGAATTCCGCCATCAACGACATCGCGGAGCACCGCATTTTGATCGACGGCTACCGCTACTGGGTCATCCGTATGAACCCGGCGGACGCGGCGGCTCGCGGTCTGCGCCGCGGGGAGCTCGTCGAGGTCTTCAACGACCGCGGCAGCGTTCTCTGCGGGCTGGACACCACGGAGCGCCTGCCCCGCGGCGTTGTCCACAGCTTTGAATCCTGCGCGGACTTCCGCTGCCTCGCCGAGCCGGGGCGCAGCGCGGAGGTCAACGGCTGCGTCAACACGCTGACGAGCTCGCGCAACATCGTCGCGAAGGCGCACGGACTGTCCGTCAACTCCTGTCTGGTGGACGTCCGCAAATGGGAAGGAGGAGAAAACCCGTGGAAAAAGTGCATCTGATCTTTGATCCGGAAAAATGCGTCGGCTGCTATAACTGCCTCCTCGCCTGTCAGGACGAGCACTGCGGCAACGACTGGCTGCCCTATACCCGCGCCCAGCAGCTCCACGGCGCGCCGTGGGTCCGCACCACGCGCCATGAGCGCGGCGCGGTGCCCTATACCGAGGTGGCGTTCCGGACCGAAATGTGCCGCCACTGTGAAAATGCCGCCTGCGAAAAGGCGTTTCCGGACGCCGTCCGGCGCCGCGACGACGGCGTGGTGCTGCTCGACCCGGAAAAGTCTCGCGGCAACCGTGCGCTTGTGGACGCCTGTCCTTACGGCGCCATCGTCTGGAACGAGGAGCTGGACACCGCGCAGAAATGCACGATGTGCGCCCACCTGCTCGATCAGGGCTGGAAGGAGCCCCGCTGCGTGCAGGCGTGCCCGCTCCGCGCGCTGAGCTTCGTGCGCTGCTCGGACGAGGAGTTCGCCCGGATGACGGAGCGGCAGGGGCTGAAGCCTCTGAACACCGCGCCGGCGGCGAAGCCGCGCCTTGTCTGCCGCAACGCTTGGAAATTGGAGAGCGTGTTCGTCGCCGTCGCCGCCGCGGAGCATCTTCCGGACGGCACGGAGCGCGCCGTGGAGGGCGCGGACGCCGTGCTGACGCTGAACGGCGAGGAGATCCTGAGCGGCGTGACGGACTTTTTCGGCGAGTGCAAGCTCGACCGTCTGCCCAAAAACGCCGGGGAGCTCCGGCTCGAAGTAAAAAAAAGCGGCTATCGCGGCGTGTCGCTCCCCGTCACGGTCGGGGACGGCTGCTGCGACGCCGGGGTGATCTATCTTGAACGAGATCTTTAAGCGCTGGCGCGGCGAGTTGCTGCCGTGGCCCGGCGCGGCGCTCGAAAAAGTGCGCGCGGCGGCTCCGGCGGCGCTGGGGGACGCGGCGGCGTGCTTCTGGCTTTTCCGCGCGCTCCACGGCGTCGAGAGCCCGGACGCGGCGCTGCTCGGCGACTACTGCTTCGGGCGCTTTTCCGCCCATCTCGCCGCGCTGGACTCCGTTCCTTGGAACGACGCCTTTGCCGCGTATCTCGCCGCGGACGCGCTGGAGCGGCGCGGGCTGGAGGATTATCTCGCCTTCCTGCGGGAGGGCACGGCATGAAGCTCCGGACGATCCTTTCCGCGCCGCCGGGCGCGCCCTTCGCCGATGCGCTGCTTGCCGCCGCGGACGAGATGGAGCGCGCGCTGATTGGCCAGTGCGCCGGTGCGGGACCTTACCGCGCGGCGCTGGAGGACCTGACGCGCGCGGGCGGCAAGCGCCTGCGGCCCATGCTCGCGTGGGTGTGCTGGCACGCTGCGGGCGAAAAAATGCCGATCGTGCCGCTGATGTGCATGCTTGAAACGATGCACACCGCCTCGCTCATCCACGACGACTTCGTGGACGGCGCGCTGCTGCGCCGCGGCGCGGCGACCGTGAATGCCCGCTTCGGCGGCGTCGCCGCGATGCAGAGCGGGGATTATCTCCTCGCCCGTGCGATGGAGCGGCTCGTCACTTACCGCGGCACCGGCATCAACGAGGCGCTCTCCGCCGTGGCGCAGGAGATGTGCCTCGGCGAGATAGACCAGCGCGCGGACCTGTTTTGTCCTGAAAACGTGGACATCCCGCGCTATTTCGCCCGCATCCGGCGCAAGACCGGGCTGTTGATGGCGGAGAGCTGCCGCGCCGGGGCGGTCGCCGGCGGTGCGGACGAGGAGACCGCGGAGGCGCTGCGCGCTTACGGCGAGCAGCTCGGACTCGCGTTCCAGCTCCGGGACGATCTGCTCGATTTCGACCCCGCCGGGGACGGCAAAGCCCCGCTCGCCGACCTGCGCAGCGGCGTGATCAGCATGCCGCTGCTGCTTTTGCCGGACGGGGCGCGAAGGCTGCTGAAAAAACGCGAAAAAACTCCCGGCGAGCTCGCTTTTCTCGCCGGGGAAGCGCGCCGGAGCGGCGCGCTCCGGAAAACGGCGGAGGCGCTGAAGCAAAGCTGCGCCGCGGCGTGCTCGGCGCTCGACGCGCTGTCGCCCTGCGCGGAGATAAGCGCGCTCCGGACCCTTGCGCAAACATTATCGGAGGTGAAGAACCTATGTCTGAACTGATCCCGGACCGCGGCGCGGCGCTTGCCAAGGCGATCGCTGCCGCGGCGGGCGTGACGCCCTCGGACTGCTACCAGTGCGGAAAATGCACCGCCGGCTGCCCGATGGCGCACGCGATGGACCTGACCCCGCGCCGGATCGTCCGCTGCATCCAGCTCGGCGAGACGGGTAAAATTCTCGATTCCGAGGCGATCTGGCTCTGCGCATCCTGCCACGTCTGCGCCGAGCGCTGCCCGAACGATGTGGACCTGCCTGCGCTCATCGAGCAGTGCCGCTACGCCGCGCGCCGCCTTGGGCGCTGCGCAAAGCGCGAAGCGGAGGTGTTCCACGGCGCGTTTCTGGAAAACGTCAGGACCTTTGGACGCTCGCAGGAGGCGATTTTGGAGGGCGTTTACAATGTCGGCACCGGCAATCTGACGCAGGACATAGCGCGCGCGCCGCACATGCTGCGCCACGGGCTCGTCAGCCCGGCGCTGAACACCGTCGCGGACCGCGCCGCCGTGCGCCGTCTCGTGGAAAAAGCCGCGGAGGAGGATGAAAAGCAGTGAAAAAATACGCCTATTTTCCCGGCTGCTCCATGGATTCCACGGGCACGACTTACCGGCTCAGCATCGAATATATCTGCCGAAGGATCGGGCTGGAGCTGCTGGAGATCCCGGACTGGAACTGCTGCGGCGCAACAACGGGCCACACCCGCGGCAAATGGCTCTCCCTCGCGCTCCCGGCGCGGAGCCTCGCCATCGCGGAGCGGCACTATCCGGGGCTCGATATCTGCGTGCCCTGCGCCTCGTGCTATTCCCGGCTCAAAACGGCGACGAGCGCGCTGCGCTCCGGCGCGGAGACGCGCGAAAAGCTCGCGGAGATCGTCGGCAGCCCTGTCGAGGGCAGGGCGGAGATATTGACCATCATGCAGGTGCTTTCCGACCCGGAGGTGCTGGGTGCCCTCCGCGCCGCGGTCGTCCGCCCGCTGACGGGGCTGCGCGTCGCCTGCTACTATGGCTGCCTGACCTCCCGCCCGCGGGAGATCACCGGCGCGGCGGAGACCGAGCGCCCGCAGTCCATCGACGCGCTCACCGCCCTCTGCGGCGCGGAGTGCGTGGACTGGGACTACAAGACCGAGTGCTGCGGCGCGAGCCACCAGGTCGACGCGCCGACGGCGGCGCGCCCGCTCGTCCAGCGCATCCTGCAAAACGCCCGCGCAAACGGCGCGCAGGCGATCGTAACGGCGTGCCCCCTCTGCAACCTGAACCTCGACATGCGCGAGGAGGAGATCAACCGCGCTGCGAAAACGGCGTTTGACCTGCCCGTTTACCAGTTCACGGAGCTGCTCGCCGTCGCCATGGGCGCGGGCGCGAAGGACATCGGGCTGCAAAAGCACTTTTACCCGGCGTTTGACCGGCTGAACGAAACTCTGAGAAAGGCGGCGCAGAACGGATGAGCTCGATCGGTGTTTTTATCTGCCACTGCGGTACGAATATCGCCGGCGCGCTGGATGTCGAGCGCGTCGCCGCCGCCGCGGGGGAGCTGCCCGGCGTGCGCTACGCCGCGACGTATAAATATATGTGCTCCGATCAGGGGCAGCAGATGATCCGTGACACGATCGCCGAGCAGGGGCTCGACCGCGTCGTGATTGCGTCCTGCTCCCCGCGCATGCACGAGGCGACCTTCCGCAAAATGCTGAAGGGCACCGCCGTGAACCCCTATATGCTGGAGATCGCGAACATCCGCGAGCAGTGCGCGTGGGTCCACACGGACCGCGCCGCGGCGACGGAGAAGGCGATCGACCTCGTCCGCATGGCGGTCGCGAAGGTGGGAAAGGATAAGCCTTTGCAGCCATCCTTTACGCCCGTGACGCGCCGCGCGCTCGTCATCGGCGCGGGCATCGCCGGCATCCAGACCGCGCTCGACATCGCGGACGCGGGGCACGAGGTGACGCTCATCGAGCGCGAGAGCAGCATCGGCGGGCACATGGTCATGCTTGACAAGACCTTCCCGACGCTCGACTGCTCCGCATGCATCTCCACGCCGAAGATGAGCGAGGTCGCCGCCCATCCGCGCATCACGCTCCGCACCGGTGCGGAGGTGGTCTCCGTCGGCGGCTATGTCGGCAATTTTTCCGTGACCATCCGGGAAAAGCCGAAGTATGTGAACCACGATCTCTGCACCGGCTGCGGCCTCTGCGAGACGAAATGCCCGGCGCGGACCGTCAGCGCATTTGATCAGGGGCTGAGCCGCCGCCCGGCGATCTTCCGCCCGTTCCCGCAGGCGGTCCCGGCGAAGCCGGTCATCGACCCCGCCGCCTGCCGAAAGCTCTGCGGAACGGCGAAATGCGGCGTGTGTCAGGCGCTCTGTCCGCTGAAGGCAATCAACTTCGAGGACACGGCGCGCGAGACGGAGGAGACTTACGGCGCGATCGTCGTCGCGACGGGATACGAGGTCGTCGACTGGGCGCCGCTTTACCCCGAATACGGCGGGGGACGGCTGCCGGACGTCATCAGCGGGCTGCAATTCGAGCGCCTTGTGAACGCCTCCGGTCCGACCGAGGGCAAGATCCGCCGCCCGTCGGACGGCGCGGAGCCGAAGGACATCGTCATCGTCAAGTGCGTCGGCTCGCGCGACAAGAAAAAGGGCAGGGCTTACTGCTCCCGCGCCTGCTGCATGGTCGGCGCGAAGCACGCGCACCAGATCCTGGAAAAAATCCCCGGCTCAACCGTTACAATCTTTTATATGGACGTCCGCACCCCCGGCAAGGGCTACGAGGAGTTCTATGACCGCGCGCGGGGCGACGGTGCGCGCTATGTGCGCGGCCGCGTGGCGAAAATTTATCTGGAAGACGGAAAGATCGTCTGCCGCGGGGAGGACTCCCTGCTCGGCGAGCCCGTGACCGTGAAGGCGGATATGGTCGTGCTGGAAACGGCGATGACCCCCGCCCCCGGCGTCCGCGCGCTCTGCACCGCGCTCGGCATCGCCGCGGACGATTACGGCTGGGTGCAGGAGGCGCACCCGAAGCTCCGCCCCGTCGAGACCCAGACGGCGGGCATTTACCTCGCCGGGACCTGTCAGGGTCCCAAGGATATCCCCGACACGGTGGCGCAGGCGAGCGCCGCCGCGGCGAAGGTCTGTATTCTGTTCAGCAAGACCGAGCTGGAGGCGTCGCCGATGATCTCCGCCGTGGACGAGAGCAAGTGCTGCGGCTGCGAAATGTGCGCGCGGTGCTGCCCTTACCGCGCCATTACGATGAAGGAGATCGAGTCCCGCGAGCCGGCAGGCCGCGTGAAGCGCAGCGTCGCCGCGGTCAACGCCGGACTCTGCCAGGGCTGCGGCGCCTGCGCCGCGGCGTGCCGCACCGGGGCGATCGACCTGCGCGGCTTTACGAACGCACAAATTCTGAAGGAGGTGGATGCGCTGTGCCTGTGACGGAGGAGAGGGATTGGACGCCTAAAATTCTGGCGTTCTGCTGCAACTGGTGCACCTATACCGGCGCGGACCTCGCGGGGCTCAACCGCATGAAATACCCCGCCGACGTCCGCATCCTGCGCGTGCCCTGTTCGAGCCGCGTGAACCCGCAGTTCATCCTGCGCGCGTTCCAGCGCGGCTGCGACGGCGTGCTCGTCTGCGGCTGTCACCCCGGCGACTGCCACTATACGAGCGGAAACTATTTCACCCGGCGGCGCTTCCAGCTGATGAAGCGGCTGCTGGAATATAACGGCGTGGAGCCCGGACGCTTCACGGCGCGCTGGATCTCCGGCTCCGAGGCGGCGAAGTTCCGCGACACGGTCATCGACGCTGTGAACGCCATCTGCGAGCTCGGTCCGAACCGCGCCTTTGCCGAGAAGGGGGTGACGGACGATGACTGAGCTCGAAGTCCAGACCGCGCTGCGGTCCCGCGTCCGCGCGCTGCTCGAAAGCGGCGAGATCGGCTATTTTATCGGCTGGGAGAACACCCGGCGCGAAGGCGTCACCCGCGCGGCGTTCATCACCGCGCCGGAGGAGGCGGAAAAGCTCGTCTGGGACCGCCGCTGCGTCAGCTCCACGGCGAAGTATCTGCTCGCCGACCGCTGGCCCAAGCAGCGCATCGGCGTCGCCGTCCGCGGCTGCGACAGCCGCGCCGTGAACCGCCTGCTCGCCGACAAGCAGGTGAAGCGGGAGGACGTTTATCTCATCGGTCTGCCCTGCGCGGGCAAGGATAACCCCGCCTGCACCCGCTGCACGCATAAAAACCCGCTCGTCTATGACGAGCTGATCGGCGACACCGTCCCCGAAAACCCGGACGCGGACCGCTTCGGGCGCATCGCGGAGATGGAGGCGCTGCCGCCCGCGGAGCGGCGGCGGTTCTGGGAAGCGGCGTTTTCCAAGTGCATCCGCTGCTATGCCTGCCGCAACGTATGCCCCTGCTGCAATTGCCGCGAGTGCTACGCGGACCAGTACCGCACGGGCTGGCAGGGCAAGCAGATGAACACCGCGGAAAACCGCGTTTACGGTCTGACCCGCGCTTACCACGTCGGCGACCGCTGCATCGAGTGCGGCGAGTGCGAGCGCGTCTGCCCGGTGGACCTGCCCATCATGCTCCAGACCGGGAAAATATTGCGCGACATAAACGCGCTTTTCGGTCCGACGGAAAATGGGCTCTCCGCGGACGAAACGCCGGCGCTCGGCAAGTATGAGCTCGGCGATATGGACGACTTTATGTGAGGGGAGGCGGAGCGAGATGAAACATCTGAAAAAAAGCGGGCTTTCCGCCCTGCTGACGCTCCTCGCCGCGGACCGCGAGGTCTTCGCGCCCGCGACAGTCGACGGCATCAAGCGCTTTTGCCGTTGGGACGGCTTCGACCCGGAGCTCGGCGGTGAAAACGCGGCGTTTCCGCCGAAGGACATCCTCTTTCCCAAGACGGAGAAAATGTACAGCTACCGCCTTGGCGAGAACGCGGAGATCGACGATATCGAGAGCGCGCCGCGGCGCTGCATTTTCGGGCTGCGCCCCTGCGACGTACACAGCATCGACTGTATGGACGCTGTGTTTTTCCAGAAGGGCTATGTGGACAGCTATTACGCCGCGCGGCGCGAAAGCTGCCTGCTCGTGGCGCTCGCCTGTCCCGGCGCGGGGGAGAACTGCTTCTGCGAGGCGATGGGGCTCGACCCGAACCGCGCGCCGACGGCGGACATCCTGCTGACGGACGCCGGGGAGAGCTACGCCGTTGCCGCGAATACGGACGCAGGACGCGCCGAGCTTGACCGCTGGGCACCGCTGCTCGCGGACGGACCCGACGCCGCGGGGGATACCCACTGCCGCCTCGCGCCCCCGATGGACGATAAGCTGCCGGAGCGCCTCCGCGCGCTTTTCGACGACGAGGCGCTCTGGACGGCGGCGTCCCGCGCCTGCCTCGGCTGCGGCACCTGCTCCTTTGTCTGCCCGACCTGCTACTGCTTCGACATCAATTTTGCGGCGAAGCCCGACGGTGAGGGCACGGCGTTCCGCTGCTGGGACTCCTGCATGTTCAGCGACTATAACCAGAACGCAGGCGGCTACAACGCGCGCCCGACCAAGCGCGAGCGGCTGCGCAACCGCTATCTGCACAAGCTCGTTTATTTCCGCGAGCGCTACGGGATGACGCCCTGCGCCGGCTGCGGCAGGTGCATCGAAAAATGCCCCGGACATCTGGACATCACGGAATTTATCAGCCGCGCGGCGGAGGTGACAAGATGATCCCTGTCGACCATTCCTGCTCCTGCGAGAAATTTAACCCGCTGCTCCCGCGTCTTTGCGTCGTGACGAAGATCACGCAGGAGACACCGGACGTCAAGACCTTCCGCGTCCAGACGCCGGAGGGGGAACGCCCCTTCCTGCCCCTGCCGGGTCAGCTCGGCATGTTCTCCGTTCCCGGCGTGGGCGAGGCGATGTTTTCCATCACCGCCTTCGGCGACGACTATATCGAGTCCGCCATCAAGGACGTCGGCGAGCTGACGGACGCGCTGCACGAGCTGCGCGTCGGCGACGAGATCGGGCTGCGCGGGCCTTACGGCAACGGCTTCCCCGCCGAAGCGCTGCGCGGCAGCGACATCCTGTTCGTCGCCGGCGGCATCGGGCTTGCGCCCGTGCGCGCGCTCATCCGCTGGTGCGCGCTCCATCGGGAGGATTACGGCCGCTTCGACATCGTTGTCGGCGCGCGGACAAAAGCCGACCTCGCGTTTCAAAGCGAGCTTTTTGAGACGTGGCGTGCGATGGAAAACACCTTCGTCCACTGCACCGTCGACCGCGGCACGCCGGACTGGGACGGTCCCGTCGGCTTCGTGCCGGACTATGTGGAGTCCCTCGCGCTGCCGCCGGAGGGGCGCAAGGTCGTCATGTGCGGTCCGTCCATCATGATCCGGCTCACGACCGAGCGCCTCGCCGCGATGGGCTATGCCCGCGGGGATATCATCACCTCGATGGAAACGCGCATGAAGTGCGGCATCGGCAAGTGCGGCCGCTGCAATATCGGCAGCAAATTCGTCTGTCTGGACGGTCCGGTCTTCACGCTGACGGAGCTCGACGAGCTGCCGCAGGACTAAAACGGAAAAGGAGATTTTCGCTATGAGAAAAATGTATTTCGCCATGATCCCGAAGCGCAGCGCGCTGGAGACGCTGCTCATCGCCGCCGGCGTCGGCGCGGGGCTCATTTACGGCTCGAAGAAGCTGCTCGGCGAGGAGAAGTTCAACGAGTATAAGGCGCAGCTCAAAAATAAGCTCTACGCCGCCGGTGCGAAGGAGTTCGACCCCGCCGAGGAGACCGCTGCACAGGCGGAGGAGGCAGAGGCGGACGCCGCCGCAAGCCGCGAGAGCGCCATTCTTGAAAGAATCAAGCGCGCAAGCGCGAAGGGCGTAGAGAAGATCCTCGGCTAACGCCCCTCAAATAAAGCAAAACCAGCCCCGCCGCGGGAAAATGCGGCGGGGCAGGGGGCTTTCTGCGCATTTTCACGGGAAGGAGGACCGCTTATGGACCTGCTGCGCGCCCTGTCGGGACCGGTCGTCGGCGCGGTCATCGGCTATGTCACGAACTATATCGCCATCAAAATGCTCTTCCGGCCCTTGAAGCCGGTCTATATTTTCGGACACCGCCTGCCGTTCACGCCGGGCATCGTGCCGCGGCGGAAGGATAAGCTCGCGGAAATACTGGGCGCGGCGGTCGTGGAGCGCTTTTTCAACGCGGACGATCTGGAGCTCGTGTTCACGTCGGAGAGCTTTTCCGACGCGGTCGCGGAGCGGCTCGCGGACGTGCTGAGCGGGGAGGGGACGCTCGCCGCCGTGCAGGATCTGCTGCCGCCGGAGGGACGGGAGCGCGCCCGCGCTGCGCTCTGCGCCCGCGCCATTGCGGAGGTTTGTCTCGCGGAGCTCCCGGCAGAGCTGGTCCGCCGGGGCGGGGAGGAGGCGGAGCGGCTGCTGCGCGGTCCCGCCGCCGGTCGCGCCGCGCTTTCCGGCGCGATGGAGGCGCTTCGTGAGCCGCTCACGCGGCGGATGGAGGATATTCTGCTCGACGAGGGGCTCACGCTTTTTCGCCCGGCGGCGGACAGCGGGCTCGATAAGCTCCTCGCCGCCCCGGTTGGGGAGCTGACCGCGGAGGCATTCCCGGATCGCGCCGCGCTGAAGACCGCCCTCCGCGCGCTTTACGCCCGCTTCATCGCCGCGAACGTCCGCCCCATCGTGGAGAGCATCGATGTCGGCGGGATGATTACGGAGAAGATCAAGCTCATGTCCGCCGACGAGGTCGAGACGCTCGTTCTCGCCGTCGTGAAGCGCGAGCTGAATTTGGTCGTGTGGTTCGGGGCTGCGCTCGGCGCGGTGATCGGCGCGGTGAATATCTTTATCTGATCTTTCCGATCACAGCCCCCGCCCCTCCGGGCGAGGGCTGCGCTTTTTAGGCGGAACTTTCCTGCATGGAAACATCATGCACAAAAACAACGGGTCGATTGTTGTTGACAATAAAACTTTTTTTATGTTATGATGACTATATCTGAGTACAAGGCGGCTGAGCCGCTGCGGAAGCAAGTTGGAAGAAGAATCGAAAAAAATCGAACATAAAGGAGAAATTGATATGGACATCCAGTCTTATTTCACCTCACAGAGCGCGATGACCGACCCCGGCGCCAACGCTGAGCTGATCGCCAAGCTGCCGCGCACCGTTCCCGAGCTGTGCGAAGCCCTTCAGAAGCTTTGCCTGATCTACGAGGAGCGCTACAAATACCCCATCCAGAACGAGCGTCTGCTCGGCATGAACAGCCACGACGTGGAGACCATTCTCGGCACCATGGCAAAGCTGGACAAGAAGACCACCCTTGAGGAAGGTCGCGATGTCGCGAACCGCTTCCTCGCCAGCAGCAGCGACTTCTGCAATCTGATGGTCGGCATTCTCCGCTCTCAGGGCACCGCGGCGCGCAAGCGCGTCGGCTTTATCCCCTTCGAGGGCTATTTCCGCAGCCACGACGTCGTGGAATACTGGGCGGGCGGCGCATGGCAGCAGGTCGACCCCACCGGTCTCGCCGGGGACGGCTTTGTGCCCGCTTACCAGATCTGGATCGACTGCCGTGAGGGCAAGCGCGACGCGAAGGACTATCATCAGGACGACGCCGCCGGCCTTGAGGTCGTGCGCGACGAGATGCTGCTGGATCTCGCAGCCCTGAACAAGGTCGAGCTGGAGGACTGGGACCGCTACGGCTGGATGCTCCGTCCCTTCGACGATTTCAGCGACAGCGCGTGGGCGACGCTCGACCGCATTGCCGAGCTGATGGAAGACGGCGACGCCGGTCTGGAGCAGCTGCACGAGATCTATGACCGCGAGGAGGGCGTTCAGGTCCCCCGCGTCATCCACAGCGAGACGCCTTACGCCCCGCCGCACAAGTTCGAGCGCAAGCTGTAATAAAACTGCGAATAACCCGTGCCGGGGAGGGGGAGCCCCTTCCCCGGCGCCGCCCCTCGACAATCTGAATTTTTCAGGTTGTCTTTTCTATTATTCAAGCGGGAAACATCGCGTTTCCCGGAAGGAGGAACGCTGCCCATGGCGGAAAATTGGGAAGAACTCAACCAGAAAACGATCGAGCTGCTCCAGTCCGGACAGGCGGAGGCCGCGGTCGCCGCGGCGCAGGAGGCGGTCGCCCACGCGCGCGAGCGCGGCGCGAAGGAGGACCTCGACGTCAGCCTGAATAACCTCGGCGAGGTGTGTCAGGCGGCGGGCGATCTGCCCGGCGCGGAGGCTGCGCTGAAGGAGTCTCTGGAGCTCGAGCGCGAGCTTTACGGCGAGCATGATCTGCGTCAGGTGGACGCGATCTATTCTCTCGCGGGCATCTATGTCGCGACGGAGCGCTTCGGGCTCGCGCAGGAGCAGCTAAAGCGCGCCGTGGAGCTCATGGAGCGCGAAAACGCCGCCGATCCCTCGGTCGGCGCGATGCTCGTCGAGCTCGCGGAGGCTTACCGCCGCGGCGGCGAGCTCGACACGGCGGGCGACACGCTGCGCCGCGCGCTGAAAAATTACGAAAACACCGTCGGTCCGGGCCACCCCGCCTTTGCCGACGCGCTGGGCCGCCTTGCGGAGAACTATATGGCGCGCGGCGGCGCACAGGCGGCGGAGCCGCTGCTGGAGCAGGCGATCGGCATTTTGCAGCACTCCCTGCCCGCCGACGACCCCCAGATCGCCGCGATGATGCAGAAGCAGGCGGAGCTTTTCCTGACGACGGGCCGCATGGAAAAGGCGCAGCCGCTCTTCAAAAAGGTCATCGCCATGTACAAAAAAGCCTACGGCAAGGACACGGTCGAGGCGTCGCTCGCCCAGAACGACCTCGGTGAGTGCTATCTCTTGCAGGGAAAGCTCAGCGACGCAAAGCCGCTCTTTGAGTCCTCACTGAAAAGCCGCGAGGCGGCTTACGGTCCGGACCACCCCGCCGTGGCGCAGAGCCTCAATAACCTCGCCGAGCTCTATGAGCACGAGGGGCATCTTGCCGAGGCGCTGCCGCTGCATGAGCGCGCGCTGGACATCCGGCGCCGGTTCTTCGGCGAGCGCCACGTCGCCGTGACCCAGAGCCTTGAAAACCTCGCCGCCGTGTATCAGGGACTCGGCAGGCTCGACGAAGCCGAGCAGCTGCTGCGCGAGAGCGTCTCCATCTGGCAGGAGCGCTACGGGCAGGACCACCCCGCCGTTGCGCAGGCGAACTTCAACCTCGCCACGGTGCTGTTCCAGCGCGCAAAATACCGTGAGGCGGAGCGCACACTCGAGCAGGTGCGCGACACGATGGTCGCCCACCTCGGCGAGGAGGATCAGAATCTCATCCTCGTCTATAAGGCGCTCGGCGTCGTCAGCGAAAAGCTCGGCAAGGAGGACAAGGCGAAGGAATATGCCCTGCTCTTCGGCCGCCTGAGCCAGAAATACGGACCGAAGCAGAAGCAGAACACCGTTCTGGAGATGAACCCGGCGAAGCCCGGCGACCTTCCGCCGTCCTGACCGGCTCCAGCGTGTTTCCGATTCCGGCTGTGTGATTTCCAATTTGGAAAGGCAGAAACTGGCTTGCCGGAAAGCGGTTGCATCTTTTTTTGGTTTGTGATACCTT
>OLWU01000104.1_pt1 | contig 18220 bp, 14 predicted proteins | sample 1673351 | NCBI WGS metagenome assembly OLWU01 (sample SAMEA103958109, study PRJEB25191) | human gut metagenome | biome: human-associated habitat [ENVO:00009003]; feature: intestine environment [ENVO:2100002]; material: feces | place: Germany | collected 2013/2015
TTTTATCGGTATCCTTCAAGGAGGCGTTATGAGAAATATTTGGAGGGTCTTTTGCACAGACCTGCGCTCCCTGAGCCGGAGCTTTTTCGCCTGTGCCGTGGTGGTGGGCATCGTGCTGCTGCCCAGCCTGTACGCCTGGCTGAACATCTACTCCAACTGGGACCCCTACGGCAACACCGGCGGCATCTCCATCGCCGTGGCCTCGCTGGACAAGGGGTATGACGACGGCGGTACATACGTCAACAAGGGGCAGGACGTGGTGGACGACCTGCGGGAGGCCACGTCCATCAACTGGGTCATCGTGGACACGGAGCAGGAGGCCACCGACGGCGTGTACGCCGGGGACTACTACGCCGCCGTGGTCATTGACGAGGACTTTTCCAGCAAGATGTACCGCATGCTGACGGACTGGACGGGCAAGCCCGCCATCACCTATTACGAAAACGCCAAGAAGAACGCCGTGGCCACCAAGATCACCGACACGGCGGTGGAGAGCCTGAAGCGCTCCATCAGCGAGAACTATCTGGAGGTGGTCATCAGCGGCATTATGGAGCAGAGCAACCTGCTGGCCGCCGACCTGACGGAGGACGACCCGGAGGCGGCGGTGAAGGGACTGCTGTACCAGGCCCAGGATCTGCTGGCCGCCAGCCGCCGGATGATGGACGCCTTTGACGCGGCGGGCAGCACCGGCGGTGTGTCCGCTCAGGACGCGGCGGCGCTGGAGGCGGCGCTGGCCAACATGAATAAGAGCCTGCCCGACAGCGGGCAGCTCCAGCAGTCGGCGGCGGAGATACAGCGGGCGCTGTACGTGGCGGCGGAGAAGGCGGAGCGGGCGCTGGAGAAGCTGGAGCGCGCCATTGAAAACGCCCCAGAGCAGGAGAGCGCCCAGCAGGCCGCGCTGGACGCGGCCAGGGACATGGAAAAGCTGTCCGGCGACCTGACGAAGCTGGCGGACAGTATGCCCTCCGGCGAGGCGCAGACCCAGCTCCGGGCATTGGCCAGCCAGTGCGCCGACCTGGCCTCCATGCTGAACCGGCTGGCCACCTCGGCAGACACCCAGGATCTGCTGGCGGACTGTGACGCGCTGGTGAAGTCTTTGCGTACCATGGCGGATAAGCTGCCGGTGACGGCCAAGGCGCTGCGCGGCGACCTGAACCTGGTGATGACAGAGCTTGCGGACACGCTGGACGGCGTGGCGGAGCTGGCAGCGGACGCACGGGACATCCGCACCGCGCTGGGAGACACGTCCCAGGCGCTGGACGTGACCATGGGGCTGCTGCGGCCCGCCACGGAGAGGATGGTATCCTCCCTGTCCGACACCATTGACAAATTGCAGGGCATGGACGGCGACGGCTATCTGGACATCCTCATCGACATTTTGGGCGGCGACCCGGCAGCCTACGGCGAATACTTCCCGGAGATGGTGCAGACCACCGTGAACGCGGTCTACCCCATCGAGAACTACGGCTCGGCCATGACCCCGTTCTACACGGTGCTGGCCATTTGGGTGGGCGGCGTGATACTGTCCTCCATTCTGAAGGTACACGCCCGCACGGAGGGGCTTGTGAACCCCCGGCCAGCGGAGCTGTTCTTCGGGCGGTATCTGCTGTTCTTCGTACTGAGCCAGCTACAGGCGGCCATCATCGTCACCGGCGACCTGTATCTATTGAAGGTGCAGTGTCTCCATCCGGGGGCGATGTATCTGACCGCATCGCTGACGGCGTTTACGTTCAGCCTGCTGATCTACTCCATGGCGCTGTCCTTCGGCGACGTGGGCAAGGCGCTGGTGGTGGTCATCATGGTGATGCAGATCGCGGGCTCGTCCGGCACGTTCCCCATTGAGCTGCTGCCGGAGATCTATCAGAAAATATACCGTTTCTTCCCCTTCCCCTACGCCATTGACGCTATGCGGGAGTGCATCTGCGGGATGTACGGCAGCTACTACGGGCAGCAGCTGGCCTTTTTGCTGCTGTTTGCCGCGGCGGCGCTGCTGATCGGGCTGCTGGTGCGCCGCCCCTTCATGGGTCTGAACCACTTCATGGAGGAGAAGCTGGAAGAAACGGAGCTGCTGTGAAGGGAGGTGCAGGACCATGTCTAAGGAAAAGGAATACCACGAATTATACGAACGCTTACTGGCGGAGGTGGCGGCCCTGCACCAGAGCAACCGGCGGCGCATCCGCAACGGGATACGGATGCTGGTGGTGGTGACGCTGGGCTTGATGCTGCTCATGTTTTTGGCGGAGGGCAACAAGGTGTTCACCCTGATGCTGTGGATCGTGTCCATGTTCGGCGTGGCGGCGTATCTCATCGCCGTGGAGTACGCCGACTATGAGCTGCAAAAGAAGCTGGAGTACATCACCCAAATGGAGCAGGAGAGCTTGGGCACACTGCTGGAGCTGCCCAGCCTGCCCCGTATGCCCCGGCTGCCCGACCTGCTGCGGCGGGGACAGCGTGAGGAGAACGCGCCCGTATCGGAGACAGAGAGCGTCCCCGCCGTGCAGAGCAAGGCGGAGACGACCCAGGCCGCGCCCGCCGGGGAGGCGGAGGCAGCCTGGACCGCGGAGCGGATACCGAATGAAGCGCAGAGCGGCACGGCACAGCAGGGCGGCGCGGCCTCCCCGGTGCTGGAGAAGCTGCTGCAAGACCCGGAGAAGCTGGCCGACGACCTGTCGCTGCTGACAGCGGCGCTGCAAAACCTGTCCGACGACCTGCGCCGGGACACGAAGCCCGGCCATGACGGGGAGGTGGACGCATGAAGAACGTATGGAACATCTTCCGCTCCGACTGGCGGCGCATCACCTCCAGCGTGGTGGCGGTGGTGGTGCTGCTGGGACTGTGCTTAGTGCCCTGCCTGTACGCCTGGTTCAACATCCTGTCCAACTGGGACCCCTACGGCCCGGCCTCCACCAGCCGCATTAAGGTGGCGGTGGCCAGCGAGGATGACGGCTGCGAGGTGGTGGGCCTGCACGTGAACATCGGTGAGCTGGTCTTGCAGGGCTTGGAGAGCAACGACCAGATGGGCTGGGTGTTCGTGGATGACGCGGAGGCGGCTTTGGACGGTGTGGAGTCCGGCGAGTACTATGCCGCGCTGGTAGTGCCCCACGAGTTCACCGGCGATTTCGTCAGCATTCTGTCCGGCGAGCTGCGCCACCCGCAGATACAGTATTACGAGAACGAGAAGAAGAACGCCATCGCGCCCAAGATCACCAGCAAGGCCAAGACCGCCGTGCAGGAGCAGATCAACACCACCGTCATCGGCAAGGTAGCGGACGCGCTGACCACCGCCGGGTCTGTGTTCAAGGCCATGGGCTGGGACGGGCAGGACATCGCTGACAACCTGCTGGGACGGCTGGAGGACGCACAGCAGCAGATGACGCAGCTCAACGCCGTGCTGGTGTCGCTGAAGGACGTGATGGACGGGGCGGAGTCCCTTTTGGACGCGGCGGCCATCACCATCGGCGACGCACGGGACACCATGGGCAGCGGCTATGCCGCCGCCGGGAGCACGGTGCATCTGATCGACACCGGGCTGTCCGCCGCCGATGAGACCGGCGGCGACCTGCTGACGGTGCTGGACAACACATACAGGGTGCTGGACGACGTGGACGCGCTGCTGCGGGCGGCGGACACCTCGGCGGCGGACGCGCAGATGCAGGCGCGGCTGCACCAGCAGCTACAGACGGCCATCGCGGCGCTGGAGGCACAGGCTGCCGCCACCACCGACCCGGAGATGCAGGCACAGCTGGAGACGACCATCGCCGACCTGCGGGCGCTGGACGCGGCGGTGGACGACCTGAGCATCGCCGAGATGCGCGGCCCGGTGCTGGACGCGATGCAGGTGGTGCGGGAGGATCTGCGGATGGCCGCGCTGAAGACCAATCAGGCGGTGAACGACTATCTGCACACCACCGGCGCGGAGGCGCAGGGCAAGCTGCGGGCCTTACAGCAGCTTTTGGCTGCCGCGTCCGCCAGCCTGAACAGCGTGGACGGCTCGCTGTACGCCTACGCCGACGCGGTGGCCACCACCCAGCCCACGCTGGACGCGGCCATCGCCCTGACCACCACGGTGAACGGCTATCTGGCGGACATGGAGGACGACCTGCGGCGCATCACCGACAGCGGCGCGTTCCAGCGGTTCTGTGAGCTGATGGAGTCGGATTCCGGCCACATGGCGGACTATCTCAGCTCCCCGGTGCAGCTGAACACGGAGATCATCTACGAGATCAAGGACTACGGCTCGGCCATGGCGCCGTATTACGTGATGCTGGCGCTGTTCGTGGGCAGTCTGCTCACCGCGGTGATGATCAAGGTGCCGGTGACACAGAAGGAGTTCGCGGGCTGCCCGGCCATCCAGCGGTATTTCGGGCGGTTTACCGTGTTCTTCCTGATGGCCATGGCCCAGGCGCTGGTCACGGCGTTCGGGTGTCTGCATTTCGTGGGCATGACCGTGGCAGAGCCGGCGCTGTTCGTGGTGGGCTGCTGCGTGTGCTCGCTGAACTTCGCCGCCATGAACTACGCGCTGGTGTACGCGCTGGACAACGTGGGCATGGCCGCGTCGGTGATCATCATGGTATTGCAGGTGGCCGGGTCGGGCGGGTCGTATCCCATCCACGTGCTGCCGAAGCTGTTCCAGAGGCTGTACCCCGTCATGCCGTTCCATTACGGGATGGATATGCTGCGGGAGACCATCGGCGGGATGTACGGGCAGACGTATCTGCGCTGCGCGGCGATCCTGCTGGGGATGTGCGTGGTGTTCACCGCGTTCGGGCTGGTGGTCTACTACCCCGCACGGCGGCTGAATAAGGCCATCGCGGAGGGGAAAAAGAAGTCTGGTATTATGTAAACCTGTTGCTGGGGAACGGGCCGCCGGGAGGCGGCCCGTTCCCTGTTTTGGCGTTTGGCGCAAAAAGGCGCGGGGGTTTTTGTGTAAGACGGAGAATTTTTCGCAGGGTGAGAAATCTTTCGCCTTTGCGGTTGCGCGGGGGGCGGTTCTATGGTACAGTACGGGTGGAGTGTTACCGAATTAACAATGTGGGTGAGCACGCCCGCAACACCGCTTTTAGGAGGAGTGAATATGAGACCTGAGCAGGAGCGAACGGAGGCGATCGTCCGTTCACACGGCTGTGACAGCGCCAAGCTCATCGCCATTTTGCAGGAGATCCAGGCAACGGAGAACTATCTGAGCCGGGAGAATATGACGCTGGTGGCGGATATGCTGGGCATCAGCGTGGCACGGGTATACAGCGTGGCCACGTTTTACGAGAATTTCTCCCTTGAGCCCAAGGGCAAGCACATCATCAAGGTCTGCGACGGCACGGCGTGCCACGTCCGCAAGTCCGGGCCGATCTATGACGCGATACGGGAGTATTTGGGGCTGGAGGGCAAGCGCAAGACCTCGGATGACGCTATGTTCACGCTGGAGACGGTGGCCTGTCTCGGCGCGTGCGGCCTTGCCCCGGCCATGACCATTGACGGAGAGGTGTACGCCAAGATGACGCCGGAGACGGCGCTGGCGGAGCTGGACGCTATACGCGGAAAGGAGAGTGCCTGATGCCTACCTTGACACGCGCCGGGTTTCACGCCCTGCGCCAGCAGGCGCAGGAGGCGCTGAACAGAAGCCGGGAGGCGCTGAACGTGCTGATCTGTGCCGGTACGGGCTGCATCGCCAGCGGCTCGATGAAGGTGTATGAGGAGCTGCGGCGGGAGTGCGAGAGCCGCGCCCTGCCGGTATACGTGGGGCTGACCCACCACGGCGATGAGGAAAAGAGCTTGCACGTGAAGATGAGCGGCTGCCACGGGTTCTGCGAGATGGGGCCGCTGGTACACATCGAGCCCATGGGCGTGATGTATATCCACGTGAAGCCGGAGGACTGCCATGAGATCGTGGAGAAAACGCTGCTGGGCGGCGAGATCATCGAGCGGCTGACATACCACCAAAACGGCGTGTCCTACCCCCGGCAGGAGGACATCCCCTTTTACAAGAAGCAGCACCGGGTGGTGCTGAAGAGCTGCGGCACAAGCGACGCAGAGGATCTGGAGGAATACATCGCCAAGGGCGGCTACACTGCCTTTGAAAAGGCGCTGTTCGACATGACGCCGGAATCCATCTGCAAGGAGATCACCGACTCCGGCCTGCGGGGACGGGGCGGCGGCGGCTTCCCCGCCGGGCGCAAGTGGGAGAGCGTGCGGCGCAACGTGTCCGACGTGAAGTACATCGTGTGCAACGGCGACGAGGGCGACCCCGGCGCGTTTATGGACCGCTCCGTGATGGAGGGCGACCCCCACTCCATTCTGGAGGGTATGCTCATCGCCGGTGTGGCCACCGGCGGCACGGAGGGCTATATCTACGTCCGCGCCGAATATCCCCTGGCGGTGAAGCGGTTGCAGGTGGCCATCGACAAGGCCACGGAGGCCGGACTGCTAGGCGACGACATTATGGGCAGCGGCTTCTGCTTCCACATCCACATCAACCGGGGCGCAGGCGCGTTCGTCTGCGGCGAGGGCAGCGCCCTGACCGCGTCCATCGAGGGCAAGCGGGGTATGCCCCGCGTGAAGCCGCCCCGTACCGTGGATCAGGGTCTGTGGGGCAAGCCCACGGTGCTGAACAACGTGGAAACGTTTGCCAACGTGCCGGGCATTATCCGCCGGGGCGCGGGGTGGTATCGCACCATCGGCACAGAGGGCAGCGCCGGAACGAAGACCTTCGCCCTGACCGGCAACGTGGTGAACACGGGGCTGGTGGAGGTTCCTATGGGCGCGACGCTGCGGGAGATCATCTTTGACATCGGCGGCGGCGTGAAGGACGGCAAAAAATTCAAGGCCGTGCAGATCGGCGGCCCGTCCGGCGGCTGTCTGACCGAGGCGCATCTGGACTATCCCATGGACTTTGACAGTCTGAAAAAGCTGGGGGCGATCATCGGCTCGGGCGGCTTGGTGGTCATGGACGAGGACACCTGCATGGTGGAGGTGGCCCGGTTCTTCATGCACTTCACCCAAAACGAGAGCTGCGGCAAGTGTACCCCCTGCCGGGAGGGCACGAAGCGGATGCTGGAGACGCTGGAGCGCATCATCGCCAACGAGGGCACGATGGAGGATCTGGAGCTGCTGGAGTCCCTCAGCGACACCATCACCGACACGGCGCTGTGCGGCCTGGGGCAGACGGCCTGCAAGCCGGTGATGTCCACGCTGAAGAACTTCCGGGAGGACTATCTGCGTCATGTGGTGGATCACCACTGTCCCATCTGCAACGGGCGCAAGCGCCGGCTGGAGATCAAGGCCGAGCTGTGCAAGGGCTGCGGCAAGTGCGCCCGGAACTGTCCCATGGAGGCCATTTCCGGCCAGCCCCGTATGCCCTACGTCATCGACAACGAGAAGTGTATCCACTGCGGCGCTTGCTGGGGCGCTTGCCCGTTCGGCGCTATCGACGCCATAGAGGAGGAGTGAGCCATGGCCAAGGGAATTATGATCATCGACGGCCAGCGTGTGCCGTTTGACGGGGAGAAGAACGTGCTGGCCGTCATCCGCAAGGCGGGCATCGACATCCCCACGTTCTGCTACTACTCCGAGCTGAGCACCTACGGCGCGTGCCGGATGTGCATGGTGGAGGACGTGAAGACCGGCAAGCTGGACGCATCCTGCTCCATGGAGCCACGGGACGGCATGGAGATACGCACCAACACCGCCAAGCTGCTGAAGCACCGGCGGATGATCCTGGAGCTGCTGCTGGCCTCCCACGACTGCTCCTGCACCACCTGCGCCAAGAGCGGCAACTGCCGTTTGCAGGAGCTGGCACAGCGGTTCGGCGTGCGGCATATCCGCTTCAGCGACACACGGCCACAGCGGGAGAAGGACTACACCAGCGACGCTATTTTCCGCGATCCCAACAAGTGCATTCTGTGCGGCGACTGCGTCCGCGTGTGCGAGGAATTGCAGGGACAGGGCATACTGAACTTTGCCTTCCGGGGCAGTGAATTGCAGGTAATGCCCGCCTTTGACCGCAAGCTGGAGGCCACCAAGTGCGTGGGCTGCGGCCAGTGCGCCGCCGTGTGTACCACCGGCGCGATCACCGTGAACGATCAGATCGGCACGGCCTGGCGGGCCATCCACGACCCGAAAAAGCGGGTGGTGGTGCAGATCGCACCGGCGGTGCGTGTGGCCATCGGCGAGGCCTTCGGCCTGCCCGCCGGAACGAACGCCATCGACCAGATGACCACGGCACTGAAGCTGATGGGCGTGGACGAGGTGTACGACACCAATTTCGGCGCGGATATGACCACCATCAGCGAGGCGGAGGAGTTTTTGCAGCGGCTGAAGGCCGGCGGGCCGTTCCCCATGTTCACCAGCTGCTGTCCCGCCTGGGTGAAGTATCTGGAGCTGAACGACCCCAAGTATCTGCGTAACATCTCCACCTGCAAGTCCCCCATGGAGATGTTCGCCGCCGTGCTGCGGGATAAATATAAGGCCAAGGACGAACAGGACGGGCGCACCACCTATCACATCGCCATCATGCCCTGCACCGCCAAGAAGATGGAGGCGGCGCGGCCTGAGTTCACCCACGACGGGCGGCCTGACGTGGATCTGGTGCTGACCACGCGAGAGCTGGTGGATATGATCCGCGAGGCGGGCATCCATCTGCCGGAGCTGGAGCTGGAATCCCCCGACCTGCCCTTTGGACTGGGCAGCGGCGCGGCGGTGATCTACGGCGTGACCGGCGGCGTGGCCGAGGCGGTGGTGCGCCACTGTCTGCCGGACAAGACGAAAAACGCCCTGCGGGCCGTGCGGGTAACAGACCTGCGGGGCGACGGGGCGATCCGGGAGGTGACGCTGACGGTGGACGGCCAGGAGCTGCGTATCGCCATCGTCAACGGGCTGATCCACGCCAAGGAGCTGATTGCCGACATAGAGGCGGGGAAGCGCTTCTATCACCTGGTGGAGGTCATGACGTGCAAAGGCGGCTGTGTGGGCGGCGCGGGCCAGCCCTACGGGCTGAGCGCCGTGAAGAAGCAGCGGGGCGACGGACTGTACGCCGCCGACGCCTCCGCCATGTTCAAGCGGGCGGAGAAGAACCCCATCGTCACCGCCATGCTGGCGGACTACGGCGAGGAGAAGTGCCATGAGCTGCTCCACGTGCGGTACGGCGAGTGAGAGGGTTTACACGTCGGAGAAAATTCGGTATACTCGTAGGTGAGCCGCGGCGGATATGACAGAGAAACACGCCGCGGCGTATCGGAGGGGAATGCCATGCCAAAGCCGAAATGGAATCTGAACGCCACCTACATATCCGAGCGGCTGCAGGAGAGCCTGCGGCCTATCTCCCGCTGCGCCATGACCACCGTGGTCGCGCCTATGGGCTACGGGAAGACCACGGCGGTGAGCTGGTATCTGGACGAGCGTGTCAGGGCGGAGACGGCCAGGGTCGTCCGCATCAGCGTGTATTCCGACAACCTGGCCATCCTGTGGCGCAGCGCGCAGGACGCCTTTGCCCGGGCCGGGCTGGGCTTCCTGCGGGAGTACGACTGCCCGGCGGACGATGTTGGGAGGAGTATGCTGGCGGACGACCTGTGCCACGAGCTGGCGGGGGATGTGCCGTGCTACCTGTTTTTGGACGATTTTCACCTGCTGACCGACCGGCGCGTGACGGCGTTCCTGTGTACGCTGGCGGGGCGGCTGCCCGGCAACGTGCACCTGATCGTGGCCAGCCGGGATCGCTTTCTGCCCGCCGCCGAGACGGTGCGGCTGGGCGCGAGGGTGTATCAGATCGGCACGGAGCAGCTGAGGCTGAACCACACGGAGCTGGCGGTGTATGCCCATCGGTGCGGCACGGAGCTGTCCGACGCGCAGGTGGAGGAGCTGCTGTACTCCAGCGAGGGGTGGTTCTCCGCGGTGTATCTGAACCTGCGGACGCTGCATGAGCAGGGGGCGCTGCCCGACCGGCGGTCGGACATCTATGCCACGTTCACGGCGGCCATGATCGATCCGCTGCCGGAGCGGCAGCGGGAGTTTTTGGCGGTGATGGGGCTGGCGGACGAGTTCAGCGAGGACATGGCGCGCTTCGTCACCGGGGACGCTGACGCGGGGGAGATATTGGCGGCGCTGACGGCGCAGAACGCCTTCGTGAAGCGGCTGCCGGACGGCGTGACGTATCGCTTCCATCACATGATGAAGGAGTGCGCCGAGAGGTGCTTTGAGGCGCTGAGCGCGGAAAAGCGGGCGCTCTATCAGGCGCGCTGCGGCGCGTGGTATGAGCGGCATGGACAGTGTCTGCACGCCATGGCGGCCTATCGGCGCAGCGGAGACTATGAGGGGCTGCTGCGGGTGGTGCAGGCGGACGCGGGGATATTGCTGGCATCGCTGCACCCGGCGGAGGTGCTGGCGGCGCTGGACGAGTGCCCGGACGGGGTGCTCAAGGCGCATCCGCTGGCGCTGCTGGTGCTGATGCGGCGGATGTTCACGTGGCGGCAGATACCCAGGATGATGGCGCTGAAGGCGCTGCTGCTGGCGGCCATCGAGGAACACCCGGAGATGCCGGAGCGGGAGCGCGGCGACCTGCTGGGCGAGTGCGACCTCATTATGAGCTTTTTGTGCTACAACGACATCAGCGCCATGAGCCGGCTGCACCGCAGCGCCAGCGCGCAGATGTCGCGCCCGGCGATCAGTATTCGCAGCGACGGAGGGTGGACGTTCGGCTCGCCGTCGGTGCTGATGATGTTCCACCGCACGGCGGGGTCGCTGGAAAGCGAGCTGGCGGAGATGGACGAGTGTATGCCCCACTACTATAAGATCACCGGCGGACACGGGCGGGGCGCGGAGCGGATCATGGCGGCGGAGGCGGCCTATATGCAGGGGCGGTTCACCGACGCGCACATCGCGCTGGAGAGCGCCTACGCCCAGATCGAGGGCAACGGACAGGTGAACATGGCGCTGTGCTGCGACTTTTTGGCGTGGCGGCTGGCGCTGCACACGGACGCGGCCCTGCGCTGCACCCCGGAAGCACGGCGGGCGGAGCTGCTGCGGCAGCACAACGCATCGTGGCTTCAGCTGTGGAACGGTGTCAGCGCCTATTGCCACGCGGTGCGGGGTGAGACGGAGCGTATCCCGGAGGTGTTCGCACGCCACCGGCTGGCGGAGGTCAACACCCTTGCGCCGGGGCGGCCCATGGTGGAGATGATCGAGAACCAGGTGTATCTCGCCCAGGGAGCTTACGCCAAGGTCATCGGGCGGGGCGCGGAGCTGCTGGCCGTATGCGGCGGGATGCACTACGCGCTGGTGGCGCTGCATCTGCGTATTCAGACGGCGGCGGCCTACGCGCAGCTGGGAAAGCGCGAAGAAGCCCGCGCATGGCTGGCAGAGGCGCTGGCTGACGCCGCGCCGGACGGCTTTGTGATGCCCTTCGTGGAGAACTATGACGCGCTGGCCTCGCTTTTGGCGGAGCAAAAGGACTGCCCGCTGACGGCGCGGATCGAGGCGCTGGGACAGGCGGCGCGGCGGCGGCTGGCTGTCGAAAACCGTCCGCCGGAGCTGGCAGCGCTGACGGAGCGGGAATACGGCATCGTATGCCTGATGGGACAGCGGTTGAGCAACCGGGAGATCGCGGAGAGGCTGTTTCTGTCCGAGGGCAGCGTAAAGCAGTACGTGAACCAGATCTACTCCAAGCTGCACATAGACGGCGACACCCGGACGAAGCGGACGCGGCTGACGGAGCTGCTGGCAAAGAACTAACCAAAGGTTAATAGCTATACCGTTTGATCCACCGTACAATGGTTGTACGGTGGATCTTTTATGCCCTGAGAGAAAGGAGGACGCAGACTTGGAGCGAAGGTACATGACAGCTGTCGTGCCGCTGGCGGATCACATTTTACAGGTGGACTTCGTGTCCGGCAGCCGCCTGCTCCTGGACATGAAGCCCTATTTGGACAAGACGCGGTTCTGCACGCTGTCCGACCCGCAGGTGTGGGACAGCGCCGTGACCAACGGCATTTTTGTCCGCTTCGGCAACGTGGAGCTGAGTCACGATGAGCTGCTGACCATGGCGGAGCAGGCGTATTGACGCGCCCTGCAAGAGAAAGGAGAAAAGAAAGATGAAACTTTGGAGAAAATACGCGGCGCTGGCGGCGGCGCTGGTGCTGTGCCTGACGCTGGCCGCCTGCGGCGGCGATGACGGCGGCAACGGTGACGGCGGCAGCGACGACAATTTCTACAACGTGCCGGAGTCCTTTGAGGGACTGGTGAAGGACTCGGAGCAGATGGCCGACCTCTATGTCTACGGCGGCGCGTGGCACGGCGAGGACGGCAGCACGCTGATCGCGGCCCACAACGAAAGCGGCGACGAGGTGCGCTTCGCCCTGTATGACGCAGACGAGGAGATCACGGCCAGCGGCTTCATCCAGCACGTGCCGGAATATGACGATGACTACTTCTACAACGAGCATGACGGCGTGGCGTACCGCGCCCGGTTTGACGCGGTGGGCGCGCTGCACGTCACAGCCCTGGGCACATTTGAGAAGATGCTGGGTGACACGCCGGGGGAGAACATCGGCGACACCGGCTATGAGGCGCTGGCGGGCGTATGGTACTTGGACGGCGAGGCCGGCGCGGCCAGCATTCTGGAGATCAGCGCGGATGGCAGCTGGGCGCTGTATGAGCGTCCCGGCGGTGACGGCGACCCCGCCATGGTGGACGGCGGCACGTTGGAGACGGACGAGGAGGATCTGGATCGGTATTTCGCCGTTTCCGACCAGTTTGACGACGTGGTCTACGACTTCAACGTCATTGACAACAGTGTGATGTACTGGGGCGGCGAATACGACTATTATGAGAAGGCGGCGTGACCGCCGGGAGGAGAGAGCTATGAGGAAGAAGCTATTTGCGCTGCTGGCGGCGCTGGCACTGTGTCTGAGCCTGACCGCCTGCGGCGGCACGGAGGGCAGCACGGATGACCTGGCGGGCGGCGACTGGCGCACCACCGGCGTGGTGCGGGCCGAGGGCACGATCACCCGGGATGGCGGGGACGTATATGTGCTGGTGTGCGTCAACGACAATGACGCTGTTTTCTGCTATGACGATGAGACGTATGCCGTATACGACTATGTGGACTACCCGGTGGCACTGGAAAGCGACCCGTGGGAAGCGTTTCAGGACATCGACTTTGCCGATCGAAACGGTGACGGCAACAGCGACGTGGCCATGCTGTTTGAGCTGGACGGCGCAGGGGTGCTGATGGTGTGGTTCTGGGACGCGGAGGTGGAGGCGTTCGTGTTCCAGCCGGAGGAGTCCCAGGTGGAGGGCAGCGTCGAGGCCGCCATGGACCACGAGGGCTTTGAGGGCACGTGGTATCTGGACGGTGACGAGACGGAGGTCAGCGTCATCATCATCGGTACGGACGGCGACTGGGTGCTGTATGACCAGCAGGGCGACACCCGCACCGCCATGGACAGCGGCATGATCGAGGTGCTGGACGAGGCGCAGGGCCACTATACCGCCGTGTCGGAGGTCTATGACAACGTGTCCTATAACCTGGTGACAGCCGGAGCGGACGGCTTCTACTGGGGCGTTTCCGGCGCGTATGAATTTTACGAGCGGCTGGACTGAGCGGCCAGGGCGAAAGTGAGGCGTGTGTAAAATGGCAAGGCAAGCGGACAGAATGACGGATGAGCAGCTCTCCCGGCAGCTGGGGCGGTATCAGGCCACAGAGAGCATCGGGATACTGCTGGGCGTGCTGCTGGTGGTGGCCGGGTGCGTCACGATGTTCATACGGCGTGACCCCCTGCTGATCTGCGCGCTGGTGTTCCCCGGCGTGGCGCTGTTCCTGCTGGTGGCAAAGCCCGCCCAAAAGAAGAAAAAGGCGCTGCTGCGGGAGCAGCTGGGCGGGTATTTCCGCACGGAGCTGACGCGGGCCTTCGGCCCTGAGCCGGAAGCGCCGGAGCTGCCCATCGACCGGACGTTTCTCGAAAGCGCCGAGCTGCTGGCCGTCCCCTGGACGGAGTGCAGCGTGGAGGACTTTCACGAGGGCGTACACAACGGGCTGCGGTTTTCCGCCGCCAATGTGGCGCTGCGCCGCACGGTGGAGGAGAAATCCGGCCCGGACAACGACAACTGGATGACGAGGACCGAGACGCTGTTCCGGGGCATCGTGGTGCGCTGCAAGGATATATGCGGCCCGGCGCTGGATATGGTCATCCGGGATATGTTCCGGGAGCGGAAGAAGGACGACATCACCGATCCGGCCCTGTTCCGAAAGCATTTCACCGCTTGCAGAGCGGACGGGCAGGCGGTGGACGAACAGGTAACACCGCAGCTGCGGGAGCTGGTGCAGAAGCTGGAGGCCTTCGCCAACAACGGCAAGGTGGGCTGTCTGAGCCTCCGTGACGGCGATCTGACACTGGCGCTGAACACCCGGTATGTGTTTGCGGGCGTGCCGGAGGAGCTGGATCTGCGGGACATCGACGGCATAAGGAAGTGGTTCACGGCCTCGCTGACGGGCATGGGCAGGCTGCTGGATCTGCTGGTGGAGAGTGACGCGCTGCATGGCGCGGCGGAATAAGGAGAAGAGCATGGCAGAGCAGAAAAACAACGTGACGGATGAGCAGCTGGCGCAGGCACTGCGGCAGGGCAAGGGCGGCAGGCTGGGCGGCAAGCTCCTGTCGCTGGTGGGCGTGGTGGTCGCCATCGCGGGCATCATCCTGGGCGGCAACATCGTGGTGATCCTCATCGGCGGCGTGATTTTGGCCCTGGGGCAGACGGTGCAGGGCAAGTCCAAGGGCAAGGCCGACCGGCAGACGTTCGAGGCCATCGTGCCGGGCGTGGCGGGCAGCGTTCTTGAGGACGTGCAGCTCGAGCCGGGGCAGCATATCCTGCGCCCGGGGGACACCAACATCCCCGTGCCCACCCATACGGACAGCCGGGGCGAGGGGTATGTACGGGGGACGTACAAGGGTCTGACGGTGGAGCTGTGCACCGTCCGCATGACGGATGTGGACGAGGTGCAGCGGGAGGAGACGGGCCTGTGGGAGCGGAACGAGCGGGAGGTCTATGCCGGGCAGTGGATGCTGTGTGAGCTGGGCCGGGAGTTCCCCACGTGGCTGACCATCTGGCCCAGGGGCAAGCTGGAGAAGCTGCTCAACGCCCGCACCATCAAGACGGGAGACGAATCGTTCGACAGGCAGTTCAATCTGAGCAGCGGCGACGAGGCGGAGGCGCTGCGTATTCTGAGCGCCAGCCGGTTGGAGCGGCTCATGAGGCTGGCGGACACGGGCTTCGGCAAGTACGCCGTCAACCTCAACACGGACGGGAAGCTGTATATCGCCGTACACAGCGGGCGCGGGTTCTTCGACACCGGCAAGGGGCGGGAGATCCCGGAGCAGCTGCGCCAGCGGTTTGCCGGGGAGCTGAAGTGGTTCACGGGCGTGATCGACACGTTCCGGCCCCTGTGAGAGCGGCGCGGATAGGCAGTTGATTTTTTCCTCCCGCGATACTATAATGGGGGTATCGACTATCGGGAGGTACGATGCCATGCGCTTTTCCGACACGCTGAAGCAATACGCACTGATCACCGTTAGCTGCGCCCTGTACGCGCTGGGGTTTTGCTGGTGCTGCCAGCCGCAGCACATGTCCATCGGCGGGCTGACCGGCGTGGCGCAGGTGCTGAACGTCTTCTTCCCTGCCCTGCCGGTGGGCACGGTGACGCTGGTGCTGAACGTGCCTGTGTTTATTTTGGGGTGGAAGCTGCTGGGCGGCAAGGTGCTCGTCAGCTCGCTGTACGCCATGGCCGTCAGCTCGCTGATGATCGACGGCATCAACGCCGTACACCAGTTCCAGCCCCTTGAGCCGGTGCTGGCGGTGCTCTATGGCGGCGTGCTGTGCGGCGCGGCCATCGGGCTGATGCTGCGGCAGGGCGCGACCACCGGCGGCACGGAGCTGATCGCACGGCTGCTGAAGCTGAAGTTCCAGCAGCTGCCCATCGGCAAGCTGTGCCTGCTGGTGGATCTGGTGGTGATCGTCACCTACTCGCTGACGTTCCGCCAGCTGACGCAGGTGCTATACAGCATCGCCATGCTGTATATCCTGACGTTCCTGATGGACAAGGTGGTCTATGGCGGCAACGCCGCCAAGCTGTCCTTTATCATCAGCGCACGGAGCGAGGACATCACCCAGGCGCTGCTGGAGATGGACATGGGCGTGACGCTGCTGTCGGGCACGGGTGCGTACAAGAACCTGCCCACGCAGGTGGTGATGTGCGCGTTCAGCCGGGGGTATATCATCCCGGTGAAGAAGCTGGTGCAGCGCATCGACCCGGACGCTTTTGTCATCGTGTGCGACACGCACGAGATCCTGGGCGAGGGGTTTGGGACGTATGACCCCACGGGGCTGTGAGGGGAGGGGATTTTGTCTCTCCCTCCGTCAAAACCTTCGGTTTTGACACCTCAGCTTCGCTTCGCTACGCACAACCCAGTGTGAGCACTGGGCCGCCTCACAGGGGGAGGCAAGGGGGGCGCGTTTAGGCGGCAAAAAAGCACCCATCCGGGTGCTTTTTTGCTGTGTTTTTGGTCAGTCTTCTTTTCTTCTACGCAGGGTCGCCAGGCCGGCGAGGGACAGCATGGACGAGAGGGCGTAGACCGCGACGCCGGGGTCGGATGTGCCGGGGCTGGTCTTGCTGTTTTCCACGGTGAACACCGCGCTGACATCGCCCGCGGTGGACTGGATGGTGACGGTGTGGCTGCCGTTTTTCAGCGTCCGCAGGTAGACCGCCTTGAGGTAGACCTCGATGCTGCCGCGCTCGGCGATGTAGTTCTTAGCGGCGAGGGTCTTGCCGTCCACCTGCACGCCCGTGAAGGTGTCGAAGTCGGCGCTGCTGACGAAGGTGAGGCCCACGTTGCCGCCGTCATAGTACGCCGCGCCCATCACGGTGATGGTCGGGCCGCTGTAACGGCGGGGGATACGCTTGGCGATGACGGTGTCGGACAGGGCGATCTCCGTGGCGGCGGCAGCGTCCTTGTAGCACTTGCCGCAGCCGGAGCAGAGCCAATACTCGCTGTTGCCCTCGGCCTGGGTGGTGGCCGCCTTGGCGGGCACGTGCTTCAGGTCGCTGTGGTTGGCGGGGTTCTTCTCGCCGTAGGGCTTGCCGCAATAGCCGCAGGTGGCCGGGGCGGTGCAGCTGGCCGTTCCGCCGGAGTGCTGGGTCAGTGTCGCGCCGCAGGTGTCGCAGACGTGGTCTTTGTTGTCATCCGCGCAGTTCTTAGTTTCCGTGTGGGTGCTATCTGTCTTACAGGTGCGGGTGTGGGTTTTGTTGCTGCTGGGTGTCCAGTCGCCCCAGTCGTGGCCGATCGCATTGCCGGAGAAGAAGGTCGCCTCATCCGCCGTGCCCTCGGAGCTCAGACCGCAGACTGCGCAGGACTTGTAGTAGACCGCCTTTTCCGTGCAGGTGGCGGCGGATTTCAGGTACTTTGCATCCACGGTCTCCGCCGTGAAGTCGTGGGGCAGCTTTTCGCCATATTCCGCACCGCAAACTGTGCATGTTGCTCTTTGGGTGCAGGTCGCCGTGCCGCCGGAGTGTTGCGCCTTATGAAACACCGCGCCGCAGGTGCAGACCTGCCAGTGTTCCGTTTCGTTGGATTCCCAGTCGTTGCTCTGGTGGTCATGGGCGTCGCCCTGTCCATTGAACACGGGCAGGGTCTTGTCAGCTGCGGCCAGATACTGGCATTCGTCTGCCCACGGGTCAGCATTGTTGTCGCGTTCGCCAGCCTTGAGCAGCGCCAGCACCGTGCGGTTGGCAAATTCTGCGGCGGTCTTGGAGTCGGTTCTTTTGACAATAACACGGTTAGAAGTGCTGGCTGAGTTTCCTGTAGGCAGATAGTAGCAGTTATCGATAGTGGTGAGAGAAGATGCGGACAACGGATTGCCTATAATTTCGCCCCTATCGTCGCTTCCGTGCAAACTGCCGACATTATAACAGTTGGCAATCAGAATATCTATGTTCCCACTATCAGATTGACCTGTGATTCCACCGGCGTATTTGCCGGAGACCATTCCGACATTATAGCAGTCACGAATTGTTGCGTCTATTCCATAAGCGTCGACTTGTCCAGTGATTTTTCCGCAGATTCCACCGGAGCGGAAGGGGCTTGATGAAACCCTGACATTATAACGCATCCGGAACGAAAAAGATGCCTACCTGGGTGACTCCGTGCAACGTGTCGGCACGCATTATGTGACGGATTCCGACCGG
>OLWU01000105.1_pt1 | contig 18188 bp, 15 predicted proteins | sample 1673351 | NCBI WGS metagenome assembly OLWU01 (sample SAMEA103958109, study PRJEB25191) | human gut metagenome | biome: human-associated habitat [ENVO:00009003]; feature: intestine environment [ENVO:2100002]; material: feces | place: Germany | collected 2013/2015
TATAATGCTGTTCGGCGAAAGGAGAAGTGCATGTATTCGGTCGGTGAGTATATCGTTCATCCGGGGCAGGGCGTCTGTAGGGTCGAGGGCGTGGGCGAGGGCCCGGACGCGACGTACAAGCTGCTTCCCGTCGGTCAGCGCCATGCGATGCACATCAGCTTCCCCGTGAGCAACGAGGACCGACTGCGCCCGATCCTTTCGGCCGAGGAGGCGCGCGAGATCATCGACCAGTACCCGCAGATGGCGGTCGACGACTTCACCGAGCGCAACAACTCCCTGGAAGAGCAGCATTTCAAGCAAGAAATCCGCAACGGATCCTGCCGCGACACCGTGCGCGTGGTAAAGACCTTCGCCTCGCGCATCGCCGAGGTCGAGGGCAAGAACAAGAAGGCCCCCGTCGCCTACTCGCGCATCCTCAAGAGCGCCCGGGAGCGCTCGCTCCAGGAGCTCAGCTGCGCGCTCGACTGCACGCCGGAGGACGTCGTCGCCCTCTTCGAGGCTGTCAAGAGCGCGGACCCGGCGGAGAACTGATCCGGCAAAGCTGACCGCGGACCGCGCTCAACGGGTTTTCTTGCTCGTCTGCGGCGGCCCAGCGTTACGTTTTGGCTCCTCTTGCGGCGGCCGCGCGTAAACCATGCCCAACTTGGATAGACTACTTCTCTAATTGTCTATCTCGAGGAGGGCCCATGCCTACCAACAAAGCCGCTTCCGGCAACCGCGCGATCATCACCGTCCTGGGCAGCGACCGCCCGGGCATCGTCGCCTCCGTCACCGGTGCTCTCGCCGATCGCGAGGCGAACATCCTCGACATCTCGCAGACTATCTTGCAGGGCATCTTTACCATGACCATGCTCGTCGACCTCGGCAGCACCGCCGAGTTCTCTGAGCTCAAGACCAAGCTCGACGAGCTTTCCGAGAAGCTCGGCGTGCAGATCACCCTGCAGCGCGAGGAAGTCTTCCGCTTCATGTATCGCCTCTAGGCCCGTCGCGCCGCTCGCCCGAGGCACGCCGCGGCCGCCGTGACGGCCGCCCTCCCTCCCGACGCGCCTTCGCCCGACGCGCCGCTCGCCGCCCTTCTTTCCAGGAGGTTTTGAATGGCCATCATCCGCAACCGCAAGGGCGGTACCCGCCCGATCCTCTCGGCCCTCGAGACCTCGGCCATGACGCACGTGGCCGATGCCTACCCGATGCCGTCGGTCGCGCTCGGCCGCCCGGGCGTTTCCGACCGCCTTTACCAGGGTTTCGAGGACATCGACGTCGTCGACCCCGAGCTCTACGCCAAATACGACGTCAAGCGCGGCCTGCGCAACGCGGACGGCTCGGGCGTGCTCGTGGGCCTCACCACGATCTCGAACGTCCATGGCTACAACAAGACCCCCGAGGGCGTGGTCCCCGACGAGGGCGACCTGATCTACCGCGGCTACCACATCGCCGACCTCATCGACCACGCGCAGAGCGAGGACCGCTTCGGCTACGAAGAGGCCGCCTACCTGCTCATGTCCGGCACCTTGCCCACCGAGGCCCAGCTCGATGACTTCAAGGCGCGCATCGACTCCCGCCGGCAGCTCCCCGAGGGCTTCCTGCACATCTTCCCCCGAACGACGTACAGCCAGAACATCATGAACGTCCTGCAGCGCGCCACGCTGCTGCTGTACTCCTTCGACCCCACTCCCGACGACACGACGCCCACGCACGAGATCGACGTCGCACTGTCCCTGCTCGGCCGCTGGCCGCGCACCGCGGCGGTCGCGCACGAGGCGGCGGTCGCGGCGGCTACGGGCACGAAGCTGCTGGTCCCGCCCGCGCGAGAGGGCTTCTCGATGGCAGAGACCCTGCTCGACGTGCTCCGCGGCGACCAGGGCTTCTCGCACGACGAGGCGATGCTGCTCGACGTCATGCTCATGCTCCACGCCGAGCACGGCGGCGGCAACAACTCGACCTTCACCACGCGCGTGCTCTCGTCGTCGGGCACCGACGCCTACTCCGCGTACGCCGCCGCCATCGGCTCGCTCAAGGGGCCCAAGCACGGCGGCGCGAACGCCAAGGTCGGCGCCATGATCGAGGACGCGTCCGAGAACATCGAGGACTGGACCGACGAAGACCAGGTCGCGGCCTACCTCACCGATGTCGTCAACGGCAACGCCTTCGACGGCAGCGGGCTCATCTACGGGCTCGGCCACGCGGTCTACACCCTCTCCGACCCTCGCGCCGTCATCATAAAGAAGTACGCGCGCAAGCTCGCGCACCAGAAGGGTCGCGACGAGAAGCTCGCCCTGCTCGAGAACATCGAGAAGATGGGCCCCCAGATCATGCGCGATGTCCGCGGCGTGACCAAGCCGATCTGCGCGAACATCGACCTGTATACCGGTTTCGTGTACTCCATGCTGGGCATTCCCGCCGACATGTACACCGCGATCTTCGCGATGGCGCGCCTGGCCGGCTGGTGCGCGCACCGTATGGAGGAGCTCTACGGCGCCGGGCGCATCATCCGCCCCGCGTACAACTCCGTCATGGGCGGCGGCGACTATGTGCCCATGTCCGAGAGGCGCTAGGGTCGCCTTACGCAGACCGCCCCCTTCGCTCACCCATATCTCGTACGCAAAGCGCCCCGCAGGCCGTCGAAATGGCCTGCGGGGCGCACTGGCGAAGCCGGTAAAGCGCACCCGCTCCGACCGATGCAGGGCGGGCGCGATCCGGGCAAGCTTACGCGGCCTCGTCGAACTGCGAGTTGTACAGCTCCGCGTAGAAGCCGCCGCGGGCCAGCAGCTCCTCGTGCGTGCCCTTCTCGACGATGTCGCCGTCGCGCAGCACCAGGATGACATCCGCGTTGCGGATCGTGGAGAGGCGGTGCGCGATGACGAAGCTCGTGCGACCGCGCATGAGCTCGTCCATGGCGCGCTGGATCAGCTCCTCGGTGCGAGTGTCGACGTTCGAGGTCGCCTCGTCGAGGATGAGCGCCGGGCGGTTGGCCAAAACCGCGCGCGCGATCGTGACGAGCTGGCGCTGACCCTGGCTGAGGTTCGTGCCCTCCTCGTTGATCACGAAGTCGTACCCGCCCGCGAGCGTGTGGATGAAGTGGTCGCAGCGCGCGGCCTTCGCGGCGGCCTCTACCTCGGCGTCGGTCGCGTCGGGGCGCCCGTAGCGGATGTTCTCGCGGATTGTGCCGTTAAAGAGCCACGTGTCCTGCAGCACCATGGCAAACTCCTGGCGCAGCGCCGCGCGGTCCCACTCGCGCACATCGACGTCGTCCACGCGCAGGCTGCCTGCGTCCACGTCGTAGAAGCGCTGGAGCAGCTTGATCAGCGTGGTCTTGCCGGCGCCGGTGGGCCCGACGATGGCGACGGTCTGCCCGGGCAGCGCCTCGCAGCTGAAGTCGTGGATGATGGTCTTGTCGGGCGAGTAGCCGAACTTGACGTGCTCGAACTCCACGAGGCCGTCGCGCTCGGCGGGGACCTTGGGGTCGGCCGCCTGCTCCTCCTCCGGCGCGGCGAGGAACTCGAAGACGCGCTCGGTGGCGGCGGCCATCGACTGCATCGTGTTGCTCACGTTGGCGAGCTGCTGCACCGGCTGCGTGAAGTTGCGCACGTACTGGATGAAGCTCTGGATGTCACCGGGGGTCGCGCTGCCGGAAAGCGCCAGCTGAGCGCCCACGACGACGACCGCGACGTAGCCCGCGTTGCCCACGAGGCTCATGAGCGGCATCATCAAACCAGAAAGGAACTGCGAGCGCCAGCCGGAGATGAACAGCCGGTCGTTCTTCTCGTCGAACTCCTCGACGGCGGCGTCGGCGCGGTCGAACACCTGGATGACGTTCTGCCCGGCGAAGTCCTCCTCGATGATGCCGTTGACGGCGCCGAGGACCTGCTGCTGCTCGCGGAAGTAAGGCTGCGAGAAGTGGATCATCACGATCATGATGAGGGCGGCCGCCGGCAGCGTGAGCACGGTGACGCCCGTGAGCGGCAGGCTGATGGACAGCATCATGACGAGCACGCCCACGATCTGGGTGATTGAGGTGATGAGCTGCGTAATGGACTGGTTGAGGCTCTGTCCGAGCGTGTCGACGTCGTTCGTGATGCGGGAGAGCACGTCTCCCTTGCTGTGACCGTTGAAGTAGCTCATGGGGACGACCGAGATCTTCTCGGCAATCTCCTTGCGCATGCGGTAGCAGATCTTCTGCGTGACGCCTGTCATGAGCCAGCCCTGGATGAGGTTGCACGCGGAGCTCGCGAGGTACAGGCCGAGCAGGAACAGAAGCGTCTTGCCGATCCAGTCGAAGTCGACCGAGCCGGTGCCGTGGACCTTGGCGACGAGCCCCTCGTAGAGCTTGGTCGTGACCTGGCCGAGGACCTTAGGCCCGATGATGTTGAAGATCACGGACGCGATGGCGAAGGCGATGGCAAAGAAGACCGCCACCTTGTGCTTGCCCACGTATCCGAGCAGCTTGAGCATGGTGCCCTTGAAGTCCTTGGGCTTCTCGACGGCGCGGCCCATGCCGCCGCGGCCGCCCATGCCGCGGCCCTGCTTGCGCTTGGGGACCTCGGTCTTGCTCATCTCGTCAGCCATTAGCGGGCACCTCCTTTCTGGTCCGCGCCGCTCATGACGGCGTCGATCTCTTCCTGCGAGAGGCCGAGCTCCCTGGCAGAGAGCTGCGACTGGGCGATCTCGAGGTACGCCGGGCAGCTGCGAAGAAGCTCCTCGTGCGTGCCCTGCCCGACCACGTGGCCCTCGTCGAGGACGATGATCTGGTCGGCGCGCATGATGGTGGCGATGCGCTGGGCGACGACCACGAGCGAGGAGTCCTTCTCGTCGCGGGCGAGCGCCTCGCGCAGCAGCGCGTCGGTCTTGTAGTCGAGCGCGCTGAACGAGTCGTCGAACACGATGACCTCGGGGCGCTTGGCGAGGGCGCGCGCGATGGAGAGGCGCTGGCGCTGGCCGCCGCTGACGTTTCCGCCGCCCTGGCTGATCTCGGACTCGAAGCCGCCGTCGCGCTCCTCGATGAAGTCGGTGGCCTGCGCGGTCGTAGCGGCGCGGCGCATGTCGTCGTCGGTCACGGAGTCGCCGGCGAACTTGAGGTTGCTCTCGACGGTGCCCGTAAAGAGCATGCCCTGCTGCGGGATGTAGCCGATGCGGCGGCGCAGCTCAGAGAGGGGCAGGTCGCGCACGTCGACGCCGTCCAGGAGCACCTTGCCGCCGGTGACGTCGTACAGGCGCGGGATCAGCTGGACGAGCGTGGACTTGCCCGAGCCCGTCGAGCCGATGATGCCGAGCATCTGGCCGGCGCCGACCTTGAAGTTGACCCCGCCGATGACGTCCTCGCGGGCGTCGGGGTACTGGAAGCTCACGCCGCGGAACTCGAGCTCGCCGCGCGGGGCGTCGGCGGCCGGGAGCTGCGGGCGCGCGGGCTCCTTGATGGAGCTCTCGGTATTGAGGACCTCCTCGACGCGCTCGCAGGCGACCTCGGCGCGCGGCAGCATGACGGACACCATGGTCAGGATCATGAACGCCATGACGATCTGCATCGTGTACGAGATGAACGCCATCATGTCGCCGACCTGCATGACGCCGTCGCTGACGCCGTGGGAGCCGGCCCAGACGATGAGCACGGTCACGCAGTTCATGACGAACATCATGAGCGGCATCATGAAGCTCATGGCGCGGTTGGTGAACAGCTGCGTCTCCATGAGGTCGCGGCTCGCGCCGTCAAAGCGATCAAGCTCGTGCTCCTGGCGGCCGAAGGCGCGGATGGGCATGATGCCGTCGAGCATCTCGCGCGCGACGAGATTCACGCGGTCCACAAACTTCTGCATCTTCTTGAACTTGGGCATGGTGAGGCCCATGAGCACGCCGACCACGGCGGAGACCGCGATCACGGCCACGCCGATGGTCCACTCGAGGCCGGTGTGGGTGGCGAGCACGCGGGTCAGGGCGACGATGCCCATGATGGGCGCCATCATGACCATGCGGATGAGCAGCGTGGCGGCCATCTGGATCTGCTGGACGTCGTTCGTGCAGCGGGTGATGAGGGACGCCTGGCTGAACTTGTTGACCTCTGCGGGCGAGAAGTGCATGACCTTGTCGAAGGTCTTGCGGCGCAGGTCGCGGGCGATGGTGCAGGCGGTGTGCGAGGCGACGGCGCCGGTGAGGATGGTGGCGACGAGGCTGATGGCGCACAGGCCGAACATCTTTGCGGACATGCCGGCGAGGTAGGCGTTCTGGACGTCGCTGAGCTCGATGCCCTGGTTCTGGTACTCCTGCTGGACGAAGCTGACGGCGCGCTGCTTGACGATGGAGCCGCCCATGCTGCCCATCTGGTCGGCCATCTGGGAGGCCGCCTGGACGAGCTGGTCGCGGGCGATGAGCCCGGCGTCGGTGGCGATGCGGACGGCGTCCATGGTGACTTTGCCGCCGTCGGCCTCGATCTGCTGCTGCATCTGGGCGGCGGCCTGGGCCTTGGCCTTCATGGCAGCGATCTGGTCGGGGGTCATGGCGGCGTTCTGCTGGGGGGTGGGGGCGGCGGAGGCGCCGGGGGCGGCGTTTGCGCCGGCGGTCGCGCCCGCAGCCGCGTCGGCGGAGGTGCCCGCGGTCGCGTCGGAGCCGGTCATGCTGGCCATCGAGCTCGCGTCGATGCCCTGCCCGAGGGCGAGCGCGACGGTCTCGGGCAGGCTCATGGCATCGGAGACGGGGCCGTCCTCGGCGCGGTCCGCCTCGGAGCCGGTGTAGGTGCAGACGCCATCGGCGTCGGGCGCGGAGTAGGCGGCCTCGACGGTCGCGGCGTCCTCGTCGGACATAAAGAGCTCGAGGTCGTCGAGGGTGCTGCGACGGATGGTGGTGGGGACGGGGCTCTCGATGCCGCCCTGCTGGATGCCCACGTCCACGATCTCGGACATGTACGTGGGCAGCGTGAGGTCGGCGTTGCAGCTGATGGTGATGAGCGCCACCGCTGCGAGGAGCGCCAGGATGTGGTTCTTAAAGAGCTTGAAGATCCTCACTCGGCGTCACTTCCTTTCTGTGTTGTTCGCCGGTTCGGGGGCGTCCTTCTTTTTTTGGCCCAGAATCTCGTTGCATCGGGCGAGGATGCGGATTGCCTCGTGCGCGTCCTCGGCGCCGAGCTTGCCGAGGAAGTCGGCGGCGCGGTCGTCCATCTCTTTGCGGCGACGACTGCGCTCGGACTCGCCCTTGGGGGTCAGCGTGACCGTCACGCGCCGCCGGTCGGCGGTGTCGTGCTCACGGCTGATCCAGCCCTTCTCTTCGAGCGCGCGCAAGACGTTCGCCGTTCGGGCGGTGCTCAGGTGAGAGCGCTCTGCGATCTGCGTCGGCGTGAGCGTGGGCTCGCCGGCGAGGTCGGCCAGGTGCAGCGTGCGGATCACGCCGGCCTCTCCGCGGGTGAAGTTCTGGGCGTTCGGGTGGATGTTGCGCCCGAGCTGTGCGAACTGCTCAAAGAGCTGACGGGCGAGGTCGGCGAGCTCGGGGCTCGGAACGTCTTCGGCGCTCGCGTCGCGATGGTCGTCGATGTCCCGCAAGGTGCTTTCCACTGAAACCTCCTTACACTAGAAACTATTTAGCCTGGAAGATTATGCCCGGCGCCGCCTCCAAGACTCCCGTGGTATCTTTGCTCCATAAAGTCGCCAAGAAGCTTTTGCCGCGAGCGACGGGGCGGCTTCTGAGCCCCAGACGTGACTACCTGGCGGCGAGCACAACACCACGGCTGACGCCTGCTCGCTGCGCACATGGTGAGTTGATGGGCTTCGCCGCAAACCGCCCCGCGCCGACATCGGGCGGCATATGTTGGGTACCTGTTGCAAAAGTAGTTGGGCGTCAAAGGAGCGCAATGCCCGACCAGCGGTTTTACGATAACCAGAAGTTCGGCGACGGGTTCGACGCCATCGACGACGAGACCTGGGCCCTCGAGCAGCCGGATCAGGTCCCGCCCTCGGCTCCCGCCGCGCGGCCGAGCGCGCCGCAGCAGCCGGCTGCCGCGCGGGGTCAACACGCCGCGCAGGCCCCGTACGCCGCGCAGGATCGATACGCGGGGCCGAGCTCCCGCGCGGCGCAAAACCAATACCCCGCGCAGGACCAATACCCCGCGCAAAACCAATACCCCGCGCAGGACCAATACCTCACGCCGGGCTCCTGCTCCGCTCAGCCGGCCTCCGCTCCGAGCTCCTACCCAGCGCCTTCGGCCTCCGCTCCGAGCCCCTATGCCGCACAGCCGTCGTCTCGCACCGTGCAATTCCAACCCACGCCCGCGCCTGCGCGCGGCAACGAGAGCCGCTGGCAAACCGCCCCTGCCGAGCGGCCGATTCCCTCACCTCCGCAGCAGCCGGTTCCCGACGCGACCCCGAACACATACGACCAAGCCCTCGACCGGGGCAGCCGCGCCAGCCTGAAGGTCGCCGTTGCGCTCCTGGTCGTGCTCGCGGTCTTCTTCGTGGGCAGTATCGTGGTCTCGACGGTGACGAGCGCGGCCTCGAGCGCCGCCGCCGGCGTGGCCGATGCCGCGGCGAGCGCCGTCTCCGACGGGCAGAAAAATCTCGGCGGCGACTCGTCCAAGCGCGCCCAGGAGAACGGCTCCGCGGATAAGAAGGGCGGCTCTTCCAGCAAAAAAGATGGCTCCAGTGATTCCTCCGACGGCAGCCTCACCGGCGTGGTCGACGAGTATGCCGACAAGGCCCGCGAGGTGGCGGGAAAGATCGACGGCATCAGCGGCGCCGTGAACGACGTGGCCCAGAAGCTTGGCGACGTCGCCGACAAGCTTGGCCTCGGCTCCCGCTAGACCCGCCGCCCGGCTCCGCCCCGCTGCCCGGCCTCGCCCCGCTGTCCGGCTCCGTCCCGCTGCCGCCCGCCGGCGGCCGGCCCGGCTCGTCGCCGCCCGCCAGCCGCTGCTCGGTATCGCCCCGTGCCGCCTTCGCCCCTCTCGCCGTGCCCCGCTGATCGCCGACCAGGATTGACCCCGCCTTGCCGCGTCCTCTCGCCGCCGCATGACCGCTCTTCCCTGGATATCGCCCGTCCACCGTGACGCCGCGCCCCTACAATAGACGCCGTGTTATGGTGCTCATGAATCAAACAGTTTGTTTGAAAGTAGGGGATTATGCTAACCAGAAGTAAGTTCCTGCAGCTCGTGGCTTGCGGCCTCGGCTCTATCGCGCTCACTGCCTGCGGTTCCCAGAAGGCAGACGACGCCAAGCCCGCCGCCGACGCAAAGAAGGACGATGATGCCGCCAAGGCAGACGCCGCTCCCGTAGCCGTCCGCGCCGCCGCGCTCAAGGGCCCGACCGCCATGGGGCTCGTCAAGTTCATGAGCGAGGTCGACGACGGCAACCTCAAGGACGAGGACTATAGCTTCCAGATCGTCGCATCCGCCGACGAGGTCGCGCCCCTGATCTCCAAGTCTGAGGTCGACATCGCCGCCGTCCCCGCCAACCTGGCCTCCGTCCTCTACAACAAGACCTCCGGCGCCGTCCGCGTCATCGCCATCAACACACTGGGCGTCCTCTACATCTGCGAGCTCGGCGACACGGTCCACACCGTCGCCGACCTCAAGGGAAAGACGATCTACTCCGCTGGCAAGGGCGCGACGCCCGAGTACGCGCTCGAGTACGTCCTCAAGGCCAACGGCCTCGATCCCGAGACCGACGTGACCATCGAGTGGAAGTCCGAGCACTCCGAGTGCGTCGCCGCCCTGACCCAGGATGCGACCGCCATCGCCATGCTCCCGCAGCCCTTCGTGACCACCGCCCAGGCCAAGAACGACCAGATCCGCGTCGCGCTCGACCTCAATAAGGAATGGGCCGCCGCGAGCGAGGCCGAGGGCAAGGACGGCAACCTCATCACCGGCGTCGCCATCGTCCGCAGCGAGTTCGCCGACGAGTACCCCGAGGCCGTCAGCACCTTCCTCAACCACTATCAGGAGTCCGTCGAGTTCGTCAACGCGAACACCGACGATGCGGCGGCGCTCGTGGGCAAGTACGACATCGTCCCCGAGGCTGTCGCAAAGAAGGCCCTCCCGGCGTGCAACATCACCTTCGTCTCTGGCGACGACATGAAGGCCCAGCTCGGCGGCTACCTCGAGGAGCTCGCGGATCAGAACGCCCAGGCCGTGGGCGGCAAGCTCCCCGGCGACGACTTCTACTACATCGCCTAGCTCCTGCTTTGAGCGACCGAGCCACACGCAACCAACCGACGGGCAAGAGGCCCGCACCGCGCCCGCTTCCCGTTTGGGGGGAGCGGGCGCTCGCCGTGGCGTTCTGGCTCGTCGTCTGGCAGCTCGCGGCGCAGGCCATCAGCTCTCGAATCATCCTCGTGGGCCCCGCCGAGGTCGCGGCGCGTCTCGTCGAGCTCGCACAGGCGGGGGAGTTCTGGGGTGCGGTCGGGCTCTCGCTGGCACGGATCGCTGTGGGCTTTATGCTCGCGGTCGTGGTCGGCGTGGCGCTCGCCGCGGCCGCCGGTCGCTGGCGAGCGATCCACACGCTCGCCGCTCCGCTGGTAGGAGCTGTGAAGGCGGCGCCAGTGGCGAGCTTCGTGATCCTCGTCTTGATCTGGGTTCCTTCACGCCGGCTGTCGATAATCATTTCGTTTCTGATGGCGATGCCGATCGTGTACACCAACGTGCTCGAGGGCATCGACCAAACCGACCCAGCGCTGCTCGAGATGGCCGATGTCTTCGGTGTGCGCGGCTGGCGGCGCGTGACGACGATCTATGCCTCAGAGGTCGCTCCGTACCTGCGCGCGGGGGTCTCGCTCGCGGTCGGGCTCTCGTGGAAGTCGGGCATCGCGGCCGAGGTCATCGGCCTGCCAGACCCCTCCATCGGCATCAATCTGTACAACGCGAAGGTCTACCTCGACACACCCGACCTCTTTGCCTGGACGCTCGCGATCGTGCTGCTCTCCGTCGTCATCGAGGCGGCGCTGCGCCGTGCGCTCGCATGGGCGCAGGCGCGCTGGGAGGCGAGGGCGTGATGACTGCCGGCAAGAAGCTCGCACCGCATGTGGCAAGCTCGACGGCTGCGGCGGCGACCCCGGCCCCGGCCCCGATCGCGCCGGCTTACGCCCTGTGCGACGTCGAATTCGTCTACGGAGTCGGCTCCGTGCCGGTGCTCTCCGGCGCGTGCGCGGAGTTCGAGGCGGGGCGCGCACACGTGATCCTCGGCCCTTCCGGCGCGGGAAAGACGACTGTACTCCGCCTGCTCATGGGCCTCGAGTCGCCTTCCGCGGGCAAGGTCGCACGCCCCGCGGGCGCGCGGATCGCTGCCGTCTTCCAGGAGGACCGCCTGTGCGACGGTATGACGGCGACGGCGAACATCCGACTTCCGCATGCGGGTCTTCACGGCTCTGAGCTGCGCGAATACGTCGCCCGAGAGCGCGAGGCGCTCTCGGCGGCGGGCATCCCGGTAGATGCCTGCGCACGCCCGGTCCGCGAGCTCTCCGGTGGGCAGCGCCGTCGCGTGGCAATCCTGCGTGCGCTATTGGCCGACGCGGACGCGGTCTTCCTCGACGAGCCCCTTCGCGGCCTCGACGCCCAGAGCGCCGCGCGCGTCGCCGATCTCGCGCGCCCGCTCCTCGCGCAAAAGACGGTTTTCTGGGTCACCCACGACCCACGCGATGCCGACCGCCTGCCCAATCCGGTCCTCTGGGCCGTCCGCGACGGCCAAGTCATGTCTGTGAGTCGCTGATTTACTGTCTTGTCACCTGTAATGTCAAGTGTCATACTGTGCCCATTGTCGAATAATGGCCCGGCGGGGGAGCTGGGACCGACGGGAGGCATGGCATGGTATCTGACGAGATGCGCGCGGAGGTCGAGCGACTCAAACGCGAGCAGGACGCGGTGATTCTGGCGCACTATTACGTGACACCCGACGCCCAGGACCTGGCCGATTACATCGGCGATTCCTTCTTTCTTTCAAAGAAGGCCGCGACGCTCGACTGCAAGACGCTCGTCTTTGCCGGCGTGCACTTCATGGCCGAGTCGGCCAAGCTCTTGAGCCCCAACAAGCGCGTCCTCATGCCCGAGCCGACCGCCGACTGCCCGATGGCGCACATGGTCCAGAAGGCCACGATCGACGCGGCGCGCGCCAAGTACGGCGACGACCTCGCCGTCGCGTGCTACGTCAACTCCACGAGCCAGATGAAGGCCTGGTCGGACGTCTGCGTGACCTCCTCGAACGCCGTGAAGATCGTCCGCGCGCTCCCGCAGCACAACGTGCTCTTCATCCCGGACATGAACCTGGGCCACTACGTCGCGCTCCAGGTGCCCGAGAAGAACGTCATCCTAAACGACGGGTTCTGCCCCACGCACGAGGCCATCGAGCTCGCCGAGGTCCAGGCTGCCCGCCGCGAGCACCCCGGCGCGCGCGTGCTCGCGCACCCCGAGTGTGGCGACTGGGTGCTCAAGGAGGCCGACTTCGTGGGCTCCACCTCGCAGATCATCGCCGAGGCTGTGGCGTCGGACGCGACCGACTTCATCATCGCCACGGTCCACGGCGTCATCCGCGAGCTCGAGGCTCAGACCGCGGGCTCAGGCAAGCGCTTCTGGTTCCCGGCGACCACGCCGATCTGCCCCAACATGGCCCGCGTGACCGCGGACAAGATCCTCGCCTGCCTGCGCGACGGCACCGGCGAGGTCTCGCTGCCCGGCGACGACGTCGCCGCCGGCTCCGCCCACGCGCTCGACCTCATGCTCGACTACGCCAAGTAACCCAATGACGAAAAGGGACAGTCCCTTTTCGTCATCACGATAAAAATGACGAAAAGGGACAGTCCCTTTTCGTCATCGGAGGAAGAAATGGCTGGTACAAAGACTATCGACGCGGACGTGGTCATCGTCGGGTGCGGCGTCGCGGGCCTCTACTGCGCGCTCAACCTTCCGCACGCGCTGCGCGTCGTGCTCCTGGCGAAGACGACCGTAGACGAGTGCGACTCCATGCTCGCCCAGGGCGGCATCTGCGTCCTGCACGACCCGGACGACTACGAGTCCTTCTTTGAGGACACGCTGCGCGCGGGCCACTACGAGAACCGTCTCGAGTCGGTGGACATGATGATCCGCGCGAGCCGTCCCATCATCGACGACCTGATCAAGCGCGGCGTCCGCTTCGCGCGCACCGCCACCGGCGAGCTCGACTACACCCGCGAGGGCGCGCACTCCCGCCCGCGCATCGTCTACCACGAGGACATCACGGGCGAGGAGATCACCACGCACCTGCTCGCCTGCGTCCGCGAGCTCCCGAACGCGACCGTGCTCGAGAACACCTGCATGACGGACATCCTCGAGGGCTTCGACGCCGACGGCCGCCGCGTGTGCCGCGGCATCGTCGCCGAGGACGCGGGCGGCGCCCACCTGCAGGTCAACGCCGACGCGACGGTGCTCGCCACCGGCGGCGTGGGCGGCCTGTACAAGCACTCCACGAACTACCCCTGCCTCACGGGCGACGGCTGCCGCGTGGCCGCCGAGCACGGCGTGCTCCTGGAGCACATGGACTTCGTGCAGATCCACCCCACGACCCTGTGGACCCAAAAGCCCGGCCGCAGCTTCCTCATCTCTGAGTCCGCCCGCGGCGAGGGCGCGATCCTGCTCAACGACGCGCACGAGCGCTTCTGCGACGAGCTCCAGCCGCGCGACGTGGTCTCGGGCAACATCCTGCGCGAGATGCGCCGCGAGGGCGCCGAGCACGTGTGGCTCAGCTTCGAGCGCGTGCCGCGCGAGGAGCTCGAGCACCACTTCACCCACATCTGCGAGCAGTGCCGCGAGGAGGGCTATGACATCTTCAGCGAGCCCATCCCCGTCGTGCCCGCGCAGCACTACTTCATGGGCGGCATCCATGTGAACTCGGACTCCGAGACCACGCTGCCGCACCTCTTCGCGGCGGGCGAGACCTGCTGCAACGGCGTGCACGGCCGCAATCGCCTGGCGTCCAACAGCCTGCTCGAGGGGCTCGTGTTCGCCCAGCGCGCCGCCGACAAGATCATGCGCGACCGCTTCGCCGCGGACACCGCCGCCCAACTCGCCGTCGCCGCGAGCGAGCGCAGCCGCTTCGTCGCGGGCTCGCGCGACGTGACCGACGTGGCGCTTCTCTGCGGCGCCGAGTAACCCCAGCTCATCGTCCCCATAAGGAGCGAAAAAAAATGACCGATCCGATGATCCAGGCAAAGATGGACGCCGCCATCCGCGCGGCGCTCGAGGAGGATATGCCGTTCGGCGACGTGAGCACGACGGCCGTGATGCCCGAGCCGCGCCCGGGGCGCGTGCAGCTCATCGCCAAGCAGGACGGCGTCATCGCCGGCCTGGGCGTGTTCGCCCGCGTGTTCGCGCTGATCGACCCTGCCGTGACGGTGGACGCCCTCGTGTCCGACGGCGACGAGGTCAAAAGCGGCCAGCACCTGGCGACCGTCCGGGGAGACGTGCGCGTGCTCCTCGAGGGCGAGCGCGTGGCCCTCAACTACCTCCAGCGCATGAGCGGTGTGGCCACCTACACCCACCGCATCGTCGCCGCGCTCGCGGCGGCCGGGGCCTCCACATGCCTCGCCTGCACCCGCAAGACCACCCCTGGCCTGCGCCTCTTTGAGCGCGAGGCCGTGCGCATGGGCGGCGGCCACCTGCACCGCTACGGCCTTTCGGACGCCGTGATGCTCAAGGACAACCACATCGACGCCGCCGGCGGCATCAAGCCCGCCGTCGCTGCCGCTCGCGCGACCGCTCCCTTCACCGCGAAGGTCGAGGTCGAGTGCGAGTCGCTCGATATGGTCCGCGAGGCCGTCGAGGCCGGCGCCGACATCATCATGCTCGACAACATGGATCACGCCGCGATGGCAGAGGCCATCGACCTCATCGACGGCCGCGCGACCACCGAGGCGAGCGGCAACGTGACTGCCGAGAACGTGACCGCCTACGCCGACCTGAGCGTCGACATCGTGAGCTGCGGCGCCCTCACGCACTCCGCGGGCATCCTGGACCTCTCGCTCAAGCACCTTGAGGTCCTCGCGTGAGCACCCTCGGCGATAAGCGCCGCGAGCAGATCCTCGGAACCCTGACCTCGGCGGACGCGCCGACTTCCGGCGCGGCGCTCGCGGCCGCGACGGGGGTTTCTCGGCAGGTCGTCGTGCAGGACATCGCGCTTTTGCGCAGCCAGGGCTGGCCGATCCAGTCGACCAACCGCGGGTACGTGATCGAGCGCGAGGCCACGCGGCCGATGCGCCTCTTCAAGTGCCACCACAGCGTCGAGCAGACCTCCGAGGAGCTCAACCTCATCGTCGACCTCGGCGGGCACGTGCGCGACGTGCTCGTCAACCACCGCGTGTACGGCAAGCTGAGCTGCGAGCTCGGCATCGCCTGCCGCAAAGACGTGCAGGCCTACATCGACCAGATCCGCGCGGGCAAGTCGAGCCCGCTCATGCTCATCACGAGCGGGTACCACTTCCACCACGTGACCGCGGACAACGAAGAGACCCTCGACGAGATCGGGGAGGCCCTCGACAAGGCCGGTTTCCTCGCCCCAAAGACGGACTTTGAGCTAGAGTCTTTTGGGGAATAGGTGCCCGGCGCGCTCCTGGCGGCGCGCTGCCTCGCACGAGCCGGGCTCAGGCGTCTCGTCCGTGCCACCGAGCCCGTCCACGCCCCGACCCTAGCGAAGGAGCCGCCATGAGCGTCAAGCCGTCCGTTCCGCGCACGCTCGCGCAGGTCACGCTGCGCGTCGTGTCCGCCATCATGGCCATCCTCGGCGGCCTCATGGTCCTCGGGGCGGCGCTCGTCTTTGTGTACCGCGACCGGCTGGGCCTTGCCGAGGAGTCGACGTGGACCATCTTCACCTACGGCGGGATCATCCTCGCTGCCGCGGCGCTGCTGATCGTCACGGCGCTCCTGGGGCTGCGCGCCTCCGACGATTCCTCGAAGGTCGGCCCGTACCGTGCGCTGTGCTACTTCGTCGGCCTCGTGATCCTCGTCGCCATCGTGTGGGGCTGGGGCATGGGCATGTTCATCCTCTTCAACCCCGTGGTGCTCGTGAGCACCGTGACCTACGTGATCGTGTGCTCGCAGCTCGCGGACAAGGTCGCCTTCGAGCATGAGCACGGCGTCGTCGGCGAGACCTTCCTGCGCACGGGCCGTCAGCGCACCCTTCACCTGCTCTCCGAGGTCATCATCGTCAAGGGCGCGCTCGTGGGGCTTGTCGCCGGCGTCATGGCCGTCGGGTTCTACGCGATGGGCGATGCCAGCTTCGCCTCGAGCCTCGGCGCCTCGTCCGCGGACCTCAAGGGCATCCTCGTGTCTAACGCCGTGGCGGCCGCGGTGAACATAGCCGTCGGCGGCCTCGGAATCCTGGGATCCAACCGTCCCGAGAAGATCGGGCCCTTCTTTGCGGCTGCGTGCGTCGCGTTCACGCTCGACGCCGTGCGCGTCGTGACGGGCATCGTCATGAGCAGCGCGCTGCTCTCCGCGGGTGTGGATGTCCTGCTCGACCTCGTGTACATGGGCAGCTGCGCCTGGCTCGCCTGGAAGATCTGGCGCCAGCCGCGCGAGCTCGTGGACAAGCGCCTCATCGCGGAGCAGTAGGGGAGCGGCGAGGCCGGGCGTCGGTCGGGCGCCGTAGGCCGATCGACCCGCTGACCGAGCGGATAGAATCGCGGCAACAAGAAAGCGGGCAAGGGAGTGCCTCCCTTGCCCGCCGTTCTTACTGAATGCTTGCTGCGGCCTTCTCGCCGCTACAGCTCCATGAGCCGCGCGATGCTCACGATGTAGATCTTGAGCGCGCGCTTGAGGTCGGCCTCGCTCACGCCCTCGTCGGGGCCGTGCTCCATGCCGACCCATGCGGGCTCGTCGGGGTTCTCCTCGTGCGGGCCGAACGCCGCGGCGCGCTTGAACTTGCGCGCGTAGGTGCCGCCGCCGATGCAGAACGCCTCTGCCTTCTTGCCCGTGTACTCGCCGTAGGTGTCGAGCAGGCAGCGGATCTGGTCGCACTCGGGGTCGATGTAGAAGGGGACCTTGTCCTCGAGCGCGCGGAAGGCGCAGCCGTGCGCCGCGGCGATCTCGCTCATGCGGGCCGTGATGGCCTCGCCCGTGGTCGTGGTCGGGTAGCGCGAGTCGATGGTCTGGACGAAGTGCCCGTCGACGGTGCGGACGGTGCCCTCGACACAGGTGAGGGGGCCGAACTTCTCGTCGTGCGCGGCGATGCCGGAGCTCGTGCCGTCGGTGTCCTCGGTGAGAAGCGCCTGGAGCTCGATGAAGGGGCGCGCCGCGTCGTCCACGAGGCCGGCGCCCAGCAGATAACGGGCGAGGAGCCCGATGGCGTTCACCGTGCCGGCGGGCAGGGACGCGTGGCCGCCCTTGCCGTGGGCGGTGACGCGCGCGAGGCCGTCGCCGACGGCCTCGACCTCGATGTTGTCGGCGGCGGGCAGCGCGGAGGCGTCGGCGCGGACGACGGCGGTCGCGAGGCCGCAGACGGCGTTGGCCACCGTGCCGCCGTCAAGCTCGACGATGCTGCCGCCGGCGACGGGCTCGGCGGTGCGGAACTCTCCCTGGTAGACGCCCTTCTCGCCGCAGATCAGCGGGAAGTCGGCGTCCGGGCTGAAGCAGAACAGCGGCTCGGGGCAGCACTTGAGGTAGTGCTTGACGTCGGCCATGGCGGTCTCTTCGTTGTTGCCGATGATGCAGCGCAGGGTGTAGGGGAGCTTGCGGCCCGTGGCCTCGACCTGGCGGGCAAAGAAGTGCGCCGCGTAGAGCGAGAGCACGAAGGGCCCCTTGTCGTCGAGGACGCCGCGGCCGATGAAGTATCCGTCTTTGCGCGTGACGTCGAGCGCCGGGAAGGTCCAGCCGAGGCCGAGCGGCACGATGTCGGTGTGGGCGATGGTGGCGATGTAGTCTTCGGAGACGCCGGGGAGGTCGCCGTAGCCGATGTAGCCGTCGAGGTCGGTGACCTCAAGGCCGAGGCGGGAAGCGATCTTCTCGGCCGCGACCAGGGCGTCGTTGGCCGCCGGGCCCCAGGGCTTGCCGGGCTCGGCGTGCTCGAGGTCCTCGACGGACTCGATCTTCACGAGGGTGCGGATGTCTGCGACGTGGGTGACGGTGGAGGCGATCTTCAGCGCATCCATGAAGCGCGCGGCGTTCTCGCGCGGGCCGCGGATGGAGAAGGCGATGACGCCGGAGCAGCCGCCGGGCAGGTACTTTTTCGCCTTTTCATGCTGGCTGTCGCCGGGCAGGCCGGCGA
>OLWU01000107.1_pt1 | contig 18079 bp, 14 predicted proteins | sample 1673351 | NCBI WGS metagenome assembly OLWU01 (sample SAMEA103958109, study PRJEB25191) | human gut metagenome | biome: human-associated habitat [ENVO:00009003]; feature: intestine environment [ENVO:2100002]; material: feces | place: Germany | collected 2013/2015
CAGCGGCCGGGGAAGCGATCGCTTCCCCGGCCACACTGGTTGATCTTATTCCTCGTTCCGGGCCTTGGCCTCTGCGATCGCCTTCTCCTGCGCCGCGGGAGGGCAATCCTCATAGCGGACAAAGTGCAGGGTAAAGGTGCCGCGGGACTGGGTCATGGAGCGGAGGTCGATGGCATAGGTGCTCATCTCGCCCATGGGGACCTCAGCGGTGATAACCTGCTCGCCATTGCCGGCAGGGTCCATACCCATGACGCGGCCGCGGCGCTTGTTCAGGTCACCCATGACATCGCCCATGTAGCTGTCAGGCACGGTGACCTTCAGCTCGCCCACAGGCTCCATCAGGCAGGGGTTGGCCTCAGGCAGAGCGGCCTTGTAGGCCAGCTGAGCGGCGGTCTTGAATGCGATTTCGGAGGAGTCAACGGGGTGATAGGAGCCATCATACAGAACGGCCTTCAGATTCACCACCGGATAACCGGCCAGAGGACCGTGGACGCAGGCCTCCCGCAGGCCCTTTTCCACAGCGGGGAAATAGTTCTTGGGCACGGAGCCGCCGAACACTTCCTCAGCGAAGATCATGTCATCCTGCTCGGTCTGGGGCTCGAAGCGGATCCACACGTCACCGAACTGGCCGCTGCCGCCGGTCTGCTTCTTATGACGGCCCTGCTTCTGCACGGTCTTGCGGATCTTTTCACGGTAGGGCACGCGCGGGGTGTCGAGCTCGGCGTCCACGCCGAAGCGGGTCTTGAGCTTGCTCACGAGCACGTCGATCTGAATGTCGCCCGCGCCGGAGACGACCATCTGATGGGTCTCGGCGTTGTTGACGACGGTAAAGGTCGGGTCTTCCTCGTTCAGACGGTTGAGGCCGGTGCCGAGCTTTTCCTCCTGGCCGCGGGTCTTGGGCGCGATGGCGCGGGAGTAGCAGGGCTCGGCGTAGGGCATACCCGCCAGCTTGACGATGCTCTTCGGGTCGCAGAGGGTGTCGCCGGTCTTGACGCGGTCCATCTTGGCGATGGCGCCGATGTCGCCGCAGCAGATCTCCTTGACCTCCTCGTTCTTCTTGCCCTTGAGGGTGTAGAGACGGCCAAGCTTTTCGGTGTTGCCGGTGGTGGTGTCGTAGAGGGACATATCGCCGGTGATCTTGCCGCGGACGACCTTGACCAGAGAGAACTTGCCGTACTGGTCGGAAACGGTCTTGAAGACGATGGCGGCGGTGGCGCCGTTTTCATCGTGGGCGACCTCGACGGCGTTGCCGTCGTCGTCCTGCGCGGCCTCGGCGGGCATATCGGTGGCGACGGGAACGAGATCAAGCACGGTCTGCATCAGCATATCGACGCCGAGACCGGAGATGGCGCTGCCGCAGAGCACGGGAGCGACGCTGCCGTCGCGCACGCCGAGCTTGAGGCCCTTGGCGATCTCCTCGGCGGAGAGCTCCATGGTCTCGAAGAATTTTTCCATCAGCTCCTCGTCGGCGCCGGCGGCGGCTTCCATCAGCTCGGCGCGCAGGGCCTCGACCTCGTCGGCGATGTCGGCGGGAATGGCGCACTCGGCAGCCTTGCCGCCCTTGACCTCATAGGCCTTGTTGTGCAGCAGGTCGACGATGCCGGTGACCTTCTTGCTGCCGTCGATGATGGGGGCGACGATGGGCGCGACGGCGGTGCCGAACTTGCCCTTGAGGGCGTCGAAGCAGGCGTTGTAGTCGCTGTTCTCCTCGTCGGTGCGGTTGATGAAGATCATGCGGGGCTTATTGCCGAGCATCTTCCAGGCGCGCTCCGCGCCGACGCTCAGGCCGTCCTTCGCGCCGCAGACCAGCACGGCGCACTCGGCCGCGCGGATACCGGAGAGAACTTCGCCGGCGAAGTCAAAGTTGCCCGGAGTGTCGAGCACGTTGATCTTCACGTTCTTGTACTTCACGGGGGCGACGGCGAGGGAGATGGAGATGTTTCTCTTGATCTCTTCCGCGTCGTAGTCGCAGGTGGTGTTGCCGTCGGTGACCTTGCCGAAGCGGTCGGTGCCGCCGGTCATGAACAGCATACTCTCAGCGAGGGTGGTCTTGCCGCTTCCGCCATGGCCGAGCAGCACGATATTGCGAATGTCTTTTGCACTCATAGGGGTTCATGTCTCCTTCCAGATCGTAATTCCCTTGCGGGAAGTCACTTCAACAGCTCAATTATATAATATTCTTTCCGTCAATACAACTATTGTAATTTTAGAAGTTTGATAGCCATTTTTGCTAAAAATGCTCAATAACGGTCCGCCCAGAAGCCCTCGATGAGCGCCGCGAGCGCCCAAAGGAGCAGATAGAGCAGCATCGAGACCGGTGTGAGCGCGCTGTACGCGCCGACAAAGGTGAGGTAAAACGCCAGCAGCGCGGACACGGCGCTGCTCCCGAGCGAGAGCACGGCGGCCACGCGCACGGCGTGGACCAGACGCTTGCTGCCGACGGCGATCTCGGCGTAGGGCATCAGCCCCTCGCGGTAGAGCAGCGCATAGGGATGCTCGCCGTCCTTCTCCGAGAGCGCAAGGCGCGTGGAGATGGTGGGATAGACCGCGCGGGCGTCGGTGCCGAACTTGCGCTTCAAAAGCGCGGGCGTGATGCTGCCGTCGCGCACGGCGAGCACCGGCGTGATGCGGCTGCGCTTGAGCGCGTGGAGCGCCCAGTCCACATTCTCTGCCGCCGTGTACTTGACGGCGAAAACGGCGATGAGCGTGCCGTCCACGGCGAGGAACGCGCCGGTCTTGAGGCTCAGGCCGCCGGGCATCGTGACGTGCATCTTGCGGCAGAAGGCGGCGGTGCCGAAGAGCACCGTTTCGCCGTGGATAAGGCCGGAGACGCCGCCCTCCTCATAAAAGCTCAGATCGTCGAGCGGCTCGAGTCTCCCGCCCTCGCCCTCCAAAAGCGTGTCGAACAGGCGGCTCAGACCGCTTTGCGAGGCGTGCGCCATCGTGGCGGCGTAGGAGATGACCTTGCCGCTCTCCTCGCCGTAGATCTTCAGCCCGTTCAGGCTGACCGTTCCCGGCGGGAACAGGTCGGTGTCGGTGAGGATGACGCAGTTGCTGCGGCGCAGGCGGTCCGCGCCGACATAGCCCGCCAGCGCGCTGCCGGACTTGACGAAGCGCTTCGTCAGCCGACGCAGCGGCAGAGAATAGCACAGCGGAAAGGCAAGCATATTGATCGCCGTGAGCAGCACGCCCCAGTTCCAGAGGAACAGCAGCCGCTCCCCGCGGCGCAGCGTGGAGAGCACGGCAAATACGAGCGAGGCGGCAAGCAGCACGGGCAGCAGCACGCTCTGCCAGTGCGAGGCGGCGTCCTCCCGCTGCGCGCAGCGCGAAAAGCCCTGCGCGCTGCCGCGGCGCTTGGCGGCTCCGCCCGCGGTGACGGTGACGAGATAGTCCGGCTCGCCGACCGCGGCAACGCGGAAGGTATCGTACATCGCGCCGAAGAGCAGCGCGCGCCCAAGCAGGGCACAGCTCATGCCGAGCATGGCGACGGCGTGGAACGGGACCGCGAGCGCGGCGCGCGCGGGCAGGAAAAAGTCGAGCGCCGTGTCCGCCAGCGTGACGGCGCAGGCGAGCGAGGAGAGCAGCTCATAGGTGACTGTCCTCGCGCGGAGCTGCTCGAAGGCATAAACGAACACGTCGCGTCCGAGGACGCAGACAAGAAGCTCGGCAATGAAGAACGGCAGGCAGCTGAGCAGCCTTTCCTCGGCGAACAGCGCAGGCATGACGCCGAAATGGTCGAGCAGCAGCGCGAGCCACGAGAGCGCGGTGACGAGCAGCGCGGCCTGCGCGCTGCGCAGGCCCATGCGCGCGTCGTCGCGGTAGTCGGCGGCCAGCTCGCCCGCGTCCGGCTCGGGGGTGTCGTCCCGCTCGCCGAAATCCTCGGTAAAGAAGTCCTCGGGCTCGTCCGGCTCCTCGGGCTGCGGCTCCTCCCCGGACTCGTCGGAATAAAGCTGCTCGGTGTCGCGCAGCCTTCTGCGCGAGAAAAGTCCGCGGCGCTTCGGCGGCAGAAGCTCGACCGGCTCCCCCGCTTCCTCCTCGTCGAGCACGGACTGCACGGTGCTCTCGAGCACCTCCTGCAGGCTCACGGTGTCCTGCGCGGGCGTGGCGGACGATGCCTCGTCCGGCGGCGCGGACGGCTGCGGCTCCGGCGGCTCCGCGGCGGGCGCGGCGGTTTTTCCGATCCGCACGGCGGGCCGCGGCTCGGGCAGCCCGACGTCCTCCGGCTCTGCGGCGGCTTCGGCGCCGTCCTCCCGGGAGCCGAACTCCGCCAGAATGCTCTCGAGCGTCAGGTCCGCGTCGTCCGACGCGCTGCGGGCCGCGCCGCGCAGCAAAAGCTCGGACTCGGCGAGCGTTTGTTCAAATTCTTGATCCTTTTTGTGATCCATGGAAGACCTCGTGAATGGCGGCGCGCGTCAGCCAAGGCGCTGACGCACGGCCTCGTAGAGCAGAATGGCGGCGGCGGCGGAAGCGTTGAGCGAGGAGATGCGGCCCTTCATCGGGATGCTGACGAGGAAGTCGCAGCCCTCGCGCACAAGCCGGCCCATGCCGTCGCCCTCGCTGCCGATGACGATGGCGGCAGGGCCCTTGAGGTCGGCCTCGTACAGGCTCGTGGTCCCCTCGGCGGCGGTGCCGAAGATCCACACGCCCTGCTGCTGCAGCTCCTTCAAAAGCGCCGGAATGTTCGGCACGCGCGCGACGGGCAGATAGCTCACCGCGCCCGCGCTCGTCTTGCCGACGATGCTCGTCAAGCCCGCGCTGCGGCGCTTGGGGATGATGACGCCGTGCGCGCCCGCGCACTCCGCCGTGCGGATGATGGCGCCGAGGTTGTGCGGGTCGCTGATCTCGTCGCACACCACGAGCAGAGGGGCCTCCCCACGCTCACGGGCGGCGGAGAGGATGTCCTCCACGCTCGCATACTCGCGCACGGCGGCAAGGGCGATGACGCCCTGGTGCGCCTTCGTCGCGCTCATGTAGTCGAGCTTACGGCGGTCGGCCTCGACCACCACCACGCCCGCCGCGCGGGCGGTGGAGGCGATGTGCCCGAGCGTTTTGTCCGTCTCGCCGCGGGCGATGAAGATCTTATCAATGGGCGTGCCGGCGCGCAGCGCCTCGGTCACGGCGTTGCGTCCCTCGATGAGGCCGTCCGCCTCGGCGTCGCGCTCGCGCATGGGGACCCTTTCCTCCGATTTCCGCTCACGCGGGAAGCGCTTTCCAACGTGGTCGTCCGCGCCGCGCGGCCCGCGCTTTTCTTCGTATTCCTTCGACATAAACCGATCCTCCCGGTCAAAATTCGTATACATAATACATTATAGCACAACAGGCGGATAAGATAAAGGGGGAAGCGGACAAAAATTCACCGAAAATTCATACCGCGGCGCTTGTGAAACGAGGAGGGGTATGCTAAAATACCATATAATTAACTTGGCAAGCTGTCGCCTGTGCCCGCGCAGGGCCGCAGGCGGAAAGGAACGCAGATACATGGATCAGAACGACAAGAACAAAAGCAACAAGAACAACGACCGCCGCAGGGGCGTGCTGTCGCTGCTCATCTGGGCGCTGGTGCTGACCATCGGCTTCAACTATCTCCTCTCGGCAATGGACACGAAGAAGCTGGCGGAGAGCACCTGCGAGATCCGCTACGACGAATTTCTCGACCTTGTCCGCGACGGCAAGGTCAAGGAGGTCGAGATCGCGGACCGCACGCTCAACATCACGCCTGTGGACGGCTTCACCTACACCGACGCGGACGGCAAGACCTACACGGGAGATTACCAGCTCTTCACCACGCAGATCAACGACCCCGAGCTGCGGTCGTTCCTGGATGAAAACGGCGTGGAGTTCGGCAAGCCCTACAAGGCGGAAACCTCGTATCTCGAGATCATCATGCTCAACTACGTCCTGCCCACGGCGCTGATGGTCGGCGCGTTTATCCTGATGATGCGCTTCATCAGCAAAAAGACCGGGGGCGGCGGCTTCGGCGGCCTCGGCAGCGTCGGCAAGTCCAACGCGAAGGTCTACATGGAAAAATCCACCGGCGTCACCTTTGCCGACGTCGCCGGTCAGGACGAGGCGAAGGAATCCCTCGTCGAGATCATCGACTTCCTGCACAATCCCCAGAAGTATACCGACATCGGCGCGAAGCTGCCGCGCGGCGCGCTGCTCGTCGGCCCTCCGGGCACGGGCAAAACGCTGCTCGCCAAGGCGGTCGCGGGTGAAGCGAACGTGCCTTTCTTCTCCATCTCCGGCTCCGGCTTTGTGGAGATGTTCGTGGGCGTCGGCGCGAGCCGCGTGCGCGACCTCTTTGCCGAGGCCTCGAAGGTAGCGCCCTGCATCATCTTCATCGACGAGATCGACGCCATCGGCAAGACGCGCGACACGCGCTTCGGCGGCAACGACGAGCGTGAGCAGACGCTCAACCAGCTGCTCGCCGAGATGGACGGCTTCGACCCCGGCAAGGGCATCATCGTCCTCGCGGCCACCAACCGCCCCGAGGTGCTCGATCAGGCGCTGCTGCGCCCGGGCCGCTTCGACCGCCGCATCACCATCGACCGCCCGAACCTCGCGGGCCGCATTGCCACGCTCGAGGTCCACACCCGCAACATCAAGCTCGGTGAGGACGTCGATCTCAAGAAGGTCGCGCTCGCGACCGCCGGCTGCGTCGGCGCGGACCTTGCCAACATCGTCAACGAGGCGGCGCTGCGCGCCGTGCGCAAGGGCCGCAAGCTCGTCACGCAGGAGGATATGCTCGCCGCGTTCGAGTTCGTCATCGCGGGCAGCGAGAAGAAGAACAGCGTGCTCACCGAGTTTGAAAAGAAGCTCGTCGCCTACCACGAGGTCGGCCACGCGATGGTCGCCTACAGGCAGAAGAACGCCGAGCCCGTGCAGAAGATCACCATTGTGCCCCATACCGAGGGGAGCCTCGGCTACACGCTCCTCATGCCCGAGGAGGACAAGACGAATCTGCGCACCCGCGACGAGCTGATGGCGAAGATCGCCGTCTCCATGGGCGGCCGTGCCGCCGAGGAGGTCATCATGCACACGATGACCAACGGCGCCTCTCAGGACATTCAGGAGGCCACGAACATCGCGCGCAACATGGTCGCCATGTACGGCATGAGCGACGAGTTCGGCATGATGGCGCTCGGCTCCGTGCGCAGCCAGTATCTCGACGGCGGCTACGGTCTCGACTGCGCGCAGGAGACCGCCGCCGTGATGGATAAGGCCGTCAAGGAAATTCTGGAGAAGTGCTACGCCGACGCGGTGAAGGTCATCGAGGAGAATATTGACGATATGCACAAGGTCGTCGCCTATCTTTTGGAGAAAGAGACGATCACCGGCGGCGAGATGGTCGCCATCCTCGAGGGCCGCGATCCCGCGACGGTGGAGGACGCCTACGCCTCCACGCGCAGGAGCGACAGCGACTTCCGTCCCTCCGTGCCGAGCACCATCGAAGCGCCCGCGCGTCACATTTCCATGACGAGCGAGAAGATCGAGATGCCGCCGCTGGGCGGCGAAGCACCGGACGAGTCCGCCGCATCCGACGCGGAGAACGGCAAGAACGCGGAAACGCCCGCGGAGGAGACCCCTGCGCAGGACGCTCCCGCCGGTGACGGCGCGGAAACGCCCGACCACGAATAAACCGAAAGCGCCGCCCGCAGGCGGCGCTTTTCCGTAAGGAGGAGTCCTATGAGACAACAGACGAGGGAGCTGGCGCTCGCGAGCGTGCTCGGTGCGCTGGCGGTGCTGTTCCTGTTCCTCGGCGGCGTGCTGCCGCTGGCGCTCTACGCCTGTCCCCTGCTCGCATCCGCCTGCCTGCTGCCCGTGCGCGAGGAGTGCCGCGCGAGCTATCAATGGTGCTGCTTTTTCGCCGCCGCCATTCTGGGACTGCTGCTGGGGCCGGACAAGGAATCCGCGCTGCTCTTCTGCTTTCTGGGCTATTACCCGCTCGTGCAGCCGAGTCTCGACGCGATCGGCAGCCGCGCGCTGCGCTTTCTCACGAAGCTCGGGCTGTACGTCCTCGCCGTCGGCGCGATGTACGCGCTGCTCGTCTTTGTGTTCCGGCTCGACGCGGTGACGGCGGAGCTGGCGGCGACCGCCCCGTGGCTCATCGCGGCGACCTTTGCGCTCGGCGCGGTGCTGCTCTTTCTCTATGACGAGCTGCTGCGCCGCTTCGCGCGGCTGTATCGAAGGAGGAAGAGAGGATAACAAGGAAGTCGGCAGGAGCCATACGGTTCCTGCCGACTTTTTATGTTCTTATGCATCCTCCTTCGGCTGTAGCTTCGCGCTGAGATAGGCTGCGAGCGCGCCGAGCGCGGCGGCAAGCAGGCACAAAAGCGCGTCGCGCGCGCCGTCGTAATGCAGCGGGATGATAACGACCGTCGAGGCCAGCACGATGCCGAACACGGCGTGGTAGAAAAGCGGGTAATGCGCCCGGAAGCACCAATTCACCACGCGCGCGAGCGTCAGCACGATGAGCGCCATGCCGAGCAGCCACGGCAGGATCACCGCCATGTCGAGCCTTGCAAAGCCCTCGGCCATCGGCGTGAACAACCCGACCGCCATCAGGATGGAGGAGGACGTCATGCCCGGCACGATCAGGCTCAGGCCCCAGAGCAGGCCGCAGAAGAGAAAGCCGAGGAAGCCCGGGCGCATCGTGTAGAACGCGCCGTACTGCGCGTAGAGCAAAACGGCGGAGAGGGCAAGAAAGCTGGCCGCGCAGGAAAGGTACGCGCCGCGTCCGCGCCCCTGCGCGCCCGCCTCGGCCCACAGGCTCGGGAGCGTGCCGAGGATGAGGCCGATGAACAGGCAGGTCGCGAGCTTTTCCGAGCGGTCGAACAGCACAAGGATCAGCCCGCCGCCGCACAGGAAGCCGAGGATCGCGCCGGCGCCGACCGGCAGCAGGAGGGAAAGATGGCGGCGCAGCCCGTCGAGCGGGTGGGCGAGCACCTCCATCACCGGCCGGTAGATGCCGAAGATGACCGACAGCACGCCGCCGGAGATGCCCGGCAGAATGCCGCCCGCGCCGATGATGAAGCCCTGCACCAGCCGCAGCAGGACCGTCTTGAGGGAGAAACCCATTTTTAATAGCCTCTCTTCCGGTCGACCAGATGCGCAAGCGGACGGCCCGCGGCATAGTTTTCCAGATCGTCGCAGAACATCTGCACGCTCTTGTCGCAGGTGTAGCCGAGCGTCATGTTGCCCGCGACGTGCGGCGTGAGCAGCAGATTTTTCGCGCGGCGCAGCGGATGGTCGGCGGGCAGCGGCTCAGGCACGACCACGTCGAGCGCCGCGCCGGCGAGCTGCCCGGCGTTGAGCGCGTCGCAGAGCGCCTCCTGGTCGATGGCGGTGCCGCGGCCGACGTTCACGACGAAGGCGCTGTCGGGCAGCAGCGCGATGCGCTCGCGCGAGAGGATGCCCACGGTCTCCGCCGTGGAGGGCAGCGCCATCACGAGAAGATCCGTTTCGGGCAGGACGCTGTCCAGCTCCGCGATGGCATGGATGGAGGTGAACGCCGGGTCGGAGGATCTGACCGTGCGGCGCACGCCGGTGATGCACGCGGGATGGAAGGCCTGCGCGCGGCGGGCAAACTCCGTGCCGATGTCGCCCGTGCCGAGCACAGTGATGCGCGCGCCATGCAGCGAGCGGATACCGCCGGGGAGCGTTTCCCAGCCGCCCGCGCGGATGATCTCGGTATACTCCATCTGGCGGCGCAGCAGCATCAGGCAGACCATGATGAGATGCTCGGAGATGGTGGTGCCGTAGGCGCCGGAGGAGTTGGTGAGCCGACAGTCGGGATTCTGGTACAGGCTCTCGTCGCAGAAGTGGTCCACACCCGCCCAGCAGCAGCAATACCACTTGAGGCTTTTCGCGCTGCGGATGACCTTCTGCGAGCAATGCCCGTAGAGGATCTCACACTCGTCCACATTTCCGACCGCCGCAGCGGACGAGGGGAAATACTCGATCTCATAGCCGTATTTGGCTGCCGCCGCGTTGAGCTGACGCTCGTATTTGTCGTTGAGAAAGTCGATGATGACGCCGATCTTTTTAGCCATGCTGAGTGATCTCCTTTATAATTTGTTCCGCGCAGCGCATCCCGTCCGCCGCGGCGGAGAGAATGCCGCCGGCATAGCCGGCGCCCTCGCCGCAGGGATAGAGCCCGCGCAGAGCGGTTTGATAGGTATCGTCGCGCACGATGCGCACGGGGGAGCTGGAGCGCGTCTCGACCGCGGTGAGCACCGCGTCGGGCGCGGCAAAGCCGTGCAGCTTTTTCTCCAGCAGCGGCAGCGCCTCCTCCAGCGCCGCGCAGACGAACGGCGGCAGGCAATCGTGCAGGTCGCACCAGCGCACGGCGGGGCGGTAGGTCGGTGTGACCCTCCCCGGCCCGATCGACGGACGGTGCGCGAGGAAATCGCCGACCGTCTGTGCGGGAGCGGCATAGCCCCCGCCGCCGAGGGCGTAGGCGGCCTCCTCCAGCCGTCGCTGAAAGGCGACGCCCGCGAGCACGTCCGTGCCGCCGAAGTCCTCCGGCGTAACGGAGACGAGCAGCCCGCCGTTGATGTTTTCGCCGTCGCGCGCCAGCTCGCTCATGCCGTTCGTGACCACGCGGCCCGCTTCGCTTGCCGCGGCGACGACCTGTCCGCCGGGGCAGACGCAGAACGAGAACACGCCGCGCCCCGCCGCCGTGTGGGCCGAGAGCTTATACGAGGTCGGCGGCAGCGAGGGGTGGCCCGCGTACTGCTTATACTGCTGCGCGTCCATATCACTCTGGCGGTGCTCGATGCGCACGCCCACGGCAAAGGGCTTCGGCTCCATCGGGATGCCCGCATCACGCAGCATGGCGAAGGTGTCGCGCGCGCTGTGACCGACCGCGAGCACCGCGTGCTCCGCGGGGAGCGTATACGTTCCGTCGGGAGACGTGACCCGCAGCGCGGCGAGCCGTCCGTCCCTCCGCTCCAGTCCGGTGACCTGATGGTTGAAGCGCACCTCCGCGCCGAGGGAAAGCAGCTCCTGCCGCAGATTCTGCAAAACGGTGTAGAGCCGGTCGGTGCCGATGTGCGGCTTGGCATCGATGAGAATATCCTCGCTCGCGCCGAACGCGGCGAACTCCTCTAAAATATAGCGGTGGCGGACGTCCTTCGTGCCGGTGTTGAGCTTGCCGTCGGAAAACGTGCCCGCGCCGCCCTCGCCGAACTGGACGTTGCACTCGGTGTCCAGCGCACCGCCGGAGCGGAACGCCTCCACCCCGGCCTTGCGCGAGAGTGCGTCGCGCCCGCGCTCAATGACTATGGGACGCGCCCCGGCACGCGCGAGCACGAGCGCGGCGAACATACCCGCTGGACCGAAGCCGACCACGACCGGGCGCTTTTTCATGTTTTCGGCATGGGGAATATCGTACTCCGGCGGCGTGTAGACGGCAGCGTCCGCGCACTTCGCGCGCGCAATGATGCGCCCCTCGTCGCCCGCGACGGTCACGGCGGCGGAGCAGACATAGTGTATATCGTCCTTGTGCCGCGCGTCGAGAGAGCGCTTGACGAGCACAAGGGAAGTGACGGCATCCGCCGCGAGGCGGAGCTTTTTCGCCGCGCGGGCGCGGAGGACAGAGCTGTCCTCGCCGGGGTCGAGCCGGAGGTTTCGCACAAGTATCATTCGCCGAGCCTCCCCGCGAGCCGTCCGCTCGCCCATGCCCATTGCAGGTTATACCCGCCGCAGTCGCCGTCGATGTCCAGAAGCTCCCCGCAGACGAAAAGCCGCGGCATAAACCAGCTTTGCAGCGTCTCCGGGTCGAAGCCGGAGGTGCGTATGCCGCCGGCCGTGACCTGCGCGCTGTCAAAGCCCTCCGTGCCGGTGACGCGCAGGGAAAAGCCCTTGACCGCGTCCGCGGCGGCTTTGAGCTGGGCGGGGGAGAGAGAGGAGAGCGGCGCGGCGGCATCGAGGCGCGCATAGCGCGCGAGCATACGCCCGAGGCGGTTATGCAGCATGCCGGTGAATATATCCCCGCAGGGGAGCGCGGGCAGATCGCGGCAGCGGCGCGCGAGCATATCCATGACCTCCGCCGCGGGATGATCGCGCATAAAGTCGAGCGATGCGGTGAACCCGTCGCCCCCGGTGGAGACGGCGCGCGACACGTCGAACGCCGCGGGACCGGACAGCCCCGTCTCCGTGAACTGTACCTCACCGCGGCTTTGGGCGACGACCTCGCCCCCCGCGAGCAGCGACAGTGCCGCGTCCGCGCGCACGCCCTTGAGCGCGCGGGGGTACTCCGGCGCGGTGGTGAGCTGGACAAGGGCGGGGCAGAGGCGCGTGCGCTTATGCCCGAGGGGCTTCAAAAGCTCATACCCGTCCATGACGCCGCCGAGTTTTGCGCCCGCCGCGCCGCCGCAGGCGACGATGACATAGTCGGCGAGAATATCGCCATCATCCGTGCCGACGACATAGCCCGCGCCGTCCGAGGCGCGGGAGAGTGAACGGGCGGAGACGCCGCAGCGCAGTTCCACCCCCGCGCGCTCAAGCGCGAAGCGCAGCACGTCCACCACGCTGTTGGCGGAGTTGGAGAGGGGGTAGACCCGCCCGCCGTACTCCGTCACCGTGACAAGGCCGAGCGCATGAAAAAAGTCGAGCGTGTCCTGCGGTGTGAAGCGCGAGAGCGCGGGGAGCGCGAATTCGGCGTTCTCCCCGTGGTAATTTGCCGCGCCGGCGCCGGTGTTCGTGAGGTTGCAGCGCCCGTTGCCCGTCGCAAGGAGCTTGCGCGCGACGCGCTGCTGGCGCTCCAGCAGGACGATGTGCCGCCCGCTCTCCGCCGCCGTCAGCGCCGCCATCATGCCGGACGCCCCGCCGCCTATGATCACTACTGTTTCCATGCCGTGTCCTCGTTTCCTGAGAGAATTCAATATATGATCTGATTATAACAACAACAGGGAGAATGTGCAAATAAAAAGAATAAGACAGGGGCAAATTATGCTCCTGTCTTGTTATAATGTGATAGTGTGCTATTCGCCGAGCTTTTTTTCAAGCTCTTCAAGGCGGCGCTTCACCGCGGTGAGCTCGTCGACCATCGGGTCGCGGACGCTGACCTGGTCGACCTCGGTGGCGTAGTCCACCTTCTGCCCCGCGATGCGCACGATCTTTGCCGGGATGCCGACGGCGGTGCTGTCGGGCGGGACCTCGCCGAGGACGACGGAGTTTGCCGCGATGCGGCTGTTGTCGCCGACCTTGAACGGCCCCAGCACCTTCGCGCCGGTGCCGATGAGGACGTTGTTGCCGATGGTGGGGTGGCGCTTGCCGCTGTCCTTGCCCGTGCCGCCGAGGGTCACGCCGTGGTAGAGCAGGCAGTCGTCCCCGATCTCGGCGGTCTCGCCGATGACGATGCCCATGCCGTGGTCGATGACGAGGCGCTTGCCGATCTTCGCGCCGGGGTGGATTTCGATGCCGGTGCGGCGGCGGCTCGCCTGTGAGATGAGGCGGGCGATGAACTTCATGTTGTGCTCATAAAACCAGTGGGCGCGGCGGTGGCTGCGCGTGGCCTTGAGACCGGGATAGAGGAAATACACCTCCAGCGCGCTGCGCGCCGCGGGGTCGCGCGCCATATAGGCGGCAATGGTCTCTCTCAGATCGTTGAACATATATAAAAACCTCGATTTTTTGCAAAATAAAAAGCGGCAGCCTTACGCCGCCGCAGATGAGCGCGCAGGGTCACAGACCCTGCCGCATACAGCGACAGCGACATCGGATACAACAGACGCAACACGCGCACTTCATCATCACTGTCACCTCACAAATAATCGGAATCGATCAAAAGCTGAACAAATCGCTCAAGCTATAATACGCGAGAGCGGGGGTTTTGTCAATAGCAGGGGAGAAATAAGCGCTTATTTGGCCTGTGTGCCGTCCTTGCGCTGAAGCTTGTGCTTCTTCCCGTCGGGCGTGACGATATAGGTGTTGTCCAGCACCTGCATCGCGCCCTGCCGCCACTCGGCGATATATTCGCGGCGCAGTATGTCGCGCTCGGCGCTCTCCTCCTCGGTCAGCGCGCGCAGCTTTGCGATGCGCGCAAGCTCGTTTATGCGGTCAAGCTTTGTCTGATCCATCTGCTGCTCCTCCGTTCTCCTCCAATGTCCCCAGCTCGTCAAGCGTCAGCTCGAACGGCGGGATGAAATGCTCAAGGAAATACTCTACCTCCGGCATGCCGCAGCGCTCCAGCGCGGCGCGCGTCTGCTTCTCGGCGGAGATGAACTCATCATTCCCGGCGCGGCGCTCCTCAATGCACTTGATGTACGCCGAGAGCTTGTCCGCCGCCTTGACGATGTCATGCGTCCGCGCGGCGGTCTCCCCGGTCAGCAGCGGCTCATACGCGCCGCGAAGCTCCGCGGGCAGGGTTTCGATGAGACGGGCGCATGCGATGTCTTCAACCTCGCGGTAAGCGTCGCGGATGAGGGCGTTGTGGTATTTTATCGGGGTGGGCAGGTCGCCGGTGAGTATCTCGGAACAGTCATGATAGAGCGCGACGGCGGCACACTCGTTCGGGTCGCACTCCCGGCCGAACACGTCCCGCCGGATAACGGCGAGCGCGTGGGCGATGACGGCGCACATGTGGCTGTGCTCCTGTATGTTCTCCGGCATGGCGTTGCGCATGAGGCTCCACCGCGTGATGTAGCGCATGCGCGAGATATAGGCAAAAAAGCTGTCTGACATGATATACTCTTTCTATAATATATTGTTATTCCCATAATACCACGAAACGGCGCTCTTTTCAACCGCGCCCGCGCATGGTATAGTATATACATTAAAAGTATAGAGGTGCAGCTCATGTACAGTGATATAAAAGTAATCGACGGACACGTCCACTGCGCGCAGCAGGTCGACCCCGCAGCGCTGGAGGCGGTGCTGATGCGCACGGGCACGGACATGGCGAACATCGCCGCGTGCGCGCACAGCCGGGCGCTGTCGCTCACGCCGCAGGCGCTGGCGATGAAAAAGCTGTGGCCGGGGCGGTTTTACGTGTTCGGCAGCCTCGACGTGAGCGAGTATTACCTCCACCCGGACACGCTCGGCACGCACATGGCGCAGTATGCCGCGCGGATGGCACAGGCGGGCTGCGACGGGATAAAAATGCTGGAGGGCAAGCCGCAGATGCGCAAAAAATACCCCGTCCCGCCGTTCGACGACGCGCGCTGGGAGGCGTTCTGGGCTTGGGCGGAGGAGACCGGCACGCCCATACTCTGGCACGTGAACGACCCGGAGAACTTCTGGGACCTTGAGCACGCCCCGGCATTTGCCATACAGCAGGGCTGGCTGTATGACGACAGCTATGTCAACAACGAGGCGCAGTACGCCGAGGTGCTGAATGTCCTCGCGCGCCACCCGGCGCTGAAAATAGACTTTGCGCACTTTTTCTTCATGTCCGCGCAGCTTGACCGCCTCGACGCGATACTCGCGCGCTATGCTAACGTCCGCGTCGACCTCACGCCGGGGATAGAGATGTACGAGAATTTCTCCGCCGGTATTGACCGTGCCCGCGCGTTCTTTGACCGCTGGCACGACCGCATCATCTACGGCACGGACATTGGCGGGCGGTGCATACTCATGGGAGAGGAAAAGCCGCTCGACGAGCGGGAGAACCTCCGACGCCCGGAGATCGTGCGGGAATTTCTGACGCTCGACGGCGAGCGGGAGATCGCGTCCGACGGGCATTTCCTCATAAAACGCGCGCCGTTTACGATGCGCGGGCTCGCGCTTCGCGGAGATAGGCTGGGCGAGATACTCGGCGGGAACTTCGTGCGCTTTGCCGGAGTGCCGAGGGCGGCGGACGCCGCGGCGGTGCTGGACGAGTGCGCGCGGCTGAGGGCGCGCTTGGGCGAGATGGACGCAAAATACCCCAATTTCACCCCGGACTACTCCGTTGTCAGGTACGCAGAGCAGGTTTTTGCAGAAAATTGAATCAAAATGAAGTGAATTGTATTGCAATTTCGCCGCATAGGTGTTAGAATTCAATTTTGTGTTGAAAAATAAAACAGAAACTATTCTTCGGGGCCGGTGCGGTCCCGCACAAGGGAGCAGATAACAATGGACAAACTCAGAAACGTCGCCATAATCGCCCACGTCGACCACGGCAAGACCACGCTCGTCGACGAGCTTTTGAAGCAGTCCGGCGTGTACCGCGAGAATCAGGAGATCGTGGACAGAGTCATGGACTCCAACGATCTTGAGCGCGAGCGCGGCATAACCATCATGGCGAAGAACACCGCCGTGTGGTACGGCGACACGAAGATCAATATAGTCGACACGCCGGGTCACGCGGACTTCGGCGGCGAGGTTGAGCGTATACTCAAGATGGTCAACGGCGTCATACTGCTGGTGGACGCGGCGGAGGGACCCATGCCGCAGACCCGCTTCGTGCTCAGCCGTGCGCTTGAGCTGGGGCACCGAGTGATCGTTGTCATCAACAAGATCGACCGCCCCGACCAGCGCATCCACGAGGTCGTGGACGAGGTTCTGGAGCTGCTTATAGACCTCAACGCCACAGACGAGCAGCTTGACTCCCCGATGCTGTTCTGCTCCGGCAGACAGGGCACGGCGAGCTATTCCCCCGACGTGCCGGGCACGGACCTTGAGCCGCTTTTCAAGACTATCATCGAGTACATCCCAGAGCCGGACATGAACGAGGACGCACCGTTCCAGATGCTCGTGAGCAGCATAGACTACAACGAGTATGTCGGGCGCATCGCCATCGGGCGCATTGAGCGCGGGCGCATAAAGCAGAACGAAGAGATAGAGGTCTGCAATTACCACGACAAGGACAAGCCCACCATAAAGGCGAAGGCCGTGTCTTTGTATGAGTTCGACGGGCTCAACCGCGTCCCCGTGACCGAGGTCGGCGCGGGCAACATCATCGCCATGAGCGGCATCGGCGACGTCACCATCGGTGACACCATCTGCGCCAAGGGCGCGGCGGAGCCTCTGCCCTTCGTGAAGATCGGCGCGCCGACACTGGAAATGACCTTCTCCGTCAACGACAGCCCGTTCGCCGGGCGCGAGGGCAAGTTCGTCACCTCCCGCCAGATACGCGACCGCCTCATGCGCGAGACGCTCAAGGACGTGTCGCTGCGCGTGACCGACGTGCCGGACAGCACCGACAGCTTCAACGTCGCCGGACGCGGCGAGATGAGCCTTTCCATCCTTATCGAGACCATGCGCCGCGAGGGGTATGAGTTCCAGGTGTCCCCCCCGCGCGTGCTGTATCAGGAGATAGACGGCAAGCGCTGCGAGCCGGTGGAGCGCGTGGTGGTGGACGTGCCGAGCGAGTACATGGGCGCGGTGATGGAGAAGCTTGGCGCGCGCAAGGGCGAGTTTATTGAGATGACCCCCGTGGGCAGCAGAACAAAGCTTGAGTTCCTTGTCCCGTCGCGCGGTCTGTTCGGCTACAGAAACGAGTTTTTGACCGATACGAAGGGCGAGGGCATACTTGCCAGCGTCTTTGAGCGCTACGAGCCGTATAAGGGCGACATTTCCCGCCGCGCGACCGGTTCCCTCATCGCGTGGGAGACGGGCGAGGCCGTGGCATACGGCATATGGAACGCGCAGGACCGCGGCGCGATGTTCATCACGCCGGGCACGAAGGTCTACGGCGGCATGGTCGTGGGCGTATGCCCCAAGAGCGACGATGTGCCGGTGAACGTGTGCCGCACAAAGCACCTCACCAACACCCGCGCCTCCGGCTCGGATGAGGCGCTGCGCCTTGTCCCGCCCAAGCAGCTCAGCCTTGAGCAGTGCCTTGAATTCCTCGCAGACGACGAGCTTCTGGAGGTCACGCCCAAGTCCCTGCGCCTGCGCAAGCGCATTCTCGACCACAGCATGAGAATGAAGAACGTGATGAAAAACAGATAAAAGGATAACAGACAACGCCCCGCGGTCAGTGACAGCGGGGCGTTTGGCAAAATATCATTGAGGCGTTTTTTGAACGAACTGCACAAAAACCGTTGGTAATGCTTGTATACTATGCGAGTTGTTCTCGGAACGGATTTGTGATATGCTAAAATAGAAATCAAGGAAAACGTTTACCTAAAAAGTATGAAGATGAAAGAGA
>OLWU01000111.1_pt1 | contig 17650 bp, 6 predicted proteins | sample 1673351 | NCBI WGS metagenome assembly OLWU01 (sample SAMEA103958109, study PRJEB25191) | human gut metagenome | biome: human-associated habitat [ENVO:00009003]; feature: intestine environment [ENVO:2100002]; material: feces | place: Germany | collected 2013/2015
TATGGAAGAAAAGAAGTATATCGGCCGCCGGGAACAAACCGGCTTTTTGGTGGGTCTCAGCGGCCAAAATATGGTCTATTCCCTAATTGGAGCGTCATTCTTTACTTATTTTATGACGGATATTGCCCTGTTCCCGGCACTGGTGGTCAGCGTGCTGCTGATCGTAATGAAAGTGTGGGACGGGGTCAACGATCCCATTGTCGGCTCCTTTATTGATAAACACACCTTCAAAAACGGCGAAAAGCTGCGACCGTTTTTGCGCTACACCCCGCTGCCGGTGGGGATCTTTACCGTGCTGCTGTTTGTGGTGTTCTCTACCAAAGAAGAGCTGTTGTGGCTGCGGGTCAGCTACTTTGTGATTATGTATATTTGTTGGGATTTGGCCTACACGGTGCAGGATGTGTCCATCTGGGGCATTACCGCCGCCGTATCGCCCAATTCCAATGAGCGGGACCGATTCGTCCAATGGGCGCGCACCATCGGCTCCTGCGTATATAGCGCATTCAGCACCGTCATTCCCATGGCGCTGGAGATGATAGCCAATGCCGCCGGGGCAAGTATGGCGCTGATGGCGCTGGTGTTTGCCCTGATTTTCGGGCTAGGCGGCTCCATGCTCAGCTACCGCTGCTATGCGGCACAGGAGCGGATCCATGTGGTGCAGGAGGTGAACAAAATGCTGCTACTTGTGACCCTTGCCAACCTACTGGGTGCTCTGGGCTTTGGCGCCAATTTGGTGACCTACTTCTTCAAGTACGAGATTGCCGCAGACTTTTTGGGCAAGAACAGCCTGATCGGCGCGCTGGGACTGTCCACCATCTACTACATTATGACCGGTCTGCCGGGCTTTTTAGGTATGCTGGCGGCAGATAAGATCAAAAAATGGTGCCACGGCTATGTAAATGCCCTGATCGTGATGCAGGCCTGCAATATTTTAGCCCGCATTGCCGCGTACTTTATTGGATTTGAGGGCAAAAATTTGTGGTTTGCCATGGCGGTGATCGGCCTGGGCGGTGTTCCCCTGGGTGCCGCCTCCATTGCCCAAACCGCCATCTTCTGCGACAGCATCGACTATATGGAGTGGAAGACCGGCAAGCGCACCGAGGGCATCACCTTCTCCATGCAGACCTCGTTTACAAAAATCTCCAGCGGTATTACCGCCGGCCTGGCGACCCTGGCGCTGCACCTGCTGCACTACAAGCCCATTGAAGGGGCGTCCACCTACCTGGGCACCCAAAGTGCCGCCTTTGACCGCTGGATCTGGCCGCTGGTGATTCTGACCCCGGCCATAGCCAGTCTGCTGTATATTGTCCCGCTGCTGTTTATCCGCTACACCCCCGCCCAACGGGCGCAGGTGGAGCAGGAGCTGAAAGCCCGCCGGGCAGCGACGGACAGCCAAAACACTTGATACACACAAAAAGAGCACGCAGTGCGAACTGCGTGCTCTTTTTGTTTTTGTCTATTTACAGAATCGTGTTGGCAGTAATAACCGCCCGGTGTCAATCCCCCAGAGTGAACTGCACTTCCACCGGCTCACCGGCCTTGCAGTGCAGAGTGCGTACCGTTTGGCCGCAGCGCACGGCCAGCGTGCGGTCCACATCGGCGGTGAGCACCGCCTGCACCTTACCGGCCGCCAGATCCCATTGCAGCCGGGTAACGGTGGCCCGGTTGCGGGTCTTTAGTCCGGTGAGGGTGCCCCTGTCAAATCCGCTCTCCGGCAGCGCCGGCAGCAGTTCGATCTCATCGGCATTGGAGTACACCAGCGCCTCGTGCACAATGCCCAAATAACCGATGGCAAAGTCCGTACAGTAGCAGCTGCCCCGGTCATAGTCATGGTTGGTCATCAGGGAATCGTACCGGATCTTATGGTTCATCAAATTCACCAGTGCGTCCGTCAAGGCAGCGCGGTCTTGCAGCCGGGCAGCGATCAGGCTGCGGTGCACCAGGGCGTGGGATGCCTCATTCTCGCTTTTCCGGTTCTCTACCGCCTGCTTGCAGGCAGCGGTCAGCCGGGCATTGCCCCGGGTCTCCATCAGCGGCCAGGCACAGTACAGATGGCTCAGGTGCCGGTGCTCGTTATTCTCCTCAAAAGCAGTCGTAGCCCATTCCTTCAGCGCCCCGGTATCGTCATACAGATAAGGCGGCAGGTTCGTTTCCAACTGCTTCCACCGACTTTGGTCCGCGCCGGGAGCCACATCGTTCATCACGGAAAGCAGCATTTCCATATTATCCCGGCAAGCAGCAATATCAATGGCGCAGTTGGCGTCTGACGGACTGGCGTAATTATCCGGATTATTTTCCGGCGAATAGCTGGGCACAATGCAGTAACTTTCGCCCTTGCCCAGCGCCGTCTTTCCCTTTTCATAATGAATGGAGCCGTCCGCCAAAGTGTAATATTCCGGGGTCAGCAACTGCGCCCAGTAGTTGGCGGCCTTGGTCAGCAGCGGGTAGAGAATATCCTCCTCCAGCCGCAGATAGCCCCGCTTCTCTATGGCTGCCACCTGGGCATCGGTCAGATCCTTTTCCGTGACAGACAGAACGGAGCGCAACGCCTGCAAGTTAAATTCGTCACTGAGGGGGATGTGAATATTGCCGTAGCTTTGCAGGGTCTCATACAGCGGGCGCAGCATCCAGGACGCCCCGGCGTTCCAGTACCGGAAGGGGTAGGGATAGCAGGTCTCCGTCAGCACCGCCTTGTCCCCGTCCGTATTCACCGGTGCCTGAATAGCGTCTGTAAAGCCGTGGGTGGCCCGGGCATTTTCCTCCCAATCCGGCATTTGACGCAGCAGGAAGTACACATAGCCTTGGGGGCCGCGGCTCATATTGGAGCTGTTCAGCGCCGCCGTTTGCAGGTTCACATTGGCGTCCATGGTGTATTTGCTGCCCCAGCCGGTGTTCCACTCCCCGGTCCACATGCCGTAAAGCCGCCCGGTAGAATATCCGGCGCAACACAGAGCTGCGTACCGCCCGGCATAGTAAGTACGCTGGGCCAGCGCCGCGTTGATCTCTTTCTTGCCCTTTTGCGCTTTCAGCAGCGCCTCGTTAGGCTGGATATTCTCATCACTCAGGGTCAAAGTCACCGCGTCAAATTGGGGCTGGTACACCTTTAAATGCGCCGCCAGCGCGGCGTCATAATCAAAGGCACCGTCGGTGCTGTACCGGGCGGCCACCTTCTCCAGCTGCGCGCGCAGATCTGCCAGCAACGGATACTCCGTCTGCCCGGCAAAATCCGATAGCTTGCCCATCTCCAGGGTGTAGTCGCTAACGGTCAGCAGCACCAGTCCGGCAGCGCCGGTAATGCGCACCCCGGTATTGTCGCCAACAAACTGGCTCTCTTTGGTCTGCTTGTCCAGCGTCACCCGCTCCCGGGTGCCGCCCACCGGCAGCACATAGGTCAAAGTGGCATAGCCGCCGGTCTTGCGCTCGCTGTTCTCGTAATCCGGGTAATGGGCGATCAGTCCCAGGGCGCTGCCGTCCTGGGCCGTGACCTTTTTATATTGCAGGTCCACCTCTTCACTTTTGCCAAAGTTGGCCAGGGTGGACAGATCGTCGTAGCTGAGCGTCAGGTTCAGCGCCGTACCCGTCGTGGACGGGTCCAGCCGGGTGATCACCACGCCGTCCGCCATGGAGGTGATGGAACGGCGCAGCCAGGTGCCGTTCTTATCCGTATAGCGCACGCCCACTTGGCCGGTGGCGTAATCAGTATAGCGCACATAATCCTTGGCATGCGCCTTGGTCTGCGCCATCCGTAATTGGCCGCCCGGGTGATACCGGTACACATCGTCATAACTGGCGTTGTCTGTAATATCCTGCCCTTTAATGATCTGCTGGCGCACCATCTCCAGCTCATTTGCCGTATTCGGGCAGGTGCGGGCGTTTTTGTTCGGCAGCAGGAAGTGCATGTTTTGGAAAATAAAGGTATCGCTGTATGGGTCGCCGCTGGTGACGAACCCTTGCAGTCCGTTGCCGGAGACCATACCCTGCCGCCAGCTGTCTGTCTTGTTGGTCTTATTGTCCTTCAGCGATGTGTAGGTGCTGCTGTAACTGACCTTTTGCAGGTCGCCAAACAGGTCTTTTACCACCGCTGTGTCCGTTTGTCCGGCGCAGGCAGCCAGCGAGGCCAGCAGCCCTGCCGTCAGCAGCAGACACAGGCATTTTTTCAGTATAGCTTTCATTTTTTGTGTTTCCCCTTCCAGAGAGAATGCGCGTTCTTTGCTTGTGCAAAACCGATTGAAGCGTCTCTCATCCTCATTATATCACAATCACATTCCTATTCGCAATAAAAAGCGCCCTGCTGCTGCAAGGCGCTTTTTGCATATCGCTTTTCATCCAAATCAAAGCTGCCGGTAAAGTCACTGTCCGGCTGCACGGCGGACAGGTCGTTCTCGTTTTGGTACACCTTTACATAGTCTACACAAAAGTCGTCTGCCTTGTCAACCCCCGCCTGCTTTACCAATCTCCGGACTGCCACCTATCGAAAAACGCCGGTGAACTCATATTGACATGCCGCACGCTAAATGCTATACTCATAAAGACAATTTAGCGTGCGTTTGGTGCCTTTGCGCGCCCCGCCAAAGGCTGAAAAGGGAATCCGGTGCGAATCCGGAGCGGTACCGCCACTGTAAGTGCGGAAGCTCCGCCGGGGCGAAAGCCGGTCATTGGGAAACTGAGAAGGCCGCTGCGGGGGTGGTGACGCGGGAGTCAGAAGACCTACGAGATGAAGTCGGGCCGCGCCCTCCGGCGCGGTCGGTTCGCGTTGCAGAAAAACGGCTGCCGCACCCCTTTTTTGGATCCAAAGGGGCGCGGCGGCTTTTTTTCGCGAGAGAGCGGCGCGGACGGCATTTTCCAAGACGCGGGGCTGCGGCCTTAGAAAATGAGGAGGAAACAAATGAAAAAACGGATCTTGTGTGTGCTGCTGGCACTGCTGCTGGCGGTGTCGCTGCTGCCGGCGGGCGCATTGGCGGCGGACGGCGGGGCAGGAGAGGGCCCCGCTTCGGCGAGCGTCGACCTGACGGTCCAGCGCGGCGGCGCGTTCACGCTCGTGGCGCTGGACGAGCCCGTCAGCGCCGGACTTTCGGACGCTTACGGGCTGACCGATGCCGTTGCGGACGGCGTTTCCGCGCTGGACGTGCTGCTGCGCGCCCACGAAAAGCTGCTCGGCGAGGCGTTCACGGCGGAGACGGTCGGGGACTATCTCGCCCTCGGCGAGACCGGCTTCCTGACGAAGGTCTTCGGCGTGGAGACCGGCAACGTCGGCTTCACCGTGAACGGTGCGCTGGCGCATGACGGCGTGCTGAAGGACGATGAATATGCCCCCGGCGGCAAGAGCTACACGGGCTATGCCATTACGCAGGCGAAGATCGAGACCGGCGACCTGATGGAATTTTTCTTCTATCAGGACGGCTACTGTCTCGACAATTACCCCCGTCTGACGCGCGGAGACGCGGCGGTCACGGAGATTGCGGCGAAGCCCGGCAGCACTGTCGCGCTCACCGTGGAGGGCTACTGCTTCGCTTATTACGGCTATGTCCCGATGGAGGCGCTCACCGGGCTGTTTGAGCCGCTCGACGGCGCGAAGCTCGCTTGGGTGGGCGCGGACGGCAGCCTGACGGACGCCGCCGCCGTCGGCGAAGACGGCGCGGCAGCGCTCCCGGTGCCGGAGACCGAGGGCAGCTATCTGCTGACGGTCTATATGCCCGCGGACGAGATCAAAAATAATTCTGCGACACCGGTCATCATGCCGCTGCTCCGCGTGACCGCGGACAAAAATGCCGCGGAGCCGACCGAGCCGCAGTACGGTCCCTGTGACCTGACCGCGCTCGCCGCGGCGGACTTTGACAGCAACCCCAACGCGCTGACGCTGACGCCGGTGTTCTCCGCCGATGTGACGGTTTACCGGACGCCGGAGGTCGCGTATAAGAGCAGCGAATACCTCTGCATGGCTTACGTCAAGGCGACCGCCGCGGACAGCAAGGCGACGATCACCGCCGCATGCAACGGCGTGAGCGCCGGTGTTACCTCCGGAGGCAGCTGGGCTTTTCTCGCCAAGGCGCTGAAGCCGGGGCAGGATAACCTCCTGACCGTCACGGTCGAAAACGGCGGGGAGAGCAAGACCTACAGCATCACGATCCCCATGGCTGCCGACCCCGCGACGCTCGGCACGCTGACGCTCAGCGGCTGCCACGATGCGCAGGTGAAGTATCTGAAGCTCTTCGCCTGCGGCGACGACGGCGAAAAGACCGGCGAAGACCGCCTCGCGGGGCAGACGCCGGCGGACGGCGCTTACGCGCCGCTGAGCCTCCCCGCCGGGGACTGGTGGGTCGAGGGCTATGACGAAAACGGCGATTGCAACGGCGCGCTGCGGCTGACGGTCGAGGCGGGCAAGAGCGCGGCGTATAAGCTCCAGCGCATTTACCGGATCACGACGAACTCCGGCTGGGTCCTCGGCGAGGACTGCGCGATGTCCGTCACGGTCCGCAGCGCCGACGGAGAAGCGCGGCACATCCGGACCGGCACGGCGACGAACTGGGGAACGACCGCACCGAGCTGCATCTTCGCCGTGGGCGACACCGTGACCGTGCGCATCACGCCGGACGCGGAAAAGCGCCCGACCTTCGGCGAGGCAGAGGTCAGCAAGACCCCGAACATGAATGACGACATTTCCGCGAGCTGCAAGGAGTTTGCGGAGGTGACGTTCACCGCGCCGGAGGGCGCGGAGATCGCCGTCGGCAAGCTGGCGAGATCCTATGTCTACACGGTGCAGGAGCCCTATGCCGCGCCCGTGACGGAGGACGGCACGGTGCGTGCGACCTACCGGCTCGATAAGGGCACGACTTATTTCTACCGCGTCCGCCATCCGGAGGGCGTGACCTACTGGAACTTCAAGAGCTGGAGCGCCGCGGGGGCCGAGGGTGTCAGCGCCGAGGACCTCCATATCGGCGACGGCGCTTATACGAAGACAACCGTCCTGGACGATTTCAGCCTGAACGTCCATGACGTCGGCAACATCTATCTGAACATCAACGCGCAGGGCTGGAAGACGATGGAGGTCGGCGAGACCTTCGAGCTGAACGTTTTCCGCAACTGGCAGGCGATCGAGGGCTTCATGAACAGCAAGATCGCCATCCCGGACGCGCACTATACGGTGCTGAGTCCGGAGGGCGGCGAGAGCGACGTCGTCACCGTCACGCCGGACGCCTTCAACTCCTGCGTGGCAAAGATGACGGCAAAGCACGAGGGCACGGCGATCGTGCTCGTGACCTACGACGCGATGACCCACGCGCAGGGGCAGAGCTCCACGGCGAGCAAATTCTTCTCCGCGACGTGGCCGGAGCTCACAGGCGTCTTTGTCGTGACCGTCGGCGAGGGCGGGGAGATCGAGACCAATATGGTCTTGGACCGCCTTGACGCGGACGTTTCGGGCGACGCCCAGCGCGCGCTGGACGCCGAGCATGACATGCTGTTTTATACCGGCAGCGAGGGCGCGAGCTACAGCTTCGCGCCGGAGACCGGCTGCACCGTCACCGTCGCGCGCGGCACGGCGGAGAGCGGCGCGTTGACCTTCGGCGCGTTCACGGCGGAGGGCGTCAGCCGCGACGCCGACGGTGTCGTCACGGTTTCCGGACTGACCACGGGCCGCCACATCATCCGCGTGGAAAAGAACGGCAAGGCGGCGTATCAGGTCGTCACGGCGCGCGGCGTCAGCTATGTCCTTACGGACGCGGACGGCAAGGCGCTGACCGGCGAGGTCAAGGCGGGCGACACGGTGTATCTCCAGTTCACCGGGCTGCTGAACCCGCAGGAAAAGCTCGCGACCGCCTATAACTTCAACTTCTCGCTCCGCTATGCCGGCGAGGACGGGACCTATTTCCGCTCCAACCCCGGCGGCAATTTCGGCATCTATGACTTCAGCGGCAACCCCGTGCGCCAGCGCATCGCGGTCACGATCCCGAAATACTGGGCGGAGGAGAGCTACAGTCTCCATGGCGCGCTCCAGAAGGGCGGCAACTCCGGCGTTCCCTCCCATCGCTCCATCCGCTACGCCACCGGCAACGACCCGCAGCTGAGCGCCCCCGCCGCGTCGGGCATCCTCTCGCAGCTGCCGGACGTGACCCTCGCGCTTGCGCCGACGCAGTTCCTGACCGGCACGCTGACCTTCAACGGCGGCGCGGTCGAGCGCAGCGGGCTGACCGTCACCCTCGCGGACGCGGACGGCAACAACGTCGCCGTCGCCGATGACGGCAGCTTCTCGGCGCTCGCGGAGGAATATTTCTACACCGTCCGCGGCGCGGGCTTCGCCTACGCCACCGGCAGCGTCACGCTGACGGAAGGCGGCAAAAACAGCTTTGACATCGCCCTCACCGCCATCGACTCCGGCGCGTGGGACGGCGCGACGCAGACCGAGCCGGCGCTCATCGACGGCGTTTACCAAATCGCCACGGGCGCCCATCTCGCATGGTTCACCGCGCGGAGCGCGGACGCGGACGTCTCCGGCGTGCTCACCGCGGACATCGCCCTTGCGGATTATCCGTGGCTGAATGTCAGCTCCTCCCGCGCCGTCACGCTGCGCGGCGAGGGACACGAGATCACCGGGCTGAACGCACAGAGCGGACTTTTCGCCAAGCTCGGCGCAAATTCCGCGATCTCCGACCTCACGCTCCGCGGAAAGAGCGCCGCGGGCGGCGCCGTGACCGGGGAGCTCGGTTCGGGCGGCAGCATCGAGCGCTGCCTCAGCTATGTTGAGATTTCCGGCATCGGAACCCGCGTCGGCGGCATCGTCGGCAGCCTCGGCGGCAATGCCGCCGTGCGCGACGCGGCGAGCTTCGGCGCGGTCGCGGGCAAGAGCGAGGTCGGCGGCATCGTCGGCGCGTTCACCGGCTCCGGCTCGACCGTCACGGGCTGCTACAGCACCGGCGCGGTCAGCGCCTCGGCGGGCAGCGCGGGCGGCGTCTTCGGCGCGAGCGGCTACGGCGTCACCGTCGCGGGCTGCTACAGCACCGGCAGCGTCTCCGGCAGCACAGCCGGCGGCATCGGCGGCACGGTCAAGGGCGAGACGAGCTGGCGCGGGGAGCTGCTCGCCGCGATCACGGTCCGCGACTGCTACAGTACCGGCGAGCCCGCCTTCGGCAGCACGGACAGCGGCTCCGCGCTTATCTCCGCCTGCTTCGCGGGCGAAGCCGCGCGCGGCGCGGCGCTGGACGAGGCTTACTTCGCCCCCGTCTGCGGCAGCGAGTATCTCGCGCTGCGCTGGCAGAAGGACGTAACCTTCCACACCCGGACGAACGGGGCTGTTACCGCCCCGACCTGCACGGAGCCGGGCTACACCGAATATACCTGCGACCACTGCAAGACCGCCTACCGCGCGGAGCACACCGCCGCGCTGGGCCATGCCCTCGGCGAAACTAAGCGCGTTTACCCGGCGTATGAGGCCGGGGACTGCGTCCGCTGCGGCACGGCGCTGAAGATCTGGAACGACCCGCGTCTGGAGCACTTCACGCTCCCGGAGGAAAACGCGGAGAACATCACGATGGCGGACGCGGAGGGGAGCGTCCCCTGGACGTATAACGCCGAAAAGTCGCGCTTTGAGAGCGCCAACCGCGGCAAGAACAACACGGTTTCCGAGACGAGCCTCACCTTCACGCTGCCTTACGGCGGCATGCTCCGCTTCGACTGGGGCGTGTCCTCGGAGAAAGACTATGACAAGGCGACCACCGCGCTGGGCGGCACGAAGATCGCGGACGCGGTCAGCGGCGAAAAGACTGGCTCTTTTGACACCACGCTTGCGGCGGGGACTTATACCCTGACGCTCTCTTACGCGAAGGATTCCGCGTCGAGCGACGGCGAGGACCTCGCCTATGTCCGCTCCCTGGCGCTGACGGCGTTCGCCGCGGGCGAATATGACGACCTCGCCGCCGCAAAAGCGGTCGACGAAAAAATCGCCGCCATCGGCAGCCCGGTCACGCTCGCGAGCGAGGACGCCATCCGCGCCGCCCGCGTGAGCTTTGACCTGCTGAGCGCGGCGCAGAAGGAGCTCGTGGAAAATTACGCCGGCCTGACCGCCGCCGAGCGCGCGCTCGCGGCGCTGAAAAAGGCTTCGCTTCCCGCGGAGGACGAGATCACCGTGACCTTCCGCCTCATCGGAGCGGATAAGTCCGCGGAGGACGTCGATCTCGGCACCGGAACGGGCAGCAGCGTTTACCGCACTTGGATCGCGACGCGCAGCTACACCCTGCCCGCGGGCAGCACGGTCGGCGACCTCTTCCTGCGCGCACTCGCCGACGCCGGACTGCGCCAGAGCGGCGCGGAGGACGGCTATGTCTCCGCAATCTGGGCTCCCGCCGCCCTCGGCGGCTATCGCCTCGGCGATATGGACAACGGCAGCCGCTCCGGCTGGATGTATATGGTGAACGGCAGCCACCCCGGCCTCGGTCTGAACGCCCGGCTCCTCGCCGATAAGGACGCCGTCGTGTGGCACTATGTGAACGATTACGCCTACGAGGTGCGCGACTGGTTCGCCGACGAGGACTATCCCGCGCTCGGCGACGAGAGCACGTGGGTGGACTGGTCCGCCGTTCCCGACTTTGACCCCGTCGCCGACGACGGCGGCGAGACGAAGCCGGAGACGCCCGCCGCCTTCGCCGACGTGGCGGAGAGCGACTGGTTCCACGATGCGGCGTACTGGGCGGCGGCACAGGGCATCACGCAGGGACAGGGCGATGCGGACACCTTTGCGCCGCGTGCCGCCTGCACCCGCGCGGAGATCGTAACGATGCTCTGGCGCGCCGCCGGATCCCCCGCCCCGAAGGGGACGGAGATGCCGTTTGCGGACATTTCCCCGGAGGACTGGTTCTACGCCGCCGCGCTCTGGGCGTATGAGACCGGCGTTGCCCGCGGCTGGGGCAGCGCGGAGCGCTTCGCGCCGGAGGAAGCGTGCACCCGCGGCGAGGCGGCGACCTTCCTCTGCCGCGCCCTCGGTGAGACAGATGCAGAGTCCGGCACGGCGTTTTCCGACGTCGCCCCCGGCGCTTATTACGCCGCGTCGGTCAACTGGGCGGCGGCAACCGGCGTCGCCAAGGGCGTCGGCGGCGGGCGCTTCGCGCCGCAGCTTGGCTGCACCCGCGCGGAGATCGTGACGATGCTATATAGGCTGCTGGGACAGAAATAACAGACTTAAGCGCAAGGCACGCGGGAATTCGCGCGCCTTGCGCCGTCGGCGTAATTGGCGAAGCCATGGCTTTGCAGTGAAGCTTTGCGCGGAGCGCAAAGTGAAGCGGCTTTGCCGAATTTTTTGGGAGGACCCGTCTTATGAAAAAAACTGCAAGACGCGCCGCGGGATGGCTTTTGGCGCTTTCGCTTCTGCTCTCAATCGCGCCGGGCGTCCGGGCGGCGGGGGCGGAGGAGACCGCGGACTGGCTCTGCCGCGCCGTCAGCGCACCGGGCGTCGGCTCCGTCGGCGGGGAGTGGGCGGTGCTGGGGCTCGCCCGCGGCGGCTTCGGTGTGCCGGAGGACTATTTTTCCGGCTATCTCGCGCGGGCGGAGGCCTATGTCCGCGACTGCGGCGGCGTGCTCCATGCGCGGAAATACACGGAGTATTCCCGCGTGGTCCTGGCGCTCACGGCGCTCGGCGTCGACGCACGCAGCTTCGCGGGCTATGACCTGACCGCGCCGCTCGGCGACTTTGAAAAGACCGTCTGGCAGGGGCTCAACGGCGCGATCTGGGCGCTCCTCGCGCTCGACAGCGCGGGCTATCCCATGCCGGAGCAGCCCGCCGCGGCGGTGCAGGCGACGCGCCAGCGCTATGTGGACCACATTTTGGACCGTGAGCTGCCGGAGGGCGGCTGGTCACTGAGCGGCAGCGGCGCGGCGGACCCGGACGTGACCGCCATGGCGCTTCAGGCGCTCGCGAAATACCGCGGCGCTGCCGCCGTGGACGCCGCCGTGGAGCGTGCCCTCGCGCGGCTCTCCGTGCTCCAGAACGTGCGCGGCGGCTGGGAATCGTGGGGCACGGAAAACGCCGAGAGCTGCGCGCAGGTGATCGTCGCCCTCTGCGAGCTCGGCGTTCCGCTTTCAGATGCGCGCTTCGTCAAAAACGGCGTCACCGCGCTCGATGCGCTGGGGCGCTTCCGCGCAACGGACGGCGGCTTCCGCCACGACGCCGCCGGGAGCGGCAGCAGCCTGATGGCGGCGGAGCAGGCGCTCTACGCCCTCGCCGCGGCGGAGCGCGCGGCGGCGGGGAAGCCCAGCCTTTACCGCATGGACGATGCCCTCGCCCTGCCGGACGGCACACGCGCCGCCGGGCTCGCGGAAAAGCACCCGGACGTCCGCGCCCTGCCCGTCTCCGCGCCGGGAACGCGCTTTTCGGACACGGCGGACGCCGCGGTCGAAGCCCTCGCCGCGCGCGGCATTTTAAGCGGCAGCGGCGGCGGACGCTTTGAGCCGGAGCGGGCGATGACGCGCGCGGAGTTCGCCTCCATGATGGTGCGCGGGCTCGGACTGCGCTGCTCGTGGGAGAACGGCTACGCCGACGTTCCCGCGGGGCTCTGGTATTCCGGCTATGTCGGCACCGCCTCGCGCTACGGCGTCATCCGCGGCTTCGCCCGCGGCGGGGAGACCGTTTTTGACCCGACCGGGACCATCACGCGGCAGGAAGCCGCCGTGATGCTCGCACGCGCCGCTGCGCTCTGCGGGCTGGATACGGCATCGGATGCGCCCGTTCCGGCGGGCTATGCCGATTGGGCGCGCGATGCCGCGGGCTACTGTCTGTCCGCCGGAATGCTCGCCGCGGACGCCGCGGCGGAGCCGCTCGCACCGGTGACGCGCGGCGAAATGGCGCGCATGCTCCACCGTCTGCTGACGGTGGCGGAGCTGCTCTGAAAGGAAAAACTGACATGTGGTGGAAAAAGAACAAACGGAAGGTCCTCGTGCCGGTGCTGGTGCTGCTGCTCCTCGCCGCCGCGTTCTGGTACGGCGGCAACGCGCCGGGCAGCCGGGGCTGGTCCCTCGGCCCCGCGGCAGAAACGGCAGCGCCGACACCGACACCGACGCCTATGCCTACGCCGGAGCTGACGCCCGAACCCACGCCCGCGCCGACGCCGACCCCAACCCCGGAGCCGGTCCAGACCCCGGAGCCGATGCCCACCCCTATACCGACCCCCACGCCGGCCCCGGAGCCGAAAACTCCGACCTGTACCATCTCGATCTCCTGCGCGACGATTCTGGACCATATGGACTGGCTGGACGCGGACAAGACGGAGATCGTCCCCGCGGACGGCTGCATTCTCGCGGCGGCGGAGGTCCCCTTCACCGAGGGCGAGAGCGTGTTCGACGTGCTCGCGCGCGTCTGCCGCGAGCGGAAAATACACATGGAGTTTTCGGTCACGCCGATCTATGACTCGGCGTATATCGAGGGCATCGCGAACCTCTATGAGTTCGACTGCGGCGAGCTCTCCGGCTGGATGTACCGCGTGAACGGCTGGTTCCCGAATTACGGCTGCTCTCGCTATGTTTTGCAGGACGGCGACACGGTCGAGTGGCTCTATACCTGCGATCTCGGCGAGGACGTCGGCGGCGGCTACGCGGCGGGAGGCGCGGCATGACGGCGGCGCGGGACTGCTTCGCCGGGCATCACCCGGCGGTGAATTTTCTCTATTTCGCGCTCGTGCTGGGCTTCACGGTCTGCCTGAGCCACCCGGCCTATCTCGCCGTGTCGCTCCTCGCCGCGTTTGCTTACAGCGCCGCGCTCTCCCCGCGGCGGGCGCTTCGCTTTGCCCTGCGCTGCGTGCTGCCGCTCATGCTGTTTGCCGCGCTGCTGAATCCGGCGTTCAACCATGCGGGCGTCACGATTCTGACTTACCTACCCTCCGGCAACCCGCTTACGCTGGAGAGCCTGCTCTGCGGGCTCTCGAGTGCGGTGCTGCTCGCGGCGGCGCTCGTATGGTTTTCCTGCTGCACCGCGGTGTTGACGAGCGACAAATTTCTCTATCTTTTCGGCAAAGCGGCTCCGGCGCTTGCTCTGCTGCTCTCGATGACGCTGCGCTTCGTCCCGCGGCTGCGCGCCCAGCTCGGCGCGATCGGGGAGGCGCGGCGCGGTCTCGGGCGCGGAGGCGGGTGCGGTCTGCTCCCCCGCGCGCGGGAGGGCGCGGCGCAGCTCTCTGTGTTGGTCACATGGGCGCTCGAAAACGCCGTGGAGACCGGGGACAGCATGCGCAGCCGGGGCTACGGTCTGCCGGGGCGCACGTCTTACAGCGTTTACCGCTGGTCGCGCCGCGACCGCGCCGCGATGGCGTGGCTTATCTTCTGCGGGCTTTTCCTGCTCGCGGGGGCGCTCGCCGGGGCGCTGCGCTGGCGCTGGTTCCCAAGTCTGCGCGGACCCGTTTCCGCGCCGATGACGTGGGGCTTTCTCGCCGTGTGGACGGCGCTCTGCTTTACGCCGGTGATTTTAGACAGAAGGGAGGCGCGCCGATGGAAGCGCTCTCGATCCGCCGCCTGAGCTTCCGCTACCCGGAGCAGCCGTCTCCGGCGCTGCGCGAGGTGAGCTTCTCGGTTGCGCAGGGCGAATTTGTTGTGCTCTGCGGACCGTCCGGCAGCGGAAAAAGCACGCTGTTGCGCCAGCTGAAGCCGGAGCTGACGCCCCACGGAAGCCGCAGCGGGGAAATCCTGTTCCGCGGCGAGACCCTCGCCGGGATAGACCGGCGGACGCTCTGCGCGCGCATCGGCTTCGTGCAGCAGTCGCCGGAAAACCAGCTCGTGACGGACAAGGTGTGGCACGAGCTCGCCTTCGGGCTGGAGAGCCTCGGCTTCGACACGCCGGCCGTCCGCCGCCGCGTGGCGGAGATGGCGTCGTTTTTCGGCATCCAGAGCTGGTTTCACCGCGAGGTGCGCACGCTCTCCGGCGGGCAGAAGCAGCTGCTGAATTTGGCTGCCGTCATGGTGATGCAGCCGGAGCTGCTCCTTTTGGACGAGCCGACGAGCCAGCTCGACCCCATCGCCGCGGCGGAGTTCCTCTCCGCACTGGGGCGGGTGAACCGCGAGCTCGGCACGACCGTGCTGCTGACGGAGCACCGGCTGGAGGAGACGCTGCCCCTCGCGTCGCGCGCGCTCGTGCTCGACGGCGGCGCGCTGCTCTGCGCCGGATCGCCCGCGGAGGTCGGCGCGGCGCTCCGCGAACGCGACCACGGGCTCTTTTTCGCCATGCCGACGGCGATGCGCGTCTGGGCGGCGGCGGAGAGCGCGCCGCCCTGCCCCGTAACGGTGCGGGAGGGCAGGGCGTGGCTGCAAGGCTTCGCCGCAGCGCGTCCGCTCTCGCCGCTGCCGCCGGAGCCGCCGCGCCGCGGGGGCGAGACCGTGCTCTCGGCGGAGGAGCTATGGTTCCGCTATGAGGAGGACGGTCCCGACGTCGTGCGCGGGCTGGACCTCGCCGTCCGGCGCGGGGAGCTTTTCGCTCTGCTCGGCGGCAACGGCGCGGGCAAGACCACGGCGCTGCGCCTGCTCGCCGGGCTCCGTACGCCGGACCGCGGCGAGGTGCGCTGCACCGGCTATGTCGGGCTGCTGCCGCAGGACCCGCAGACGGTTTTTGTGAAAAAGACCGTGCGCGAGGACCTGCTCGAGGTCTTGCGCGGCGACGCCCGTTCCCCTGCGGAGCAGGCGGACGCTGTGGCGCGCGTTGCCGCGCTCTGCTGCCTCACCGAGCTGCTGGACCGCCACCCTTACGATCTCTCCGGCGGCGAGCAGCAGCGCGCCGCGCTCGCGAAGCTGCTGCTCACGGGACCGGACATCCTGCTGCTCGACGAGCCGACCAAGGGGCTCGACGCGCAGTTCAAGCGCTCTCTCGCCGCCATCCTCGCCGCGCTCCGGGCGCAGGGCGTCACGGTCGTCTGTGTCAGCCACGATGTGGAGTTCTGCGCGCGCTACGCCGACCGCTGCGCGCTGTTTTTCGACGGCGCGGTCGCCGCGGAGGGCTCCCCGCGGGAGTTTTTCTCCGGCAACCGTTTTTACACCACCGCCGCATCGCGCATCGCGCGTGAAACACTGCCTGGCGCGGTGACGGCGGAGGACCTCATCGCCGCCGTCGGCGGCGCGCTGCCGCCGGAGCCGGAGCTGCCGGAGTCCGTGCCGCCCCTGCCCGCCCCACGGGTCGGAACGCCGGACTGGAAGCCGACACCGCTCCCGTGGTGGCGGCGCGCGATAGCCTGTGTCGCCGGGCTCGCGGCGCTCGTCACGTTCTTCGTCGCCGCGCGGCGGACGGACCTCTCCGCGCTCATCGGCGCGGACGGGCTCTCGGAGGCGGCGATGGCGCAGCCGTGGCTCTATGCCGCGTTCCTCGCGTCGCTCGTCGTGCTCGCCGCAGCCATCGGGCGGCGCGCGCCCCCGCCGGCGGAGACGCTGCCGCCGAAGGAACGGCGACGCCTCAGCCGCCGCACCGCGTGGTCTGCCGCGGCGGTCTGCCTGCTCATCCCGCTGACGCTGCTGGTCGGGATCGTCTGGCTCGGGGACCGGAAGTATTATTTCGTGATGCTGCTCGTGCTGCTGGAGGCGATGGCGCCGTTTTTCCTCGTGTTCGAGGGGCGGCGGCCCCGCGCGCGGGAGCTCGCGGTCCTCGCGGTGCTCTGCGCCGTCGGCGTCGCCGGGCGCGCGGCGTTTTTCATGCTGCCCCAGTTCAAGCCCGTGCTGGCGCTCACGGTCATCGCGGGCGTCGCGCTCGGCGGGGAGAGCGGCTTTCTCGTCGGCGCGGTCACGATGCTCACGTCGAACATGCTCTTCTCGCAGGGACCGTGGACGCCGTGGCAGATGTTCGCGATGGGCATCATCGGCTTCCTCGCGGGCGTGCTGTTCCGCAAGGGATGGCTGCGAAGAACGCGCGGCGCGCTGGCGGTCTTCGGCGCGGTCTGCGCCGTGGCGATTTACGGCGGCATTATGAACCCCGTGATGGCGCTGCTCCAGACCGGCGGCGTCACATGGCAGATGCTGCTCAGCTGCTATATCGCCGGCTTCGGCATGGATTTGGTCCACGCCGCCGCCACCGCCGTCTTCCTCTGGCTCGCCGCCGAGCCCATGCTCGAAAAGCTCGACCGAATCAAGGTGAAGTACGGGCTGATGGAGTGAAAATGATCCCGCCCCGCGCACAGCGCGGGGCGGGATGCTTGCTTTTTTGACCCCAGGCGGAGTCTGCCGTGCTCCGGGTGAGACCCCGCCGCGTCCGGTTGACAAATCTGTTCTTTCTGAGTATAATCAACGATACATATCGAACGATATATTTCGTAGGGCATTGCCCTGCATAATGGAGGACGGCAAAAATGAAAAACAGCGCGCTGGTCGTGATCGACCTGCAAAACGACATCACGAAAAACTACCGGGAGATCATCGAAAGGGTCAACGAAGCGATCGACTGGGCGGTCCGGGAGGGGCTGTGGGTCGTTTATATTCAGCATAACAATCTCTCCGCGGGAACAAGGACCCTCAAGCCCGGTACCCGCGGCGCAGAGCTTGTGCCGGAGCTGAAGCTCGCGTCCGACTATATCTTCACGAAGTCAAAGAGCAGCGCCCTGACCAGCGAGCCCTTCGCCGCGTTCATCCGGGAGCACGGCATCACGGAGTTCTACCTCGCCGGCGCGGACGCCGCAGCCTGCGTCAAATCCACCGCCTTCAACCTATCGAA
>OLWU01000116.1_pt1 | contig 17315 bp, 13 predicted proteins | sample 1673351 | NCBI WGS metagenome assembly OLWU01 (sample SAMEA103958109, study PRJEB25191) | human gut metagenome | biome: human-associated habitat [ENVO:00009003]; feature: intestine environment [ENVO:2100002]; material: feces | place: Germany | collected 2013/2015
CTTCGACCGCGAGGGCGAGCTCATCGGCTCCGACGCCCTGCGCCAGATTCTCGACGTGAACCCGGACGTGCCTGTTTCCCGCGCGCGCTACTCCGCCTTCACCAAGGCCGAGATCGACCACGCCTTCGCGAACCTCGTCGATCTCGACCAGGACCTCGCCGACGCAGGCGAGAGCCGCCAGTACATCGACCTTATCTGGGGCGCCGTCCTTACGCGCTACCTCACCACGGCGCGCTTCAGCGGCCTGGGCAACACCCGCTCGGCCGGCCGTGTCCAGACCCCGACGCTTGCTCTCGTGGTCGAGCGCGAGCGCGAGCGCCTTGCGTTTGTGCCCGACGACTACTGGGTGATCTCGGGCGAGGCGGCGCACGCGGGCTCCGACCCCTTCAAGATCGGCCACGCCGAGGGCCGCTTCTGGAAGAAGGACGCGGCAGACGCGGCCTGGGCCAAGGTCGCCGATGCCAAGGAGGCCACGGTCAAGGGCGTGGAGCGCAAGAGCCGCACCCAGCGCCCGCCGGTGCCGTTCAACACCACGAGCCTGCAGGCGGCAGCCGCCGCCGAGGGCATCAGCCCCGCCCGCACCATGCGCTTGGCCGAGAGCCTCTACATGGACGGCCTCATCTCGTACCCCCGCGTGGACAACACCGTCTACCCGAGCTCGCTGGACCTCAAGGACTGCGTGCGCACCCTCGCCAAGGTTCCGCAGTACGCCCCGACCTGCAAGTCCCTCCTCGGCCAGCCCAAGCTCACCGCCACGCGCGGCAAGCAGGAGACGACCGACCACCCGCCCATCTACCCCACGGGCGCGGCGGATCCGGACAAGCTCCAGCCCGCGACGTGGAAGCTCTACAACCTGATCGCCCGCCGCTTCCTGGCCACGCTCATGGGGCCTGCGACCATCGAGGGCACCAAGGTAACGCTCGATGTGGCCGGCGAGCCCTTCGTCGCCTCGGGCAACGTGCTCGTCAAGCCCGGCTTCCGCTCCATCTACCCCTACGGCCTCAAGAAGGACGACCAGCTTCCCGAGCTCAACGTCGGCGACGTGTGCGACGTCGAGTCCATGGACTTCGCCGCCAAGCAGACCGAGCCGCCCGCGCGCTACAGCCAGGGCAAGCTCATCCAAGAGATGGAGAAGCGCGGCTTGGGCACCAAGTCCACGCGCGCGAGCATCATCGATACGCTCTACCAGCGCAAATACCTCAAGAACGACCCCTGCGAGCCGAGCCAGCTCGGCATGGCGATCATCGACGCGCTCCACACCTACGCGCCGCGCATCACCACGCCCGAGATGACCTCCGAGCTCGAGGATGACATGAACAAGGTTGCCGAGGGCACCGACACCCAGGCCGAGGTCGTCAACCACTCGAGGGCGCTTCTTGCCGGTATGATGGACGGGCTGATCGAGCACACCGAGGACCTCAGCGAGGCCATCGCTGACGCCGTCACCGCCGACGCGAAGATCGGCGTGTGCCCCAAGTGCGGCAAGGACCTCGTGGTCAAGACCTCCGCGAAGACCCGCGGCAGCTTCGCCGGCTGCATGGGCTGGCCCGACTGTGACGTCACCTATCCCTTGCCACAGGGCCGCATCGAGGCCCTCGAGGGAGACGCGGCCGTGTGCCCCGAGTGCGGCGCCCCGCGCGTGAAGGTCCACCCCTTCCGCAGCCGCGCCTTCGAGCAGTGCATCAATCCCGCCTGCCCGACCAACGTGGAGCCGGACGTCGAGGTCGGCACCTGCAAGGCCTGCGCCGAAGCCGGCCGCGTGGGCAAGCTCATCGCCCACAAGTCCGAGAAGACGGGCAAGCGCTTCATCCGCTGCACGAACTACGAGGAGTGCGGCACGAGCTACCCGCTGCCCGCGCGCGGCAAGCTCGAGGCCACAGGCGAGGAGTGCCCGGACTGCGGCGCCCCCATGGTCGTCGTCACCACGGCGCGCGGCCCTTGGAAGCTCTGCCCCAACATGGACTGCCCCGGGCGCGAGAAGCGCGAGGCCGCGAAGGCCGCCCGCGGCCGCGGCGGCGCGAAGAAGGCGTCCGGCGCGAAAACGGGCGCGAAGGCCGGCGCGAAGAAGGCCGACGGCACGAAGAAGACCGTCGGCGCAAAGAAAGCCGCGACAAAGAAGTCCGCCGCGAAGTCCACTGCCAAAAAGGCCAAGGCGGAGGAGTAGCTTCAGCTCGCGGGGCCGAGCGCTTGTCTGCGCCCGGCCCCGCGTCAGTTCTACCTGCCACCCCCCTCAGGACACGCCGTCCGCCTAAATCTGGTCGCTTCACACGCCCAAACGACTGCCCCACGTGCCCAAGGCGGCCGCTTCGCTCACTCCAAACGGCCGTCCCGCGTAACCAGGGCGGCCGCTTCGCTCATCGCTCCGCGTCGAGATTGCGTATCTTTACAAAATGCTGTGAAATCGCGGCAGATTTGTAAAGATGCGCAATCTCGGCGTTTCTTCTTGTGCCTCGTATTGTCCGTGGGGCGCGCCTCGCATCGTCCGCGTCTTCGCGGCGACCGGCGGGCCGCCGCGTGGCGTGCTCGTTGCCCATCGCGCTACAATCAGAAAGTTACAACCAATAACGGCAAAGAGGTGCCATGCGAGGATTGTTCATCACGCTCGAGGGGGCCGACGGCTGCGGCAAGTCGACGCAGGCCGCCATCCTCGCCGACCGCATCGCGGCGACGGGGCGCGAGGTCGTGCGCCTGCGCGAGCCCGGCGGCACCGCCGTGAGCGAGAAGATCCGCGCTCTCGTGCTCGACCCCGAGAACTCAGAGATGGCGCCCGAGTGCGAGCTTCTTCTCTTCGAGGCGTCGCGCGCGCAGCTCGTCCGGCAGGTCATCGAGCCTGCCCTCGCGCGCGGCGCGGTCGTCGTCTGCGACCGATTCTACGACTCGACCTTCGCGTACCAGGCGGCAGGACGCTCGCTTGCCGAGCCGACCATCCGCGCCGCGAACGCACTCGGCAGCTGCGGCGTCGCCCCCGACCGCACCCTCGTGCTCGACATGGACACCGACGCCGCGCTCTCCCGCGCGACGCGCGACGGCGCCGACCGCATGGAGGCGGAGGGCGTCGCATTCCAGCGCCGTGTTCGCGAGGGGTACCTGCGGCTGGTTGCGGAGGAGCCCCGCCGCGTGCGCCGCGTCGACGCCACGGGGACGGTCGAGGAGGTCGCGGGGCGGCTAGCGGACGCGCTCGCCGACCTCCTTCCCGACCTCGCGGGGGAGGACCGATGACCGAGGCCGCCGCATCCGCACCGCGCGCCCTGGCGGCCGTCGCCGACCAGCCGCGCGTCCATGACTTCCTCGCCCAGGCCATCGCCGAGGGCAGGCTCAGCCACGCGTACCTCTTTGTGGGGGCGCCCGGCTCGGGCAAGCTCGACGCCGCCGAGGCCCTGGCCAAGTGCGTCGTGTGCCCCAACGGCGGCGACGCGACCTGCGACGAGTGCCGCCGCGTCTCTCACCATACGCACCCGGACGTCCACTGGCTCGCGCCGGCGAGCGCCACGGGCTACCTCGCCGATCAGATCCGCGACCTTATCGCGGACGTGAGTCTGGCGCCCATGCGCGCGAAGGCGAAGGTCTACATCCTCGACCGCGCGGACCTGCTGCGCGGGACGGCGGCGAACGCCCTGCTTAAGACCCTTGAGGAGCCGCCGGCCGGCGTGGTCTTCGTGCTCTGCGGGCGCACCGTCGCTGCGATGCTGCCCACCATCGTGAGCCGCTGCCAGGTCGTGCCCTTCCGCGTGACCTCCCCGGACGCGGCGCTCAAGGCGGTGCTGCGCGAGTCGGGCGCCTCTGAGCGCGAGGCGCGCATCGCGCTCGCCGTCGCGGGCACCCCCGCGCGCGCCTGCGACTTTCTCAACTCCACGAGCCGCCGGCAGGTCCGCCGCCTCGTCGTGCAGACGATCGGCGAGCTCGCCCGCGACGACTCTTGGGACGTTATCAAGTCCGCCGGCGAGATCGCCGCTGCCGTCAAGGTCCCTCTTGCCGACGTCAAGGAGGCCCAGGAAGCCGCCGTCAAAGAGAGCTCCGACTTCCTCACCGCCGCGGCCCTTAAGGCGGTCGAGGCGGCGAACAAGCGCGAGCTCACCGCCCGCGAACGTTCAGGTATGATGGAGGCTATCGCCGCCGCCGAGTCGATGCTGCGCGACGTGCTCTTGACCTGCGAGGATGTGGACGCGGCGATCGTCAACGCGGACGCGGCCGACGTTGTCGCGCGCATCGCGGCGTACACGACGGCCGCGGGCGTGCTCGCCGCGCTCAAGGCGTGCTCGGACGCCGTGGCGCACCTCTCTAGGAACGTTTCTGCGCAGCTGACGCTCGAGGTCATGCTGCTTGCCATAAAGGAGGCACTGTAAATGCCCAATGTGATTCCCGTCAAGCTCGAGTACTCGGTGCACGAGCTGTGGTTCGACCCCTGCGGCACGGGCGCCCAGGAGGGCGACCACGTGATCGTGCAGACCGAGCGCGGCCACGAGATCGGCCTCGCCGTCGGCGACGCCCAGTCGATGACCAACGACGAGCTGACCCTCGCCATTGGCCACGCTCAGCTCAAGAACGTCCTGCGCATCTGCACCGATGCCGACCTCGACCGCGCCGACGAGCTTGCGCGCAGGGGCGACGAGTCCATGCCGACGTTCCGCCGGCTCGTCTCGGCCTCCGGGCTCGAGATGAAGCCCGTGGGCGTCGAGTACCTCTTCGACGAGGAGAAGGCCGTCTGCTATTTCGCCGCGGAGGATCGCGTCGACTTCCGCCAGCTCGTGCGCGACCTCTCGCGCGAGCTGCACGTGCGCATCGACATGCGCCAGATCGGCGTGCGCGAGGAGGCCGCCATCGTGGGCGGCTACGGCCACTGCGGCCAGGAGCTGTGCTGCCGCCGCTTCGCCATGAGCTTCGACCCGGTGAGCATCCGCATGGCAAAGGAACAGGACCTGCCCCTGAACTCGACCAAGATCTCGGGCGCGTGCGGCCGCCTCATGTGCTGCCTGCGCTACGAGTTCGAGGCCTACCGCGACTTCAAGGGCCGCGCGCCCAAGCGCAACGCCGTCATCGACACCCCGCTCGGTAAGGGAAAGATCGTCGAGTACAACACGCCCAAGGAGCAGATTGTCCTGCGTCTGGAGGGCGGCAAGACCATCCGCGTGAACCTCGCGGACATGACCGCCTCCGACGCCGCGGTCAAGAAGTCCGAGGAGCTCGGCTGCCCGTGCAGGCCCGACACCGTCACGCGCGAGGTGCTCGACCACCTGCAGTCGCCCGACGTGCAGATGGCCCTCGCCGAGCTCGACCGAAAGAACGGCGTCATCCCCGCCGAGGTCCCCGACGCGAGCGACATCTTCGTCGAGACGCGCAAGCGCCGTCGCCGCGGCGGCGACGAGGGCCAGGGCGGCCAGCGCCAGGAGCGCGGCCAAGGCCAGCAAGGTCGTGAGCGCCGTCAGCGCGGCGAGCAGCAGCCGGGCTCCGAGCAGGAGGGGCGCCGCCGCAAGTGCCGCGCCCCGGGCGACGGCGGCAAGCAGGCCGCGTCCCCGGCGCACATGAGGCCGGACGCCGAGCCCAAGCAGGGGGCCGCCCGCCGCAGGCATCATCGCGCCGAGGGCGCGCCCGAGCCTGCGGCCGACGAGCAGCGCCAGCAGCCGCGCGGCGGGGGGATGCGTCCTTCTCGGCGCCGTCGCCCCGGCGACAAGGGCGGCGCCGCGGCCCAGCAGGGCCAGGCGTCCCGCCAGCAAAAGAACCAGCAGCCCAGGCAGCAGGGCCAGGGCGCCCAGGGCGAGGGCGGCGAGCAGAAGCCGCGTCGCCGCAGGCGCCGCCGCGGCGGCCAGGGTGGCAACGGCGCCGGCCCGTCCGCGGGCTCCGCGGAGTAGGGAAGGGGATCGGGCATGATCGATGCGAACGAGTTCCACCAGCTGATCGAGGGCGCGCGCACGTACCGGCGCTATAGCGGCGAGGCGGTGGAGGAGGGCGTGCTCCGCGAGCTCGTGGACGCCGCGCGCCTCTCGCCCTGTGGAAACAACATGCAGGTCCTGCGCTTCCGTGTGGTGAGCGCCGACGACGCCGAGGCAGCGGAGAAGGTCTTCTCGCACCTGCACTGGGCAGGCGCCCTCAAAGACTGGAACGGCCCGGAGCCCGGTGAGCGCCCCGGCGGCTACGTCGTCGTCTGCCTGCCGGCCAAGCTCGTCGCCAACCCGATCCGTCTCATCGACGTGGGGATCGCGAGCCAGTCCATCGTGCTCGCCGCCGCCTCGCGACGCCTCGGCGCCTGTATGCACAAGAGCTACGACGCCTGCTTGGGCGATGAGCTCGGCCTGACCGACGCGGGCTACGCCGTCGCCATGGTCATCGCCCTCGGCCCGCGTGCCGAGAAGATTGTCCTCGAACCCGCGACGACCGATCACGGCCTCACTTATTGGCGCGAGCCCGACGGCTCCCACCATGTGCCGAAGCTCGCGCTCGACGACCTGCTCGTCTAGCGCGCTCTCGGGTCTCTGTGCAAAGAAAACGCGAGTTCTTCGTGCATTTGCAAAGAAATCGGGAGTTGTTGAGGCGAACACCCTCAACAACTCCCGATTTCTTCGCATTCGCGCCAAGAACTCCCGATAGTTTCGCAGGCGCGCCGTCGCCCCGGCAAAGCTCGGCGAGCTAGGGCAAGGTCAGGCCTATCGGGTCTGTCTGCATCTCGCGCGCCGCCGCCCTAGCAGAGCTCGGTGAGCTCCAGCTCGATCTCGCTCGCCTCGAGCGCCTCGCGCCCGCCGAAGACGCACACGCCGCTCGCCGGGCCGTCGTCCGCGAGCGCAGCTGCGAGGGCGCGCACGTCGTCCGCCGTCACAGCGAGCTCCTCGGCGCGGATCTGCTCGCGCCAGCCGGGCTTCTTCTCGTTGAAGCGGGCGACGTCCTGGCGACGCGCCAGTGCGCGCGGCTTCACCGGCGCGTCGTGCGCGGCGACGGTGCTCACGATATAGCCGTTGAGCTCATCGGCGCCGCCGTCCCAGCCCGCGAGCCACTTCGCGCAGCCGTCGTAGCGTGCGAGCGTCGCGTCGACCGCCGGGTCGCGGTAGGACCAGAACGCGCGCCCGCCGACGGCGTCGCGGCGGAAGCCGCACCCGTAGGCGCCGCCCTTGACGCGGATCTCGTTCCACAGGTAGTCGTAGCTGATCGCGCGGGTGGCGACGTTCCAGCATCCGATGGTGCCCGCGTCGGCCGCCGATGGCGCGCTCGCGCGCACGACGTAGCTCACGTTCGACGGGATGACGAAGCCCTCCTTGCGCGCGCCGGTCGCGCGGACATCGAGGACGTGCGCGGCCTTCTTGCCGAGCGTGGGAAGCCCGAGGTCGCCCGCGGCCTCCCAGAAGCGGCGTCGGTCATCTGCCGAGCCGACGAAGCTCACCGTGACCTCGTCCGCGGTAAAGATGCGCCGGCACAGCTCGGTGAGCTCACCGGCGAGTGCCTCCTTGCGCGCGTCCCAGTTGGCCAAAAGCTCGCGGAGGTACAGGTAATAGTCGACGCCGCCCATGAGGTCGCTCGCCCTCGCCCCGGCGAGGAAATACGTGTTCGCGCGCAGCATGCCCACGCTGTGCCCCGCGCCGACGAAGCACTGCTCGAGCGCGACCTTGCGCTGCGTGAGGATGTCGCGGATGTCGTCGAGGTCGCTGAAGTCGGTCGAGCCCCAGACCTCGCGCGGGATGTCCGCCAAGCGCTCGACCTTGCCGGAGAGCGCCGACGCCCCGATGACGAGCGTGGGCACCGCCGCCGCGGGGTCGTCCTTAGGCACGTACGTCTCGACAAAGAAGTCCAGCCCGCCGAGGTTCGTCTCCACGAGGGTGTCGAGGTCCGACGCGCTGTGCGACGCCGTGTCGAGCTTGCCCAGCAGGTCGGAAAGAAGCCCGGCCAGCGGCAGCTCGTCTGTGGTGAGCCGGCGCAGGTCGAAGTAGTGGTAGACGTAGGCGATGCCGTGGGTGTCCAGTTCGTGGGCGATGCAGGGCAGGGGAGCGTCGACCATGGGCGCCGCGGGCTCGGGCGCCGGGTCCTCGATGTCGCTCACGTGGAGCTGCGGCAGCGTCGCAAGCGCCTCGGGGGAGTCGGGCGCCTCCTGCTCGGCGCGCAGGGCCGCGACCTCGGCCGCGACGGCTGCGAGGTCCTCGTCGCTCATCGCGGCGCGCCTGGCCTCGAGCTCCGCCTGCTCCTCGGCCGCGTCGCCGCCCTCGACGGGCACGAGCTCGACCTCGGCGCAGTGGCGGCTCTCGCAGACGAGCTCGCGCAGCAGCCGCTCGAACCCGCCGTCGTCAAGAAGCCCCTTGACCTCGGCGAGCGCCTCCTCGTAGTGGACGTAGTCGAGCGGGCGGTCGTCGTCGTAGAGCCAGGAGGACATGACGGTCATGGACAGTGCGACCCCGTCGGGGTAGCTGCCCCAGTCGCCCTCGCGGAGGTTGAACTCGGCCTGGGCGAGCGCCGCCTCGAGCTTCTCGCGCGGGATGCCGTCGTTCGCTAGGCGCGCGCACTCGGACTCGAGTAGCGGGCGGAACTTGCCCGCGCAGCCCTCGTGCACGCCCTTGAGCTGGAACATCGCCTGGGGCTGGAGCACGCCGTCGATAAGCGTGGCCTCGAAGTCGTCGGCGAGCCCCGCGTCGAGGACCGCGCGCTTGAGCGGGGCCTCGTTGGAGCCCGTGAGGGCGTCCAGCAGCACGTCGACGGCGAGGACGCGCGCACGGTCCGCGGCGCCGCCGATCACGTAGCTCACGCCGTCGGCCGCGTTGCCGGGCGCGGTCGCCATCTGGATGCGGCGGCGCTCCGGCTCGACGGGCGCCTGCTCCGCGAGCACGTTCGGCGCGCCCGCCCCGCGCTCGTCGGCGCCGCGGAAGCGCTCGTCGATGAAGGCGAGCTCGCGCTCGATGTCCATGTCTCCGTAGAGCACGGTGTAGCTGTTCGCCAGGTCGTAGTGGCGCGCGTGGGTGTCGAGGAACTTCTCGTACGTGAGCGTCGGGATGGCGCGCGGGTTGCCGCCCGACTCGAAGCCGTAGGCGGTGTCGGGGAACAGCGCGCTCGAAAGTGCCTGGTAGAGCACATCGTCGGGGTCGGAGAGCGCGCCCTTCATCTCGTTAAAGACGACGCCGTTGTACGCAAGGCGCGCGTCTGCGCCCTCGCCCTCGACCTCCAGGTGCCAGCCCTCTTGCTCAAAGATGCGCGGACGGCGATAGATCGCCGGGTGGAGCACCGCGTCGAGGTAGACCCCCATGAGGTTCTCCAGGTCGGCGGTGTTGGTGGACGCCACCGGGTACATGGTCTTGTCGGGGAAGGTAAGGGCGTTCAGGAACGTCTGCATGCTCGTCTTGAGCAGGTTGACGAAGGGCTCCTTGACCGGGTACGCGTCGCTTCCGCACAGCACCGAGTGCTCGAGGATGTGGAAAACGCCCGTGTCGTCGGCGGGCGGGGTCTTGAACGCGATGGAGAAGGACTTGTTCACGTCGGCGTTCGCGAGCCACAGCAGGCGCGCGCCCGTGGCGGCGTGGCGCATGACGTAGGCCTGCCCGCCGATCTCGCGCACGGCCTCGACGCGCTCGACGGTGAAGCCTGCGTGCTCGGTGCCCACGGCCAGCGCGGGGTCGGCAAAAGTGAAGTCGTTCTTCGGCATGATGCTCCTTTGCTCGTGTTTGCACGTGAGCAGCATACCGCGAAGCAACGGGTGTTACCCTAGCTGGGCGACGTATGAAGAGGAGAAGAAACATGCACGACCAGCTCGCCGAGATGGACCCGCAGGTACCTGCCCCCGCGGCCGTCCTCGGAAACGCCTCGGCAGATGCCGTCGGCGCGACTGCCGGCCCCGTGGCGGCCGGAGCCGACGCTGCGCCCGCCGCGCGCGGGGAGCGCGCCCGCGTCCGCCGCGGCATCGTCTGCACCCTCGTGGGCGGCACGTTCTGGGGCCTCAACGGGACCGTGGCGAGCTGGCTCATGAACGCCTACTCCGTCGACCCCCTGTGGCTCGTCTGCTTCCGCGAGCTTACCGCCTGCTGGCTGTTCCTCACGGCGGCGGCGCTCACGCCGAAGGGCCGCGGCCAGCTCGCGGGAGTCGTGCGCAGCCGAAAGGGACTTCTCGAGGTCCTCGCCGTCGCGTTCGGCGCGATCCTTTTTTCGCAGGTGGCCTACCTGCAGGCGATCCATTGGACGAGCTCGGCCATGGCCACGATCATGCAGAGCCTCGGCATGGCGCTTGTTCTCGGCTGGACCTGCCTGAGCTCGCGCCGCGGCCCCGCGCCCAAGGAGGCGATCGGACTCGCGCTCGCGCTCGCGGGCACGTTCCTCGTGGCGACGGGCGGCAACCCCGGCCAGCTCGACCTGCCCGTGATGGGGCTTGTGTGGGGGCTTGTGTGCGCTCTCTCGTCGGCGTGCCTCTCGGTGCTGCCGGCCAAGCCGATGGCGCGCTGGGGCAACTTCACCGTCAACGGGATCGCGTTTTTGGTGTCCGGCAGCGTGCTCGCGGCGGTGTACCGCCCGTGGGAGCACATGCCCGCCCTCGACGTCACGGCGGTGGCGGCGCTCGTCTTCATCGTGCTTATCGGCACGTTCGGCAGCTATGCGCTGTTCCTCCAGGGCGTCCACGACGCCGGATCGATGCGCGCGTCGCTGCTGGGGACCTCCGAGCCCATCGCGGCCACGATCTCGACGGTGCTGCTGCTCGGCACGGCCCTCTCGCCGGCCGACCTGCTCGGCTTCGCGTTCATCCTCGCGATGGTGTACCTCACGGCGTAGTTGCGGTCGCCCCGCAGCGAACGTCTGGAAATGCCTAGAAAGAAGCGCGCGCTCGGCGGGGGCGTGCGCCCGGCCGGGATGCCTGGCGGGGACACCTGGAAAGAAGCGCGCCCACTAGGCGCAGCGCCGCCCCCTCCCGCTACGCGACCAGCGCGAAGTACGCGATCACGGCGACGCCGAGGACGATGCGGTACCAGCCGAACGGCTTGAAGTCGTGCTTGCGGATGAAGCTCATGAGGAAACGGATCACGAGCAGCGAGATCACGAACGCCACGGCGCAGCCCATAAGGAGGATGGCCGCCTCGTTCGCGGAGAACACGTTGCCCTTGAGGAAGTACTTCACCAGACGCAGGCCCGACGCGCCCGCCATGACGGGGATCGCCAGGTAGAACGTGAACTCGGCGACCGCGGTGCGCGAGCAGCCGAGCAGCAGGCCGCCGATGATGGTCGAGCCGGACCGAGAAGTGCCCGGTACCATCGAGAGCACCTGGAACAGGCCGATGCCGATGGCGGTCTTCCAATCGAGCTCGTCGACGCTCTGCACGCGCGCGTCGGCGTCCGCGAGCTCGGAGCGGGTGGCGATCTCGGCGGTGTTGGCGGTCACGGCGAAGTGCTTCGGCGCGGGGCGCAGCTGTCCGTCGCCCACGCCGGGCAGGGAGGCGGAGGCCTTCTTCTCGCGCGCGTTCTCGATCAAGATGAAGGCGATGCCGTAGACGATGAGCGCCGCGGCGATCACGTACGGGCTGCCGAGGTGCTCCTCCATCCAGTCGTCCAGCGGGATGCCGATGACGGCGGCGGGCAGGCAGGCGACGATCGTCTTGCCCCATAGCGTCCAGGTCTGGCGCTTCTGCAGCCCCGTCTTGCTCGGCGAGAAGGGGTTGAGCTGATGGAAGAAGATCACGCAGACGGCGAGAATGGCGCCGAGCTGGATGACGACGAGGAACATGTCCCAGAAATCCGCCGAGACGTTCATGGTCAGGAATTGGTTGAGCAGCAGCATATGCCCGGTCGACGAGATGGGCAACCACTCGGTGATGCCCTCGACGATGCCGAACACGGCGGCCTTGATGAGCTCGATGAAGTCCACGCTTCCTCCTTGTGATGGTGTGCCTCACCACTGTGCCGCAGCGGGGCCGTCCCGCGGGCTCCCGCGGCTCCGAAGCCAGCGAAAAACCACGCCCGCGGGCCTAGGCGCCCCGTTCGCGGTACCTACCAGTGGAGTATTCATGGGTAACCCTCAAGTAGAGCTATAATGTTTGAATGCTTCAACGAAAGCCCGGTGCCATTCCGGGGCCCCGAACACGAAGGCAGATGCTTGTCTGACGTCACGCACACGCACCAAAACCGCCTGATGGCGCTGCCGCTTGCGCTCGCCGTGGCCGCGTCGACCGCCACCGGGCTCGCGAACCCGCGGGTGGCGCGCGCGGACGAGATGTCCGACCTCCAGCAGCGTATCGAGGACAGCGGCTCCGCCTACGACGAGGCCCAGCAGCGCGTGGACGACGCCCAGGCGAAGATCGACGCCAACGAGCAGCGCATCGGCCAGATCGAGGCCGAGCTGCCCGCTGCCAAGCAGTCGGCGGCGACCTCGCTGCGCGCCATGTACAAGATGCAGCAGGGCTCGAACGGACTGATCAATCTTATCCTCTCGAGCGAGGACTTCAGCGAGGTCATCTCGAACGTCCGCTACCTCGACACCATCGCTGAGCACAACAACACCGCCATCAACGGGCTCGTGGATCTGAGCTCCGAGCTCAGCCAGACGCGCGACGCCCTCGCCTCCGAGAAGGCCCAGGCCGAGTCGGACGCCGCGAGCGCCAAGCAGGCGATGGACGACGCGGTCGCCGCCCGCCAGGAGCTCGAGGAGCGGCGCGCCGCCCAGGCGGCCGCCGAGGCCGAGGCCGCCAAGCAGGCGATCGAGGCCGCCAAGCAGGCCGCGGCACAGCAGGCCGCAGCCCAGCAGGAGCAGCAGAAGGCCGACGAGAAAGCGGACGAGAAGCCCGCCGCCCAGCCCACCTTCACGACGAACTCCGGCGCGTCCGCCGAGGTCAAGGTGCCCGACAACGCCACGAGCACCCCCGTTCAGTGGTCCGAGAAGGACTCCTTCGTGAACAAATGGCAGCCGCGCATCGACGCCTACCTCGCGGGCTCACCTCTTTCCGGCCATGGAAAGACGTTCGCCGAGGCCGCCTGGGACTACGGCGTCGACCCGCGCCTCTCGCCCGCGATCAGCTGCGTCGAGAGCTCCAAGGGAGCCGTCTGCTTCCGCCCGCACAACGCATGGGGCTGGGGCTCATCGAGCTGGCCCGACTGGGACACCGCCATCCGCTCGCACGTGGCGGGGCTCGCCTCGGGCTATGGGGGCCAGTTGAGCGTAAGCACCGCCCAGAAATACTGTCCGCCCACTTGGCAGGAGTGGTACTCCTCGGTCCTCTCGGAGATGAACTCGATCTAATGAAGAATAAACGCACCAACAGCAACATCGCCGTCCGCGCCGGGCTCGCAGCCGCGCTGGCCCTCGCCCTCGCGGCCCCGGCGGCCGCCCGGGCCTCCACGCTCGACGAGCTCCAGTCCCGGATCGACGCGAGCAACGAGGCGTACAACGCCGCCGTTCAGCACGCGACCGAGCTCCAGGACAAGATCGACGCCAACCAGCAGAAGATCCAGGAGATCCAGGCCGAGCTCCCGGCAAAGAAGGAGGCCGCGGCCAAGTCCCTGCGCACCGCCTACAAGATGCAGACCAACGGCAACGATCTCATCCAGCTCCTTCTTTCCAGCGACGACTTCAACGAGGTCATCTCGACCGTCCAGTACCTGGACAAGATCACGTCCCACAACAACGCCGCGATCGAGGAGCTCGCCCAGTCGAGCTCCGAGCTCGAGCAGGCGCAAAGCGCGCTGGCGTCCCAGAAGGCGCAGGTCGACAGCGAGGTCACGAACGCCGTGACCGCGCTGTCCGACGCGAACAACGCGCGCCAGGAGTACGAGTCGCAGGTCGCGGCGCAGCAGGCGGCCGCGGCGGCGCAGGCGCAGGCCGCGGCGCCCAGCGCTGGCGACACGGCAAAGAAGGACGCGCAGCAGCCCGCCGCTCCCGCCCCCGAGCAGGCTCCCGCCGCCCCGTCCGAGACCAAGAAGCCCGAGCCGCCCGCCGACTCCGACGTCGAGACCGACGGCGAGTGGATGAGCGGCCTCGCCTCCGCCTATGACGTCGACAACAACACCGGCGGCACGGCCACTGCCTCCGGCGCCATCCTCACGAGCGACTCCGTGACGGTCGCCGTCCCCGCGAGCCAGAGCTACCTGCTCGGTCGCTCGGTCCAGATCCGCTACGGTGGAAAGACGATCACCGCCACCGTGACCGATACGGGCGGTTTCGCGAGCTACGGCCGCGTCCTCGACCTCGCCGGCGGCTGTTGGAAGGCCTTCGGCTTCTCCAGCTGCTACGACTGGGGAGTCCGCGCGGTTCAGTACCGCTTCCTGTAAGGAGCCGCCGCGCCACTGAGCCCCCGCGCCTGGCGGCGATTCTCCGCTGGCGTCGAGGTCGCGGAAGGGTGTCCCAGAAAGCTGCACGCAATGACTGTCGCCCAGTGATGGCAAAGCGGCGCCTGTCGGCTTCGGCCGGCGGGCGCCGCTCGCTTGCGGGGCCAGGTTTGGCGCGCGGCTACAGCGCGGTGGGGACGCGGCTCACGATGAGCTTCATCTTTCCGGAGCAGTCGACGTCGCCGAAGGCGGCGGGGATGATGAAGTGGTCGCCCTTGCGGACCTTGGCGCCGGCGACGGTTCCCTCGCCGTCGATGACGCTCACGCAGCGGAACGTCGGGATGGCCGAGAAGACCTTCTCGCCGTCGATTCGGACGAGGTCGACGATGTAGCGGTCGGTGTCGGCGAGGTGCTGGATGCCGCCGATGATGGGGGTGGTCACGGCACCGGACTCGATCGGCTCCTGCGAGAAGTCGACGCACTCGACGCTCTGCTCGAGGTGCAGCGGGCGCGTGGTGCCGTCCGCCTGCTTGCGGTCGTAGTCGTAGATGCGGTACGTGACGTCGCTGGACTGCTGGGTTTCCAGGATGACGGTGCCGCCCTTGATGGCGTGGATGGTGCCGGGGTCGATCTGGAAGAAGTCCCCTTCATGGATGGGCACCTCGTTGAGAAGGTCGGACCAGCGGCCCTCGTCGACCATCTGGCGGAACTCGGCGGCGTCTCTTGCCTTTTGGCCCACGATGATGGTGCCGCCCTCCTTGCAGCCGAGGACGTACCAGCACTCCTTCTTTCCGAGCGAGCCGTCCTCGTGGGCGGCGGCGTAGGCGTCGTCGGGGTGCACCTGGACCGAGAGGTCGTCCTGTGCGTCGAGGATCTTGATCAGCAGCGGGAACTGCTTCGCCTCGCCGCCTCGGCCGTCGGGCACCGTGCCGAAGACCTCGCGGTTCTCTTTCCAGAGTTCCGAGAGGTACTTGCCGTCGTACTCGCCGCCGTCGATCCTGCAGTCCCCGTTGGGGTGCGCCGAGATCGCCCAGCACTCGCCGATCGGGCCGTCGGGGATGCGGTATCCCCAGTCGTCGGCGAGCTTGCGCCCGCCCCAGATCTTCTCGTGGAACACTGGCTTGAGGAAAATCAACTCATGGAACTGCTGTGACATTGCTGCTCCTTTTGTTGGCGGGTACGTCGGCCGTATCTTATCCGATTTGTTTGAACACTCTGCAACCAGCGATCGGCGCCAGAGGAAAAACGCAGAGTCCGCGGTTTTCCTCTGGCGCCGGCGGCGGGGTTTTCTACATGGCGGCGCGACGGCCGGGCTCGAGTGCTTCGTGAACCTGTACCACTTCGATATGCCCGCGTAACTCTTCCGCCGCGGCGGATGGGAGAACCGCGAGGTCGTCGAGGCGTACGCGAACTACGCCGAGAAAGCCTTCCGCGCCTTCGGCAAGGAGATCCGCTGCTGGTTCACCTTCAACGAGCCCATCGTGGAGCCCGACCAACGCTATCAGAACGGCGTCTGGTACCCGTGCCTGCACAACTTCAACCGTGCGAAGGCCGTGCAGTACAACATCTCGATCGCGCACAGCCTCGCCGTGGCGGCCTACCGTCGCGCGAAGGCCGACGGCTGCATGCTCGACGACTCGCGCATCGGCCTCATCAACTGCTTCACCCCGCCCTATACCCGCGAGAACCCGAGCGAGGCCGACCTCGAGGCCGTCCGCATGACCGACGGCATAAACAACCGCTGGTGGCTCGACCTCGTGACCGAGGGCAAGCTCCCCGCCGATATCCTGGCCGACTTCGCGGCGCGCGGCGTCGAGTTGCCCGTCCGCCCGGGCGACGAGCAGATCCTGGCCCAGGGCAAAGTCGATTGGCTCGGCTGCAATTACTACCACCCAGAGCGCGTCCAGGCGCCCTCGCGCGACGTGGACGAGGCCGGTTGCCCGGTCTTCGCGGAGCCGTATGTCTGGCCGGAGGCAAAGATGAACGAGTCCCGCGGCTGGGAGATCTACCCCAAGGGCATTTACGACTTCGGCATGAAGCTCAAGAACGACTACCCTGGCCTGGAGTTCTTCGTGTCCGAGAACGGCATGGGTGTCGAGCGCGAATGGGAGCTCCGCGATCCCGCCACCGGCGAGATAGCCGACGATTACCGCATCGAGTTCGTCCGAGAGCACCTCGCCTGGATCGCGCGCCATCGCGTGCGTGGTCGTCGGAATCTCGTCGTTCGTCGTCATGATGCCGCAGGCGGTCACCGCGACCCTCGGCAACATCCTCGTGGCCACCAACGCCACCGATAAGCTCGCCGAGTCCATCAGCGTCAACGTCTCCGACCTGAGCGTCAAGCTCGCCGACGGCTATGCCCTCATGGGTGTCGAGGCCTCCGGCGTGCTCTCGCCCTGCTGCTCGACACGTTCGTCTTCTCGAAGAGCAAGTCCAGCAAGACCGTGGCAAAGATGGCCATTCTCCCGGGCCTCTTCAACATCAACGAGCCCGTCATCTACGGCTACCCGATCGTGTTCAACCTCCCGCTGATGATTCCGTTCGTCCTCGTGCCCGATCTCTTCATCGCCGTGACCTACGGCCTCACCTGCGCCGGCATCATCGCCCCGTGCGTCGTTCAGGTCCCCTGGACCACCCCGGCCGTCATCTCCGCCTTCCTGACCACCGGCGGCGACATCCGCGCCGCTGGGCGCCCCTCGCGGTCACCGAGTTACCCAAGGGTTACCGTAATCGCACGGTGCACGTCCTCAGAAAGGGGATCGCAATGAAGAATATCCTGCTCGCCTGCAACGCCGGCATGTCCACGAGCCTCCTCGTTCAAAAGATGCAGGCCGAGGCCAAGGGCCAGGGCCTCGACGTCAGCATCGCCGCCTACCCGCTCAACAAGGCCCTCGAGCACGTCGACACCGCTGACGTGCTTCTCCTCGGCCCGCAGATCGCCTATGCAAAGAAGGACGCCGAGGCGGCCGCTGGCTCCACGCCCGTCGCCGTCATCGTCATGGTCGACTACGGCCGCATGAACGCAAAGAAGATCCTGGCCGACGCCCTCAAGCTGATGAGGGAGTAGGACGATGGCTGACGAGACCACGAGCACCGAGCAGCCCCTCGACATG
>OLWU01000117.1_pt1 | contig 17300 bp, 16 predicted proteins | sample 1673351 | NCBI WGS metagenome assembly OLWU01 (sample SAMEA103958109, study PRJEB25191) | human gut metagenome | biome: human-associated habitat [ENVO:00009003]; feature: intestine environment [ENVO:2100002]; material: feces | place: Germany | collected 2013/2015
GCCCGAGTTTATCGGCCAGGTCGAGCCATTCCTCTTCGAGGGCGTCCTTCTGGCCCAGGCACTCGTCCACCTTCGCCTGCGCGTCCATGAGCTCAGCGTAGTTCGAGGGGTCGATGCCGGCCATGGCAGCGCGAAGGCGATCCGGCTCGCCCTCGAGCTTCTCGAGCTTGCGGCTCACCGCGTCATAGCGCTTCTTGAGCTCGCGGCGCTCAGTGTTCGAGAGCCCCTCGGCCTGCGGTTTGTTCGCCTGAGCGGAGGCGTCCGCCGCATCGCTTTGCGGGGAAGCCGCCGAGGCCTCGGCCTCGCTCGCGAGCCGCAGGTACTCGTCGACCCCGCCGGGGACGTGGCGCACATGGCCGTCGATGAGGACGAACTGGTCGTCGGTCACGCGCTCGACGAGGTAACGGTCGTGGCTCACCACGAGCAGGGTGCCCGGCCACGAGTCGAGAAGGTCCTCCAACACCACCAGCATGTCTGTGTCGAGGTCGTTGCCGGGCTCGTCCAGCACGAGCACGTTCGGCTCGTCGAGGATCACGCACAGAAGCGCGAGCCGGCGGCGCTGCCCGCCCGAGAGGTCCGAGACGAAGCTCTGGAGCTCCCGCTGCTCGAACCCGAGGCGCTCACAGAGCTGCGTGGGGCTGAGCATCTTTCCGCCCACGAGGTAGCTGTGCTTGTAGCGCGAGAGGATCTCGAGGATGCGCCAATCCTCTTTGTCCGACAGCGCGTCGAGGTGCTGCGACATCCAGCCGAACTTAACGGAGGCCCCGATGCCGACCGAGCCTTTGGTCGGCTTCAGCCTGCCGGTCATGAGCTTGAGCAGCGTCGACTTGCCGGCGCCGTTCGCGCCGAGGATGCCGTAACGGTCCCCGGGGCCGATGAGCCAGTCGACGTCGTCGATGACGGGCTTTTGCGCGTCGGGGTAGGTGAAGGAGGCGCCCTTCATCGTGATGACCTTCTTGCCCAGGCGGCTCACGGCGAGGCGCTTGAGCTCGAGGGGGTTTCTCAGCGGCGGGTCGTTGGCGATGAGCTCGCGAGCAGCGTCGATGCGGAACTTCGGCTTGCTCGTGCGGGCCTTCGCGCCGTGAGCGAGCCAGTTGAGCTCCTTGCGCAGCGTGTTCTGGCGGCGCTCCTCGATGACGGCGGCCTGACGGTCGCGCTCGCAGCGCTGCTGGATATAGGCGGAGTAGCCGCCCTCGAAGGGCGTGACCTCGCGGTCGTGGACCTCCCACATGTGCTCGCAGACCTCGTCGAGGAACCAGCGGTCGTGCGTGACGACGAGAAGCGCGCCCTCGCCCGCTGGCCAGCGGCGCTTGAGGTGCTCGGCGAGCCATTGAATGGCCTGCATGTCGAGGTGGTTCGTTGGCTCGTCCATGAGGATGACGTCCCAGGTGCCCACGAGCAGGCGCGCGAGGTCGCAGCGGCGACGCTGGCCGCCGGAGAGCTCGCCCACCTTGCCCTCCCAGTCGAGGTCGCCGATGAGCTCGTCGATGATCTGGCGGATGCGCGGGTCGCTCGCCCACACGTACTCGGGGACGTCGCCGACGACAGCGCGGCAGACGGAGTCGTCGTCGCACAGGTCGTCTGACTGGCCGAGCCAGCCCACATGGATCCCGCCGCGGTAGGTGACCGACCCCGAGTCGGGCTCCACGGTCCGGCCGATGATCTCGAGCAGCGTGGACTTGCCGTCGCCGTTCTTTCCCACGACGCCGATGCGCTCGCCCTCGTGGACGCCGATGGTGAGGTCGTCGAGGACCTTCTTGTTGGGCCACTCGTGGGCCACGTGCTCCAAACCGATGAGGATGCCCATTAGCCCCTCGCCTCCCCTTCTCCGGCAAAGCCGCGCAGAAGCGAGATCTCGGCGGCGTACCCGGAAAGCTCGTTCGGGGTCTCCAGGATCATCGGGAGATCGCGCAAGCGCGGGTTCGTGACGACAGCGCGGAACGCCTCGGCGCCGATGCAGCCCTCGCCGATCCGCTCATGGCGGTCCTTGTGGGAGCCGCGGGGGTTCTTCGAGTCGTTGAGGTGCAGGGCGCGCAGGCGGTCGAGGCCGATCACGCGATCGAACTCGTCGAGAACGCCGTCGAGGTCGCCCACGACGTCATAGCCTCCGTCCCACACATGGCAGGTGTCCAGGCACACGCCGAGGAGCTCGTCGTGCTCGACGCCGTCGATGATGCGCGCGAGCTCCTCGAAGCTCCGGCCGACCTCGGTGCCCTTGCCCGCCATGGTCTCCAGAAGGACCGTCGTGCGGATGCCGGGCTCGAGGACCTCGTTTAAGCCCTCGCAGATGAGCTCGATGCCGCGCTCCGCACCCTGCTTCACATGGCTGCCGGGGTGGAAGTTGTAGTAGTTGCCGGGAAGCGACTCCATGCGAACGAGGTCGTCCGCCATGGCGCGGCGGGCGAAGTCGACGGTCACGGCCTTGGCCGAGCAGAGGTTCATGGTGTAAGGCGCATGGGCGACGAGCTTGCCGAAGCCGTTCTTCTCCATAAGGGCGCGCAGCGCAGCGACGTCGTCGGGGTCGATGGCCTTGGCCTTGCCGCCGCGGGGGTTGCGCGTGAAGAACGCGAAGGTCGTCGCCCCGATATCGAGCGCCGTACGTCCCATGGCCCCGAAGCCGTCCGAGGTCGACAGATGGCAGCCGATTGCGAGCCTATTCAATGTCTAACGTCTCCTTAGGAGGTCTCGTACCTCGTCGAGCACGATGTCGGCGACCTCGGGCAACGGCAAGGTATCGTGCTGGTCCACCTTGGCTGGGCCCACGACGGCGATGCGGTTCGTGTCGGAGCCGAAGGTCGAGTCCGGGCGGCTCACGTCGTTGGCGATGATGGCGTCGGCGCCCTTGCGCACAAGTTTCGACTCCGCGTTGGCTATGAGGTCGTTCGTCTCGGCGGCGAATCCGACGACGACGCGGTCGCCCTTGACGGCGCAGAGCTCCGCGAGTATGTCCGCGGTCTCGACGAGCTCGATCGCGTCGAGGTGCTCATGGGCCTTCTTGAGCTTGTGGTCAGCCGGGTGGGCCGGGGTATAGTCGGCGACGGCGGCGGTGCAGACCGCGGCGTCGCTCGAGGTGAAGGCATCGACGGCGGCGTCGCGCATCTGCGCCGCGCTCACCACATCGACGCGCCTGACACCCTCGGGGCATGGAAGCGCGGTCGGGCCCGAGACCAGGACTACCTCGGCCCCGCGCCGCGCCGCCGCCTCGGCGATCGCGTAGCCCATCTTTCCCGTGGAGGAGTTCGCGATGTAGCGGACCGGGTCGATGGCCTCGTGGGTGGGGCCAGCGGTGACAAGGAGCCTCGTGCAGACGAGGTCCTGCTCATGACGTCCCTGGGAAAGAAGGTCGAGCGCGGCTCGCACCACGTCTGCAACATCAGCGAGCTTGCCCTCCCCGACGTCGCCGCAGGCGAGCCGGCCCTCGACGGGAAGGACGAAGCGGACACCGCGGGACTCGAGCGCATGCACATTGGCCCGCGTCGCCGCGTTGCGCCACATGTGGGTGTTCATTCCGGGGGCGACGAGCACCGGGCAGGCGCAGGCGAGCAGCGTCGCGCTCACAGCGTCATCGGCGAGGCCGGCGGCCATCTTTGCCATGACGTTGGCCGTCGCGGGGACGACGAGCGCGAGGTCGGCCCACTCCGCGTAGTCGATGTGGGGGATGTCGGTCGCGGGGTTGTCGAAGAGGTCGTCGCAGACGGGATAGCGCGTGAGGGCCTCGAAGGTCGCGGGGCCGACGAAGCGCTCGGCTGCCGCCGTGCAAGCGACGCGGACCTCGCAGCCGGCCTTCTGAAGGCCGCGCAGGACCTCGCACGCCTTGTAGGCGGCGATACCGCCGCAGACGACGAGAAGGACCTTCATTGTCTCGGCGCAGCCGGCCTTCGCCACTACTCCTCGCCTTCCTGCGTCGTCACGAGGATGCGGTGGCAGTAGGGGCACTCGGTGATCTGCGGGCCGCGCGCGATGTCGTGGTAGAGGCTCGGCTGGAGCTTGACGCGGCAGGTCGAGGGGACGTTGCCGGTGAGGATCTCGACGGCCAGGCCGCCGAAGCGCTTGCGGGCGGCCTCGTAGCGTGCGAGCACCTCGGCCGAGATCTCGGAGCATGCGGCGTCGCGCTCGTCCTTGAGCTTGAGGATCTGGGCGCGGACCGAGGCGGAGTCGTCCTCGAACGACTTCTTGGTCGCGGCCTCCTCCTCGTCGAGGCGGCCAAGCATCTTCTGCGCGTTGGCCTCGGCGAGCTTGAGCTTCTCGAGCTTCTCGTTTAAGGGGCCCAGGCGGAACTCGCACTTCTCGGTCACCTTGGCGAGGTGGGTCAGGGACTCCTCGACGGTGCGGGCCTCGCGGTGCGTGAGCGGGCCTTCCTCGGCCTCGGCCATGACGCGCTCGCGGACCTGGCGGTAGTGCGAGATGTCGGCGTTGACGTCGACGATGTCGATCTCGGCGTCCTTGCGCTGGCCGGTGATCTTCTTGAGCTCGACCGCCACCTTCTTCTTTGCGAGGGCGATCTTCTTGAGCTTCTCCTGCTGGGGAAGCTTCTGCAGCGTGGAGGCGTGGCGAAGGAGCTCGATGTCGATCTGCTGCAGGCGCAGGAGGGCGGAAGCCTCGGTCATGGTGTCCTCTTTCTCTTTGGGCCCGAAGGCGAAGGTTAGCGGTTGGCGGAGCGGTTGCTCACGATGCGAAGAAGCGCGTTGGCGAAGGCGTTGAGGTCGTCTGAGCCCACGCGCTCGTCGAACGAGACGCGCAGGGACCCCAGCGCCTCCTGGCGCGGGATGCCCATGGCGGAGAGCACGTGCGAGGGGTCGAGGGACCCCGACGAGCAGGCGGAGCCGGCCGAGACCTCGAAGCCCGCGTCGTCGAGGGCGAGGATCATGGTCTCGGAGTCGAGCGAGGGCACGAGCAGGCTCACCATGCCGGGCAGGCGGTCGTCGCCGACCTCGGTGCCGGCGGTTGGCTTGATGCCCGTCCCCTCGGCGCAGAGCCTGGCGTAGAGCGCTCGGGCGCGGGTCGCGGTTGCTGCGCGCGAGGCCTCGAGGCCGGAGGCGCACTCCTTGGCCGCGGCCGCGAAAGCGAGCGCCCCCCGGACGTCCTGGGTACCGGGGCGTCGCCCCAGCTCCTGGCCGCCGCCGAACTGGCGCGGCCGAATGTTCACGCGACCCCGGACGGCAAGAAGACCTATGCCCACGGGCCCGCCGATCTTGTGGGCGGCGCAGCTCACGGCGTCGACGTCGGAAAGATCGAGGGGAATGCGCCCGAAGGCCTGGACCGCATCGGTGTGGAAGACGGCGCCCGCCCCGTGAGCGACGCGGGCGAGGTCGGCCACGGGCTGGACGACGCCCGTCTCGTTGTTCGCGTACATGACGGAGACGAGCGCGGTGTCGGGGCCGACGAGCTCGGCGAGCGCCTCGGGCGCCACCTTGCCGTCGCGCCCGGGACGCGCGAGCTCGACCTCGAAACCTGACGCGCGCAGGGGCGCGGCGACGTCGAGGACGGAGTCGTGCTCGACGGCGGACACGACGACCTTCGTGCGCCGGCGGTCGCGCTCGCGAGCGCCCTCGGCGAGGCCGAAGAGCGCGAGGTTGTTGCTCTCGGTGCCGCCGGAGGTGAAGGTCACCTCGGCGGGTCGGAACCTCCCGCCCAGGCAGCGGGCGAGGTCGGCGCGCGCCTGGTCGAGGGCGCGGGCAGCGAGCCGCCCCATGCCGTGCAGCGAGTTGGGGTTCGCGCCGGCGTAGTCGGAGGCGGCGTACGCGCGCTCCGCGGCGAGAGAGGATTCCCTCGCGGGCGCGGACGCGGCGTAGTCGAGATATACGGTTTTAGCCGATGTCATGGGTACCTAGGCCTCCTTTGCGAGTCCGGATTCGGCGGCGGCCCTGATCTGCGCGATCGCCGCGGAACGGTCGGCCTGGCCGAAGACGGCGCTGCCGGCGACGAGGACGTTCGCTCCCGCCTTGGCTACGATCGGCGCGGTCTGGGCGTTGATGCCGCCGTCGACCTCGACGAGCGGGCTTACGCCGTGCTCGGCGCACAGCCTGCGCAGGCGGCGCAGCTTGGCGGCCGATGCGGGGATGAACTTCTGCCCGCCGAAGCCGGGGTTCACCGTCATGACGAGGACCATGTCGACGTCCTCGATGACGTCCTCGAGCAGGCACACGGGGGTCGCGGGGTTCACTGCGACAGACGCCATGCGCCCTTCAGCGTGGATGAGCTGGATGAGCCGGTTCGCGTGGTCGGTGGCCTCGATGTGGAAGGTCACGTTGTCCGCGCCCGCGTCGAGGAAGGCGGGGACCATCTGGTCGGGGTTGGAGATCATCAGGTGCACGTCGACGGGGAGCTCGGTCGAGCGCTTGGTCGCCTTGAGGATGTCGAGCCCGAACGAGATGTTCGGGACGAAGTGGCCGTCCATCACATCGTAGTGGACGTAGTCGGCGGACGATATCTCGGCGAGGTCCTCCCCCAGGCGGGCGAAATCGGCGGACAGCGCCGACGGGGCGATTCTGATCTGGCTCTGCATCCTATTCCTTTCCGGCCGGGGTCGTCATGCCGTAGAACTCCTCGCGGGGAAGTCTACCAAGAAGAGACGCCTTGGCGGAGTCGAGGTCGACGCCGTCCACGAGGACACCATGCACGGCGGCGGTGATCGGTGCCTCGATGCCGCGAACGAGCGCGAGCTCGTTCACGCTCGTTGCGGCCCGGGCGCCCTCCACGATCATGCGGGTGCGGGACTCGTAGTCGGAAAGCGACTCGCCGCGCGCGAGCGCCTCGCCGAAAGTGCGGTTACGGGAGTGCTCCGAGGTGCAGGTCGCGACGAGGTCCCCCATGCCCGCGAGGCCCATCGGGGTAAGCGGGTCGCCGCCCAGGGCGGCCGAGATACGGCCGATCTCGGCGATGCCGCGGGTCATAAGGACGGCGAGGGTGTTGTCGCCCGCGCCGAGCCCTGCGGCGAGGCCGCAGGCAATGGCCACGATGTTCTTGACCGTGCCGCACACCTCGACGCCGGTGACGTCGCCCGAGACATAGGCACGGAACGACGGGGAGAATACGAGCTCCTGGACGCGTGCCGCGACCTGCGCGTCGTTCGCGGCGACGACGGCGGCGGAGACCTGACCCTGGCAGATCTCCTCGGCGTGGTTCGGGCCCGAGAGCACGGCCATCCGCCCCGCGCCGCCGAGCTCATCGGCGGCGACGTCGAGCATGAGCTTGTGCGTGCCGGGCTCCATGCCCTTGGTGAGCACGACGACGGTGGCTCCTTCGGGTACCGATCCCGCAATGCGGGAGCAGGTCGCGCGCAGGTGCGCGGAGGGGAGCGCGAGCACCACGAGGCCCGCGCCATCGAGCGCGGAGGCTGCGTCGCTCGTCGCGCGCACATTGGCCGCAAGCTCATAGCCCGTGAGGTGACGCGGGTTGCGCCCGGTCTCGGCTATGCCGAGGGCGACCTCCTCGCTTCGGCACCAGAGAGCGACCTCGTCGACGTGGGGGGCGACGAGCCCCGTGAATGCGGTGCCCCAGGAACCGGAGCCCACGACGCAGGCCTTGCGGCAAGGGGCGCTCACCTATCGTCCTCCTTGTGGAACGCGAATTTGCGCTCCTCTCCGGCGACGAGCTTGCGGATGTTCGCGCGGTGGGCCCAGACGACCACGGCCGCGACGACGGCGATCGGCACGACCGACTCGAGCGGGAACCCCCACAGCGCGCACTGGATGGGCAGGGAAACAGCGGCGGCCACAGATCCCAAGCTCACGTAGCGCGTGGGCACGGCGAAGGCGATGAAGACGACGAGCAGCCCCAAGGCCACGGGCCACCACAGCCCGAGCGCCGCGCCGAAGCCGACGGCGATGCCCTTGCCTCCGTGGAAATCGAGGTAGGGGCTGAAGACGTGGCCGAAGACGCACCCGAGATAGATCACGGACATCGCGATGCCGGGCTGCGTCGTATAGCCGAGCTCAGGGGCGAACCCCGCCTGGCCAAACACGATGAGCGAGAGCATGAAGCGCGAGAAGAGCATCCACACGAGGCCCTTGCCAAGGTCGCACAGGAGCGTGAGGGCCGCGGCCTTCTTTCCCACGCTGCGGGCGACGTTGGTGGTGCCGATGTTTCCCGAGCCGGCCTGACGGACGTCGACGTGGCCGAGGGCCTGGGCGATGTAGAGGCCGAAGGGGACGCCGCAGACGGCGTACGCGCCGAGCGCGAACACCACGGTCCAGGCGATGAGCGCCGGCATGCTGGGCTCAGCCATCAGCGGTCGCCCCCGTCAGAGGTCTTGCGGCGGAACTTCAGGCGGATGGGCGTGCCCGTGAGGTCGAAGCGGGCGCGCATGCGGTTCTCGATGAAGCGCTGGAAATTGTCGTCGGCGAGGTCAGGCGCGTTGCAGAAGAAGCTGAAGACGGGCGGCTTGGTGCCGGTCTGCGTCGCGTACTTGATCTTGAGCCTGCGGCCCTTGTCGGACACGGTGTGGCCGGACTCGGCGATCTCGGCGAGGAGCTTGTTGAGGTCGACGGTGCGGATCTCCTGCTTGCGGGCGTTGGCGGCCTTGACGGCGAGCTCGAGGACCTTATCCGTCGCGCGGCCGGTGAGGGCACTGATGTTCACGTAGGGGATCCAGGGAGCGAACGCGAGGCGCTTGTTGATGGAGGCGACGATCTCGTCGCGCTGGCGCTCGGTCTCGACGAGGTCCCATTTGTTGATGAGCAGGATGACGGCGCAGCCGCGGTCGATGGCCATGCCGGCGACCTTCTGGTCCTGTTCGGTCACGCCCACGGTGGCGTCGACGACGAGCATCGCGACGTCGGAGCGGTCGATGGCCTGCAGGCCGCGGACCATGCTGTAGTACTCGACGTCCTCGTGGACCTGGTTCTTCTTGCGCATGCCGGCGGTGTCGACGAGCTTGATGGTCTGGCCCTTCCACTCGATGACCGAGTCGATGGCGTCGCGCGTGGTGCCGGCCAAGTCCGAGACGATGGAGCGCTTCTTGTTGGCAAGGCGGTTGGCCAGCGAGGACTTGCCGACGTTCGGGCGGCCGACGATGGCGATGGAGAGGACGTCCTCGTCCTCCTCGAGCTCCTCGGGCTCGGGGAACGCCTCGACGACGAGGTCGAGAAGGTCGCCCGTGCCGTGGCCGTGCGTCGCGCTGATGGGCATGGGCTCGCCGCAGCCGAGGGCGTAGAAGTCCCAGAGATCCTCGTGCTCCTTGGCGGGGTTGTCCTTCTTGTTCACGCACAGAAAAACGGGCTTGGTGGTCTTGCGGACGATGCGCGCGACCTCCTCGTCCTCGTCCGTGATGCCGGTGGCGCCGTCGACGACGAAGACGATGACGTCGGCCTCCTGCGTGGCGAGGATGGCCTGCTCGCGGATGCCGGGGGCAAAGACGTCCTTTGACTTGATGGACTCGATGCCGCCGGTATCGATGATGACGAAGTCGCGGCCGTTCCAGTCGGCCTCGTGGTAGCTGCGGTCGCGCGTGACGCCGCGGGACTCGTGGACGATGGCGTCGCGGGTGACCGCGATGCGGTTGACGAGCGTGGACTTGCCGACGTTCGGGCGGCCGACGACTGCGACGATGGGCTTGCTCATGTGGTACTCCTTGCAGATAGACAATCAAAGTTAGTTTACCATGAGCAACGGGGCCGGCAGGGGCGCCATGGCCTTGCGTTGAGGCTCGGGCAGTCCTATTCGCACGAAGGCCACATTAAGTGGCCTTCGGCTCATGCGGAACTCGCCCAACGCAAGCCATGGCGCCCCTGCCGGCCCGACGATTCACGGCAAAGCGCCTTGTCTATCTGCACTCGTCGGTGGCCGAAAGCGGGCTTAGGCGACGATGCTCTCGATGGCGGTGCGGACGGCGGCGATCTGGCTCGCGGGGGTGCTCGCGCCTGCTGTGATGCCCACGAGCTCGGCGCCGTCGAACCACGAAGGTTCGAGCTCGTCTGCGCCCTCGATGTGGTGGATGCGCGGGCAGAGCCCGGAGGCGATCTCGGCGAGGCGCTTCGTGTTCGCGGAGATGCGGCCGCCGATGACGACCATCACGTCGGCGCGGGCCGCGAGCTCGGCGCAAGCGCCCTGATGCCCGCTCGTGGCGTCGCAGATGGTGTTGACGACGCGCACCTCCTCGGCGCGGCCGAGCAGGGCAGCCACAACCTTCTCGAGGTTCGCGCGCGACTGCGTCGTCTGGACGACGACGCCGATCTTCTTGCAGGAGGGAAGCGCCGCGGCCTCGTCGGCGGACCCCACGACGACGGCGCCGGGGGCGTGGGGCAGGGTCGCCTCGACCTCGGGGTGGCCAGCCTCGCCCACGACGACGACCTGGTACCCCTCGCGCGCGAGACGAGCCGCGGCCTGGTGGACCTTCTTCACGAAGGGGCAGGTGGCGTCGAGCACCTCGTGGCAGAGCTCGCGGGCGCGGCGCTCCTCGTCGGGCGTGACGCCATGCGTGCGCAGCAGAAGGGTATCGCCCGCGGACTCCTCGGGGGACGAGACAACGGTCACGCCCTTCTCGGCGAGGCCGGAGACGACGCGCGGGTTGTGGATGAGGGGGCCGAGGGTGTGGACGGGGACCTCGGAGCTCTTTGCAGCGTCCTCAACCATGCGCAGGGCGCGCTCGACGCCGTAGCAGGCGCCCGCCTCCGAGGCGATCTCGATGCGTGCGGACATGGGTCTCCTATTCCTTGAGCTCAGGGTAGTCGGCGCGCAGCTCGTCGCGAAGCGCATAGACGGCGTCCATGCCCATCTTCTCCATGCGGGCGAGCTGCTCCTTGCGCTTGCCGCCGCCCGTCTCGGACCACTCGATGGGCTTGCCGCACCTGACGACGACGCGGCTGCGGAACTTGAGGTGCCTCGCGCCGACGACCGCGGTCGGCTGGACCGGGGCCTTCGCGAGCTGGGCCATGAGGACGTAGCCGCCGTGCACCTGGGCGTCCGCGTCGTTCTTCACGCGCGTACCCTCGGGGTAGATGAGCAGGCACTCGCCGCGCTGCAGGGCTGCACGCGCACGGCGCACGACCTTCATGTCGGCGTCGCCGCGACTCACCGGGAAGCCGCCCACGCGGGAGAACAGCCATTGCGCGATCTTGATCTTGTCGAATTCTTTCTTGTACACGATGCGCGTATGGATGCCCGCGCGCCACAGCGTGACGACCATGATGACCGGCTCGATCATGGACTCGTGGTTCTGGATGATCACGCGGCCGCGCGCATCCTGGGTGAGGAGCTCGGCGCGCTCGACCTTCCAAGGCCAGAGGAGCTTGGTGAAGGCGTAGCACGCGGCAACGACCACGTTCATGAGCCAGCGCGCGGGGGCCGGGAAGTCGGACATCGCGGCGTCGTAATAATCCTCGTAGGTGTTGCCCGCGAACGCGCGCAGCTTGCCCATGGGCTTCTTTGCCTTGGCCTTGGAAGCGTCCTTAGCCGCGTCGCTCAGCTCTTCCTTGGGCGCGGAGTCATTCGTCGTCGTCAATTACCTCTCCTCGCAAAGACGGGCGGACAGCTCCTCGCTGAGACCGCAGATTCGCTGGATGACCTGCTCGAACGTGAGGTCCGAGGAATCGATGACCACGGCGTCGTCGGCCGGGCGCAGAGGCGACGCCTCGCGGGTCGAGTCGTAGTCGTCGCGGCGCTTGAGGTCGGCGAGGATCCTCTTCTCGGCCTCGGGGTCGGCCACGGCCGCGGCGTCCTCGGCGAGGTTGCCGCCCTCGCGCTGCACGGCGCGGCGGCGGGCGCGCGCCTCGGGGCTCGCGGTGAGGAAGACCTTCACGTCGGCCTTCGGATAGACGACCGTGCCGATGTCGCGGCCCTCGGCGACGACGTCTGTGCCCTCCCCGACCTTGCGCTGCAGGGCAACCATGACCTCGCGGACGGCGGGCGTGGCCGAGACGGGCGAGACCGCGAGCTCGACCTCAGGGGTCCTGATCTCGCGCGTGACGTCGCGGCCGTTGGCGAACACGGTCTGACCCTCGCGGGAAGTGCCGAAACGGATGTCGATGTCGCGGGCGACGCCGGACACGGCCTCGGCGTCATCGGGGTCGATGCCCTCGCGCAGGCACTCGGCGGCGACCGAGCGGTACATCGCGCCCGTGTCGAGGAAGGTGAGGCCGCAGCGCTGCGCGATGGCGCGAGCCACCGAAGACTTGCCAGAGCCCGAGGGGCCGTCAATGGCGACGATCATATGGTTTCCTTTCGATGGGCCCCGCGGCGGGGCCGTTTGTCCGAGCTTACAGGGAAGCGGGTGGGGGGCGTCACGCGCCCTTCTCGCGCTTCCTGCACAGCGATTCTACGGCCGCGACCTCGGTCGGGTCGAGCAGGCGCCACGAGCCCTCCTTGAGGCGGGAGAGCCGCAGCGGCCCGAACGCGTCGCGATGAAGGCGCAGCACCTTGTGGCCGCAGGCCATGAGCATCTTCTTCACCTGGTGCTTGCGGCCCTCGTGGATGGTGAGGCCGACGACGGAGTTGGGGTGCCCGCCGCGGTCTGTGCCGGCACCGCGCGGCGCGACAACGCGGAAGAGCGCGTCCCGCTCGCCCAGGAGCTCCGGCTCGGCAGGGCTCGCGGGCCCGTCCTCGAGCATGATCCCCGACCTCAGGCGTTCGAAGTCGCGCTCGTCGGGCACTCCGCGGACGAGCGCGACGTAGTGCTTGTCCACGTGGCTCGAGGGATGCAGGAGATCCTGGCCGACGTTGCCATTCGTCGTGAAGAGGAGCAGCCCCGTGGTGTCGAAGTCGAGGCGCCCGACGGGGTAGAGCCCTGGGTAGTCGGAGGTGGGCACGAGCTCGGCGACCGTCGGCCTGCCCTGCGGGTCGCTCATGGTCGTGAGGTAGCCCGCGGGCTTGTACAGCATGAGGTAACAGGGCTTCTCTTGGATGCGGCACGCGCGCCCGTCGACGGTGACGACGTCGCGCAACGGGTCGACCTTGCTGCCGAGCTCGGTCACGACCTCGCCGTTGACGCGCACACGCCCGGAGGTCATGAGCCGCTCGGAGCCGCGGCGCGACGCCACGCCCGCGCGCGCGAGGAAGCGCTGCAGGCGCATGGGGTACAGCTCATCGCTCATCGGGCGCGCCTTTCTCTTCGGCCACCGGGGAGGAAGGCGCGGCGCTATGCTCTGCCTGGGGCTCGTCGCCCTCAGCCGCGTCGCCCGCGCCGCCCTCGGCCGCGCCGAAGTCGTCGCCCAGAAGGTCGCGCTCGTCGTCGAGGTCGTCGGCCGCCTCCTCGAGGGTCGAGGATATCTGCCGGCCCGAGAGCCGCTCGCGGATGAAGCGCTTGGACTCCTCGTCGGGGGCGAAGTCCTCCAGCGGCGGGAGCTCGCGGAGCGACTTCAAGCCGAAGTGCTCGAGAAAGAGCCTCGTCGTGCCGAAGAGGACCGCCTGGCCGCGGTCGGAGTCGCGGCCCGCCTCGCGGATGAGGCCCTTCTCTTTGAGCGATGCGATAACGCCGTCGGAGTTCACGCCTCGGATGGCGCGAACGCCCTCGCGAGAGACCGGCTGGTGGTAGGCGATGACGGCGAGCGTCTCGAGCGCGGCCTGCGAGAGCTTCCGCGCGTCCCACGAGAGCACGTAGTCCCCCACCTGGTCGTGGTAGGCGGGGTGGGTGTAGAAGCGCCAGCCGCCGGCGACCTCGCGCAGCTGGAAACCGCGGTTCGCGGACTCGTACTCCGCGGCGAGCTCGGCCAAGGCCTGGGACACCTCCCCGGGGGCGGCGCCCGTGGCGCGCGCGAGCTCGGTGGCGGGCACGGAGTCGTCCGAGACGAGGAGAAGCGCCTCGAGCAGCGGCTTCAGGTCGCCGGATTCAAAGGTCTCGAGTTCTTGCATCACAGCTCCTCACCTGCTGTTTGTTCGTTGTCATGGTTGGCTGCGACGTCGGTGGCGCCCTCGATGACGAGGTCGCGGGTCGCCTCGTCGAGGTCGGCGAGCGCCGTCGCGTCGATCTTGTAGGCCTCGGTGCCCTCGATGTGGTCGACGTCGATCTCGCCGAAGATCTCGCTCTGGCTCACGCGGACAAGGCCGCGCTTGAAGAGCTCGAGGATCGCGAGGAAGTTCGCGACCACGACCTCGGGCGTGGAGTCCTCGCCCACGAGCTCGGTGAAGGTGACGTGCCGGCGACTCCGGACGAGCCGGTCGACCGAAGCGATCGTGAGGGCGACCGGCAGGCGCTTGGGCGCGATGTGCTCGCTCTCGAGGAGGAACGTCTCGCGCTTGGAGTCGATGTCCGCGCAGATGACCGCGAGGCTGCGAAGGCTGATCCCCTCGAGGTAGTCGGGCATGAGGCCGAGGAACTCCGGGTCTGCGCCGACCATCCTGGGGTGCATGCGCGCCTCCGCCTCGCTTCGGGCGGCGAGGGCGGCCGCGGCGCCGCGAAACTGCTTGTAGGCGATGAGCCGCGCGATGAGGACCTCGCGCGCCTCCTCGGGGTCCATGTCCGCGAGGTCGTCGTCCTCGTCGTCCGCGTCGTCGGCGGCGGCGCGGCGGGCGGGCTCGGCGGGGACGAGGGATGCGGCCTTGATGTCCAGCAAGGTCGAGGCGACGAGCACGAAGTCGCTCGCGACGTCCAGGTCGAGGTCGCGCATACGCTCGACCTCCTCGAGGTACTGGTTCGCGACCTCGGCGATGGAGATGGAGCCGATGGTGACCTTCTGCCTCGTGACGAGCTGCAGGAGCAGGTCGAACGGCCCGGAGAACGCCTGGGTGCGAACCTTGTAGGACACCTACATCACCGCCTGGACCAAAAGGTCATAGAGATTGCCGGCGGTGAGGTCCAGGAAGGCCCCCACCGGGTCGACGCCGAGGAAGCTCGGAAGCACATAGAGCGCGATGATGAGCACCGGCATGGCATAGGCCTGGATGCGGTAGTACTCCTCGCGCGCGCGACCGTGGAGCAGCGGCATGATGACCTTGGACCCGTCGAGCGGCGGGAACGGGATCAGGTTGAAGAACGCGAGGGTGAGATTCACGTAGATGTAGGTCGTGGTAATGCGCGCGGCCCACATGGCGCCCGCCTGGCCGAGCACGGAGAGAATCGCGGCGCGCGAGGACCACACCATGCCGAACAACGCGGTGCCCACAAGCGCCTGCAAAAGATTCGACACAGGCCCTGCGAGCGCAACGATCACCTCGTCGCGGCGCGGGTTGCGCAGCCGTTTGGGGTTGTACGGAACGGGCTTCGCGAAGGCGAACATCGGCCCTCCCATGAGCGCCATGATCAGCGGGAGCGCGACGGAGCCGAAGCCGTCGAGGTGCGCCCGCGGGTCGAGCGTGAGGCGACCGGCCTCCTTTGCGGTCGCGTCGCCGCACCTGAGCGCCGCCCACCCATGGGCGACCTCATGCACCGTGGCGGAGAACATGACGAGCAGGACCGAGACGGCGATGCTCGCCAGCTGCTCGATGGAAAACGTCTGGAACACGCGCGCTCCCCTCTCGCGGCGTCAGCGCAGCGAGGCGGCGACCTTGCAGATCGCCCAATCGATGATGAACAAGAGTATCGCGAAGACGGCGAAGTCACCGCGGAAGGCCCCGCCAAACGGGGTCTGGATCACGAGGACGCCGTCGAGCGCATCGGGAAGAATCCCCGAGAGCGCCGAGTTGAGCGGCAGGATAGCGGCCCTCAGCTGGCCCGACGCGAAGACATCGGCGACCACGAGCGCGACGACCGCCCAGCCGGCGAACCGCAGGGCGAACGCGACGGCCCCTAGAAGGGCGCCGCCGGGGTTGTCGTGCGAGGCGCTAGACATCGGCGGACTCGATCTTCTCGGAGAGCTCCATCCACTCCTCCTCGAGCGCGGGGATCTTGCGCGCGAGCGCGTTGTACTCCTTCATGCACTCGTCGAACTTCGCGGAGTCGTTGTAGAGCGACTCGTCGGCCATCAGGGCCACGAGCTCGTCGTAGCGCTTCTGCGCAGGCGTGAGGGCGGCCTCGACCTCCTTCAGGCGCTTCTTCTCCTTCTTGAGCGCCTGGTTGCGGCGCTTGCGCTCCTCGGCCTCCGCGCGGCGCTGCTCGCGGGTCTTCACGTTGCGGCCCGAGGGGGCCTCGGCGACGGGCTCGGGCGAGCGCTTGCCGGAAGGCGCGGGCGCCTCGCCGGCCGCCGCGGCCTCGAGCTCGGCGCGCTTGAAGAGGAAGTAGTCGTAGTCGCCGTCGTAGAGCGTCACCTTGTGGTCGCGGACGTCGACGACTTTGTTCGCGACGGCGCGGACGAGGTGCTCGTCGTGGCTGATGAGCACGATGGTGCCGGGGAACTTGATGAGCGCCTGCTCGAGCACGTCGACCGAGTCGATGTCGAGGTGGTTCGTGGGCTCGTCGAGCAGGATCAGCGGGTCGGGCGCGACGAGCATCTTCGCGAGGGCGAGGCGGGCGCGCTCGCCGCCGGAGAGGACGCCCACACGCTTCTCGACGTCGTCGCCGTGGAAGAGGAAGGCGCCGAGCAGCCTGCGCTCCTCGGAGGAGGTCCAGCCGCGGGCGACGGTGTCCATCTCGGCCATGACGGTGTTCGCCTCGTTGAGCTCCTCGAGCTGGTGCTGGGCGTAGTAGGCCATCGTGACATTCTGGCCGAGCTCGACCTTGCCGGCGTCGGGCTTGAGCTTGCCGTTGATGAGCTTCATGAGCGTGGACTTGCCGGCGCCGTTGGGGCCGACGAGCGCCACATGCTCGCCGCGGTAGAGCTTGAGGTCGATGTCGCTGTAGATGTGCTTTTTGCCGTAGGACTTGGAGACGCCCTCGAGCCCCACGACCATGTCGCCGGAGCGCGGCGGGTCGGGGAACTTAAAGTCGATGTGCTTGTGGTCCTCGGGCAGGATGACAAGCTCCTTTTTGATCTGCTCGATCTTGCGGATGCGCTCCTGCGCCTGGGCGGCCTTGGTGGGCTTGTAGCGGAACTTGTCGACGAAGACCTGCATGTGGGCGATGTCGCGCTCCTGGGCAGCGCGCTTGGCGCGCATCTGCTCCAGGTTGTCCTCGCGCTGCTTGAGGTAGCTGCTGTAGTTGCCGGTGTAGGTGGTCACGCGACGGTTTTCGAGTGCGGCGACGTGGTCGACGCAGGCGTCCATGAAGGTGCGGTCGTGGCTGACGATGAGGACGGCGCCGTCGTAGTTGGCAATAAAGCCGCGCAACCACTGGACGCTTTCGAGGTCCAGGTGGTTGGTGGGCTCGTCCAGAAGTAGCAGGTCGGGGTGGCGCAGGAAGAGCTTGGCAAGCGCGATGCGCATCTGCCAGCCGCCCGAGAACTCGGAGCACGGGCGCTCAAAGTCGGTAACCTTAAAGCCCAGGCCGGACAGGATCTTGCGGGCGTTGCTCTCGAGCTCGTAACCGCCCAGGTGCTCAAAGCGGTCCTGGACCT